>Ga0209991_10001298_pt1 | contig 11266 bp, 11 predicted proteins | sample ChitaG_FD_183167 | JGI IMG/M metagenome (GOLD analysis project Ga0209991, IMG submission 183167) | Deep subsurface microbial communities from South Pacific Ocean to uncover new lineages of life (NeLLi) - Chile_00310 metaG (SPAdes)... | ecosystem: Environmental > Aquatic > Marine > Oceanic >...
CCGTCATGCCACTTCGGATAAGTATCTATCCACTGGATGGCCTGGCACTGTATATGCCAGCATACCTCAAGGAGATGGGCGCCCTAGCCTGCAAAGTGGTGATTAGTTATAAAAACAATCCCGCCAAACATAACCTGCCTACCATCATGGGCAAGTTGCTGCTTCAGGACCCCGAAACCGGTGATGTCATCTGTATTTTGGATGGCGCATATCTTACCGCAGTCCGAACCGGTGCTGCCAGCGGTGTCGCCACCAAGTATCTGGCGCGCCATGACAAGGGACAGAAAGTCGGCATATTTGGCGCCGGGGTGCAAGCTAAGACACAGTTGTGGGCGATGGCGGTTGCCCGAGACCTTGCCAAGGCCTACGTCTATGACATTGTTGATGAGGCGGTTACAAAGTTCATTAAAGAGATGAGTATCAAGTTGAATCTTGAAGTGGTCAAAGCCGATTCACCAGATCAGGTTCTGGAGGAAGCCGACATCATCTGTACGGCGACATCGTCCCCCACACCGATATTCGACGGTACCAAGGTCAGGGAGGGGACACACCTAAATAGTGTCGGTAGTCACACACCCAATGCGCGTGAGCTGGATACCGCTATTATTAAGCGGGCGAAAATAATCGCTGACTCTTACGAAGCCTGTCTCAATGAGGCCGGCGATATCATGATCCCCATCCGCGAAGGAGCGATAGCTAAATCACATATGTATGCTGAGCTGGGTGAGATTATCATCGGTAAGAAACCGTCCAGAGCCGATGACAAAGAAATCACGCTATTCAAGTCCAACGGCCTAGCCATTCAAGATGTCGCCACGGCCAAGCTGGTTTATGATAAAGCGGTGCAGGCAAAAATAGGTACCGAAATAGAGCTCTAATTACTAAAAGAACAAATTTGCCGCTAATCTTGACTAAGAGAGGTCCTAAAGTGAACTCCTTGCCGGTGGGCAAGTTGCCGAGTACCCTACTGAAAAGGTTTATCGATAAGATCAGGATAGAAGACGAGCGAGTGGTGCTCGGTCCCGCTATCGGTGAAGATGTCGCCGTAATCAATTTCAATAACAAATTATTGGTCGCCAAAACAGACCCGGTGACTTTCGCCACTGACCTCATTGGCTGGTACGCCGTCAACGTCAATGCTAACGATATCGCTACCATGGGAGTGAGACCACGCTGGTTTCTGGCCACAATCCTCTTACCTGAACAAGGCACCGACCAAGAAGCGGAGAGGATCTTCGACCAGATTCTTTCCGCATGTAGCTCCCTAGGAATCACCCTTGTCGGTGGACATACCGAAATAACCTATGGTTTGACACGTCCAATCGTTGTTGGCTGCATGCTGGCCGAGGCGGAAAACCAGCCGATAATAACCACATCTGGAGCTAAACCAGGCGATGACATCGTCATTACCAAGGGAATTGCCATTGAAGGAACCGCGGTACTAGCTCGAGAAGCTAAGCAAATCCTTCTTTCCTCGAGGTTGAGCCAGAACTTAGTGCAACGAGCCGCCAACTACCTCTTCTCTCCCGGCATCAGTGTGCTTCAAGAGGCGCTGCTCGCCTACTCAAGAGTAGAGGTGCATTCGATGCACGACCCTACTGAGGGTGGACTAGCCACCGGACTTTGGGAGATAGCTAATGCCGCCCAAGTTGGTATTTTAGTAGAAGAAAACAAGATCCCAGTTCTCCCGGAATGCCAAGCTATTTGTGATAAGTTTGCCCTCAACCCTCTTGGGTTACTAGCCTCCGGAGCCCTAATCATTACCCTGGCTCCCGCTGAGACCGCCACGCTCCTGTCAGCGCTAGCTAAAGCCGGCATCAGTGCCGAAATCATCGGCAAGGTGGTAAGTGCGGAAGAAGGACTAAAGATGCACACGGCAAGAGGTACTCAAGAGTTGCCTCAATTTGAGCGCGATGAGCTAGCCAGATTCTTAGATACTTAATTAGTCTTTTGAAATTTGAATCTTTTCCCCACCTGCCTATTTGGGGGCAACGACTTTGTTCTTGAGGACACCGATACCTTCGATCTCAACTTCAATAACATCACCTACTTTAACCGGGCAGGCCCCTCCCCCAGGTGTCCCTGTCCAGACCACATCTCCGGGACGCAGCGTCATGAAAGCTGAGATGTAGCTGATAAGCTTCTCGATGCTGAAGAGCATGAGGCTGGTATTGCTATCCTGCTTCGTTATGCTGTTGACCCTTCCCTTGATGGCCAGGTTATGAGGGTCGAGCCCGGTGACCAGAAAGGGACCCAAGGGACCAGAAGTGTCGAAACCTTTGGACCTGGTGAGACGTCCATCTTTCTCAGTCAGGTCCATGGCCGTAATGTCATTCCCGCACGTGTAACCGAGGACGTAGTCCAGGGCTTCTCCTTCGGCCACATTTTTGGCCTGACGCTTAATGACACAACACAGCTCTGCCTCGTAGCGAAGGTCTTGGGCCATGGCGGGATAGATGATGTCATCCTCAGGACCAATCACGGTGTTCGCTGGCTTGAAGAACAGCACCGGCTCTTGGGGCACGGGCCATCCCAACTCCTTAATATGATCCATGTAGTTCATCCCGCAGGCGACCGTTATGCTAGGCTCTACCGGTGCCAACAGCTTAACGTCTAGCAGTTGACACATTTCTTTGCCTTTGCCAAAGTCACTACCGTAAAGGTCACCAACCAGTGCAAATATGGTGTCACCCTCAAGAATACCCCGATTCACCTTGTCCTGCCACTGGAAACGTACAATTTTCATCACTCCTCCTTTTTTCTTAGTCTTTCTGTTATCCGGGTACTCATCAGCTTGACCGAAATTGTGATAAGAACTTGCTGTCTTTGAGCTTAAAGTGAAGTGAGACAGCCTCAATCACTATATTATAATCATTGGCTAAAACGCAATCTGACGCGGTGATTATGGCTATGAAATATGCTATACTTATGTCCACAATGGCCCTGCTGGTTGGGGTCAGCATCTTACTAGCAGAATCAATATCGGGGGAGAGCGATGAAAGGAGCTTTTTACCAAGGTAATAAGAGGTTCAGTGTTGGCGAGGTCAAACCGCAGCCTCCAGGACCGGAGCAGGTAAGACTTAAGGTAGCCTATAGCGGCATCTGCGGAACGGACTACCATGTCTATTTGGGGCATATGGACCAGCGAATCAAAACGCCGCAGGTCATTGGCCATGAAATGTCCGGTGAGGTTGCCGAGGTTGGAGAAGGGGTTGAGGGATACAAGGTAGGCGACAAGGTTGTGGTGCGCCCGCTGGACCCGTGCCGTAAGTGTCCAGCCTGTGAACTAGAACACTACAATATCTGTCCCGACCTGAACTTTATCGGTATTGACAGCCCCGGCTCTTTTCAAGGCAGCTGGACGGTGCCAGCACACACGTTGCATCATCTACCGGACACTATTGACATGAGACAGGCAGCGATGATCGAACCGATAGCCGTTGCCGCACATGATGTTCGTCTCGGACTGGTAACAAGAAAAGATTATGTCGTTGTCCTGGGTGCCGGGCCTATCGGCATGCTGGAGGCATTACTGGCAAAAATAAAAGGAGCGCGTGTTCTTGTCTCCGAAATCAACCAGTTCCGACTAAACCTTGCCCATGAGCTCGGCATGGAGGTAGTAAATCCACGGGAGATTGACCTGCCAAAGTACGTGGAAGAGCAGACGGGTACGGCTGCCGCCGACGCCGTCTTTGAGGTTACCGGCGCTCCGGATGCCGCCGAAATGATGACCAAGCTCGTCAGGACTCGTGGCCGCATCGTGATTGTTGGCATCTTTGCTGAGCCGATAAAGGTTGACCTGCGCCAAATTCAATGGCGGGAAATTAGTGTTTTTGGCGTCAGGAATTACGGACCGGAAGATTTTGAGGCCGCCATCTCTCTTGTCGCCGCCAAAGCACTTCCCCTCGACCGACTTATTTCCGACATTCGCCCGTTGGAGCAAGTGCAGGCTACTTTTGAAGAGATTGAGCGAGGCGCTAACTTCATGAAGGTACTCCTGAAGTGCAGCGAGTAATCACCTCTTATTGCCACGCTTTTTATTGACTAAATTTTTTGGTGCATCTCAATGAAGGGATTGCTGTAACTTTTCAACAAAGTCACGCCGTTTCTGCTTGTCACCTAATATCTCTCGCTTCAGCTTTTTCCAAGCGGTAGGACAATCTTTGTAGGTAACCGCAACGATGTTATGGATGGCCTGGTCGATTTGTTTTTTATTGCTAGGAGTAACCTCAATACCGACTTCATCTAAAATGTCCTTAAGGTGACGAAAATAGCAAGACATAACATTACCTCCATCTGAGTACTCCTTCCCTTCAGTCCGTATGTTAAACATAAGCACTAAGGTCTGTCAAGATTAGTGGTACCCTATATTATGCCCAAGCTGTCCTCTATTGACAAAGAAAGCTCGGTTACTTAAAGTGTCTATTACGGAGTTGTGGCCGAGGCTATTTCCCTCGCTAAATCTGCAATAAAGGAGGCCTAATGACCAAAAACGTGTTGGGGCTAATTGGAAATACTCCTATTGTAGGACTGGCTAAGTTAAACAACACCAAGTCAACGATTCTGGCAAAGCTGGAAGCCCTAAATCCAAGCGGTAGCATCAAGGACGTGATGGCGCTGTACATGCTTGACGTGGCCGAGAAAAATGGCCTGCTGAAACCAGGCAATAAGATAATCGAGGAGACGAGCGGTAATACTGGTATCTCGTTTGCCATGATTGCCGCCTTAAAGGGTTACCAATTTGTGGCGGTTATGCCAGAGCATATGAGCCAGGAGAGAAGACAGATGATGCAAGCTTTTGGTGCCGAGATTGTCTTGACTCCGGAAAAGGAGGGTTTTGCGGGCGCATTGGAAACGCTTGAACAGCTAGGTAAGGAAAATAAAGATGCCTGGTTACCTAGGCAATTCTCCAACCCTGATAACACTGCCGCTCACCGCGAAATTACCGGCAAGAGGATTTTGCAAGCAATAAACGACAGAATTGATGTTTTCGTCACTGGAGTTGGTACTGGCGGCACGTTAATGGGCGTCGCCGAGGCCTTAAAAGCAGTTTATCCTGAGGTAAGAATTGTGGCCGTAGAACCGGCCGAATCAGCGGTAATGAGCGGGGGAGAGGCTAGCAACCACATAATACAGGGAATTGGTCCCGGATTCATCCCAGATTTGGTGAATATGGACCTCATCGATGAAGTGATTAAAGTAAAGAGCGACGATGCCGCAGAGATGACCAAAAGATTGATACAGGAAGAAGGTTTGATGGTGGGTATTTCTTCCGGGGCGAATGTCCTTGCCTCATTGGAGGTTGCCCAGAAGTCAGGCAAAGGTAAGACTATTGTCACCATCCTGCCTGATAGAGGGGAGAGGTACTTGAGCATGAATTTACTTTGAGGAGAAATAGTATCCTTTCGACCTCCTTTAATCTGCTCAAACCTTTATAATCTCGGCCTTTATTTCATCGTCGATGGTCAATAGCCCAAAAGAGTCTCCGGCTCGTCCGGGATTGAACAAAAGGCTACCCTGAAGATGCTGGTTATAGGGCTCGTGAGAGTGACCAAAGATGATAATATCCACATCACCAAATAGCTGCCTTATCCTAGCCGCTATCCCCCAGGAACCTCCTGAACCATGGGTGAGACCAATCTTCTTGCCATTAACCACGAACAACTCTTTCTCCGGTAGCATTCTCTTAAGTTCACCTGAGTCCATATTACCGCGGACAGCTTTCATCTTTCCTAATGCTTTGAGTCCCTCAAGCACCGCTTTCTCGGTGAAATCTCCAGCGTGAACAATAAGGTCAACCCCGGCCAGCGCTGCCCGAATTCGTTCCGGGATTTCACTTACCGTCTTCGCATGAGTATCAGAGAGCACGGTGATTCTCAATGAACGCCCTCCATTTTTAAGCTTTCTACCATTTGCCTGCCCAGTTTTCGGGCCTTTTCCACCAAAGGACGGTTATTCTTGGCTTCGCCGAGCCTGTCAGCATATCCATAGGCGATGAATATTTTATCCTCTTCGACATCAAAGGGCTCGTCAATGAATTGCTTCAAGGTATGCAGGGTGTCTTCAATCCCCTCACTCCCCGCCACCACGATGACGCCCACCGCTCTTGCCTTATATTTCTGGTTGTGTTTGTAGAGGAAGTAATTTCGGTCGATGAAGGTTTTCATCTGGGCGGAAACATTGTAGTAGTAAACCGGGGTGGCTAGGATAACCCCGTCCGCCTCACATAACCGATCCAGAATCCAGCCGGCATCATCCTTCTGTTGGCAAGCGTCGAAGGAAGCGCAGTCATCGTGTCCAAGGCAGGGATTCACCGCGTACTGGCTGAGAACAATCTTTTCCGTTTCAGCGCCCAGCGTGGCCGCTTCCTCCAGAGCCTGGTCCACCAGGTAATTGGTGTTACCTTTTAGCCTGGGACTACCAACTATCGCCAGAAGTTTCATTTCTTCTCCTCGAAATACTGAGATAACTCATAGTGTTCTTCGGAACGCTGGAATGCCGGTAATGTACTGCCCTAGAATTAGGGTATGCATATCGTTTGTCCCTTCATAGGTATAAACCGACTCAATGTTGGCCATATGTCTGATTGGAGAATAATCTAGAGATATGCCGTTGGCGCCGAGAATCTCACGTGCGGTTCTAGCGCACATACGGGCAACAGCGACATTGTTTTTCTTCGCCATGGAAATCTGGACAGAGCTTGCCTTTCCCTCATCCATGAGCCTTCCCAGCCGGTAAGCCAATAACTGCCCTTTAGTAATCTCGATTAACATGGTTACCAGTTTTTCCTGTACTAACTGGTATGAGGCAATCGGTGCGCCAAACTGCTCTCTTTCCTTGGCGTAATTCAAAGCGGTTTCATAGCAGTCCATGGCAACCCCAAGGACACCCCAAGCTATCCCGTAGCGCGCCTGGTTAAGACAGCTAAAGGTGGCTTTTAAACCTTTGGCCTGCGGCAACACATTTTCCAATGGTATCTTACAATCGGCAAAACCCAACTCACCAACATCGCTAGCCCGCACTGAACCCTTGCGGTTTTGAAAGGTTTGGCTAAACCCTTCGGTACCTCGTTCGACTAAAAAGCCACTGACTCCTTCATCGGTCTTTGCCCAAACCACAGCCAAATCAGCCACTGAGGCATGACTTATCCACTGCTTCGTTCCGTTAATAATCCAGCCATCAGCCCCCCTTTTGGCAACGGTTTCCATGGCGCCAGCATCCGAGCCATGATTCGGCTCGGTCAAGCCAAAACAACCTACCTTCTTTCCTCTAGCAATTAGCGGTAACCATTTTTGTTTCTGCTCCTCGGAACCAAACTGCCATATGGGATACATTACCAACCCTGACTGAAGCGCAATAAAACTTCTTACGGCGGTATCGACCCTTTCTGACTCCTGACACATAAGCCCAAATGATACGTAGTTTGTTCCGGCACCCCCGTATTCTTCGGGAATAAAGGCTCCAATCATACCTAGCTCTCCCATCTTGGGGGCAAGTTCTTCCAAATTTAACGGCTTCTCCTGGTGGAAGGCCTCCACGACCAGCGGCTCAACCTCTTTTTCCAAAAATTCTCTTATTAAAGTTCTGGTCATCTTCTCTTCTTCAGAAAGCAGCTCGTCTATGTTGTAACAATCGACACCTTTGAACTTCATGTAAAAATCCTCCTACTTTTTACTGCGATGTTTTCCCCACCGGCTTTGAAAGTTCTTCTTAACCTCAGGGTTAATCAACCACTGGGGCCATTCCCCGTTAATAACTCGAACAATTTCTTCATACGGCCGTCTTCTCGACTTGTCTACAGACTGCTCCGAATACCAAGCGGTATGAGGCGTGATGATCAAATTTTCCAGTTGAAGCAAAGGATGTTCTAAGCCCACACTTCCGGTTTGCAACACGTCCAGTGCCGCACCAGCAATATAGCCTTGAGTGAGCGCCGTGTATAGTGCCTGCTCATCAATAAACTCGCCACGGGCACAATTGACAAGGTAAGCGGTTGGTTTCATCTGCTTAAACTGCTCCATTCCCAGCATATGCCGAGCCTCCGGAGTGAACGCGGCATGTATGGAGACAAAGTCCGAATTTTCCAGCAAATAATCAAGGGCCACTGCTTCTACGTCGTACTCTTCGAAGATATTGGAAGGAACGTAAGGATCAAAAGCGATAACTCTCAACTCGAACCCTCTGGCTTTGGGAACAAGACTTCTGGAGATTCGGCCAAAGCCAATTAGTCCCAAAGTCTGCCCTTTTAAGAGAAACATCGGCGGCAATATTTGGAACCGTATCTCCCTTTTTTCATAAGAGTCCCATTTCCCGGCTCTGACTGCCTTATCCAGACGCAGGACTTTTCGGGCACAGGCAAGGATAAGGGCCATGGCATGTTCGGCAACTTCCCCGGTGCAGTAGCCACCAGGATAGGTAACACAGATGCCATGCTCGGTTGCCGCCGCTAAATCTATAGATTCATAACCGGTACCAACGTTAAAAATCATTTTACACCGGTTAAGTTTCTCAATGACCTTTCGCGTAAAGGGTCTCTTAAATGTAATCACAAAATCAGCATCGTGAGCCGCGGCAATGACCTCGTCTTCCGTCTCACAAGGCTGGGAAACAAATTCAGCACCAATCTGGCGATAGTCTTCTTCATTATGTGGAATAAACGGGTCAGGAACCACCTTTACAACCTTGAAAGACATTGTTCTTCCTTTCTTAATGGACAAGACGAGAAGTGCCTCACACAAATGACATTTTATACCAGAACAATGGATTTTACCAATACTGGCAATGACTTATAATTAGCCCTATTTTCTCGCTTTAATGATAACTCTAGCAAAGCCTATTGACAATCACACGAATAGGGCTATTATTAAAGTGTCTTGAGGTTAATATCTTCAAAAAATAATTAATACAGAGAGAAATTTAAAATGAAATTAGAAGGTCAGGTAGCTATAGTAACCGGAGCCGGTCAGGGAATTGGACGGGCAATTGCGCTCACCTTGGCTAAAGAAGGCGCTGCCGTAATAGTTAATGATATAAACCTCGAATCAGCCAAGAAGGTCTCCGACGAGATTAAATCTCTAGGAGGCCAGGCACAAGCCATAAAAGCTGACGTATCTAAAGGGGAAGAGGTTAATACACTGGTTGAAAAAACGCTGGATAACTTTAAGAAAATAGATATTCTGATTAATAATGCCGGCACTGCTAAACTTACACCAACCATGGAACTAACTGAGGCCGAGTGGGATAGCACTATAGACGTCAATCTTAAAGGGCAATTCTTATGCAGCCAGGCGGTGGCTAAGCATATGATTCAGCAAAGACGGGGAAAGATTGTTAACATTACCTCAATAGGGGCGCATATAGGCACGCCTGGCCTCGTGGCATATAGTGCCAGTAAAGGCGGCGTTATTCAACTCACCAAGGTGTTAGCTGTAGAGTGGGGAAAACACAATATCAATGTTAATGCGGTAAGTCCGGGCTTAACCATGACAGAGTTGGTTAAGGCTGTATTTAAGGAACGTCCCGACGTTTTCGAAGGTGTAGAGAGAATACCTTTACAACGGCTAGCAATGCCAGAGGATATCGCCAATGCTGTCTTGTTCCTTGCTTCCTCGGAATCTGATTATATAACCGGACAGGTGCTAATTGTAGATGGTGGAGCGCTTGCCATCCATCCCCGTATGGTCAGGCCGTTAGAATAGTAAATTGAATTTAACTTTTGTCCAATAGGAAAGATTAGTTACCTAATTTACAGGTTGTCTGTCTTTTAGGGCAATAATGATATTGTTCCCATACGCGACTACTTCTTTTACGGGTGACATCCGCTTTAGAATCGTAAGCATGGGCAGCGGCTCACTAAGCTCAATTTCAGCCCAACTTTTCTCGTCAATGGAACCACCTCTCCCTATTAACCGTGAATTGGGAACTTGGAGCAAAAGTTTTTCCAACATGTCCATCTGGCTAGAGTCTACCGGTCGCATTATTTGAAGTTCCAACCTGCCTTTGTAGACCTGTTCATCGTCATTTTCTACAGGCACAGCGCTAGCTTCGGGTTCAATATCACTGGCTGGTGAGAATTCGACTTCTTCTAAATTGGCGGGCTCGGATATTATTTCATTTTGAGGTTCGAGCTTGGCGATTTCGCCTCCGGTTACCTCAAAGACTTTCTCCATACTCTGTTGGACTTCCCTAATTAGTAGGACCGACTTTTCCAGATCTGTCCAAATCTTGCTTTTAGCTTGGGCTATGAGCTGTTCTGCTTTCTGTTTAGCTTCAGCAAAAATTTGAACCCTTTCCAATTCTAACCTGCTCCTTGTCTCACTTATTGCGTTGGCTACCAACTGATCACGCTCTATTTCTGCTTGTGCTTTAGCTTCACCAACTATTTGTTCTGCCTCTTTCGTTGCTTTAGTCATTACGCATTTCGCCGTCTCCTCATCTACTTGGCGTGCCGTGGTCACAAGCTTTGCAGCTTCATCCTTGGCCTCTCCAATAATGCGCTCCACCTCCTTCTTCGCCTTCTCTTTTCCTTCCTTCTTTAATCTCTTCTCAGTGCTCTCAACAAGCTGCCCTGCTTCTTGCTTGGCTTCGCTGATTATTTTTTCGGCGTCTTTATTTGCTTGCTCATTTACTTCCAAGATGATCCGCTTAGCTTCCTGTTGAGCTCGGCTGATAATAGCAGCCGATTCTTCGTTAGCCTTAGTAATTACCCGGTTTGATTGCTCTTCAGCGCACTCTCTCAGCTTGGCTCTTTCTTTCTCAATAGCCCGACCAATTTCTTGTCTATATTCGTGAATGATCTTTTCTGTATCATCAACTTCAGGCTCGATTGTTTCTGGCATCTTTACCATCCTAGCCCAACTCCTTTCTTCTTTGATACTAAAGTCCTTGATACCAGAGTATCTATCCCTATTCAAGAAAAATTTAGTTCTGAGATTAGTATATCTAAATATATTCTAATTGATATGGGCTAATTGTAAATAGAGAAATAGTAGTCTGTATTTTAGTACTAAAACTGTTTCTTTTGAAGCATTGACAGTCACTTAATCGTGGGATAAATTAAACTCGTAGTAATAATTAAGGGAGCTAGCAAATGCGTATTGTCTTGTTCGGTCAGGCAGCCTTCGGCGAGAAAGTCCTCGAAGCATTAGTCACAAATGGAGAAAAGGTGGTTGGCGTTTATACATCACCTGACGTTCCGGGAAAGGTAAACCCGCTGAAGGAACTGGCACTTCAGTTAGAGATTCCGGTATTTCAGCCAAAGAGAATG
>Ga0209991_10001299_pt1 | contig 11264 bp, 28 predicted proteins | sample ChitaG_FD_183167 | JGI IMG/M metagenome (GOLD analysis project Ga0209991, IMG submission 183167) | Deep subsurface microbial communities from South Pacific Ocean to uncover new lineages of life (NeLLi) - Chile_00310 metaG (SPAdes)... | ecosystem: Environmental > Aquatic > Marine > Oceanic >...
CTGGCCTTGTGTGTAAGGATCATCTCAGCTCGCTTTTGCAGCGCATCGAAGATTTTGGCTATGTCGTTGTCGTGGTCGAACTTCATTTCCTGGCCAAACAGGTAATCTACATCATTCCATCTACCTCCGGAGAATAGCGACGCCTTTGCAGATGACTGGAACGGATAATGCGAGTAAATCTTAGCCTCGAATCGCATGAGTCGCGGTTCGGTGAACTCTGTGTATTTAAACACCTTGACGACAAGTGCCTCGGACTTCTGCCCTTCGTCAACAGATCCGCTTTTGAATCTCTCTTCCCACATGTCAGCCATCCACCTTCCTAAAAGATGCGTAGTCTTTTCCGCATTGCTTGATCATCACGTCTTTGCATTTCTTACACAGACCCATCCGACCTGTCTGCCCATCTTTGCCCGGCTTATTTTCCGTGGCGATGAATTCGGTCTTGCTTTTGCAACGCACGAGATATCCGTTACGTGGGTTGCCTATTTCTCCGCCCATGACGAATGGTCCGTTGCCCGGAACTTCCGACTGGCACTGCTTGAGGTCGGGTGGCGTGAGCGAGTTGACTGGATCGGCCGAGACGATTCTAAGATGCGAGGTCTCGACCTCATCCTCCCTTACGATGAGAGTGGACTCCAAGCCCCATGCGTCACCGCCCTCAACTAATGCCATAGCTTGATCTTGGGATTCAGCTTCTACCCTGTACTCGCAGTCGTACATTCTTTCTTCTGTAGTTACTACTTTGAACGTTGCCATTTGCTAATCCTTCTCGACAGCTAGAATAGCCCTTCGAATAACTCGAGGGTTTCTTCGTCGGTTACCTCATTTGAGTTGGAGAAGATTTGCCAATATTCTTCACCCTGCCCATTGTCGACGAACATAAGTGTATGAGTATCAGATCTTTTAACCTGACTCCTGACGATGTCGTTCCCGTAATACGCCTCAGATTCTACGTCATCTTTCGGTGATGAAGTTTGTCCGAACTTTACACTTTGTGAGCCCCCGGTCCACCATACATCGAGAGAGTTTCGCAGCTCTCCGGTTGGATCAACCTTGTAGCCGAAATCGGAGAAGATGGACTCTCTCATTTTGTCTAGGAGTTCCACCTTATTAGCGAGGGGCATGCTCTTCAGTAGATCGTCTGCGATGGTTGTTTTCAAATCGTCTGTGATGGTTGTTTTCAAATCAGTCATCCGTTCCCCAATCTGCGCCCCACTCAATAGGGGGCCCGCCCATCGACTGCCTGAACAGTCTCTCCATGGCGCGATCCGCCTGTTCCTTTGCCTCGTTTACAGCTTCGATTACTGCGTCGGAGTATCGATCATCGTTTTCGAGTTCGTGAAGCTCGGGATCTTGATTGTAATTAATGGGCACCAAATCACTGGCGACGCTTTCTCCTCCAGCATCCGTATCGGTCTCGACCTTCCATCCAACAATGCTGAATATTCTGCTGGTGAAAGATTGGGAGGATTGATAGCCCGCCCCAACGCGCACACTGGCAACGACCCTGCCCATGGCATTCGTTCTCGTGTCAGCTGAGTCGCTCCATGGGCTGACTGTTCTTCGTAGAACGCCTAGCTGTTTGCGGGTGTCGGCCACGTTGACTGTCTCCCAGTTTCCCCACCTTTCGTCCTCTATTTCGGCATCTTCTGCCTTGTCGATCAGCATCAGTATTCTTTCACAGGACTCCGGAATATTTCCAATCTCGCATTTCGTAAATGCAAAGGTCGCAAGCTCCTTCTCTAGATACTCCGGTAGCCCCCATGACTTTCTCGGGCCAAGGCCGTCGTAGAGCTTTTGGATTGACACAGACAAATCCTCAGCAGCTATGATACTGGGGGCAACCTTTGACTCGATGTCGTTTATCTTTTCTCTTAGAGTCTTAATGTCCATAATTCTTTATTTCCTAGGAATTTTGTAAGTGCAACCTTCCAGTTGACTGTGGCGCCTGCGCCTTTCATTTAGATAGACGATTCTCTTTCTGGCATACTCCTCAGAAAGATCAGCATCATCCTCCATTGACATGCAATGGAGAAAAGTATGCGGTGCAATTCCATCTGCCCATGCGGCTCGGTAGATCTTGTCAGTTAGATCGCATGCGACAAGGCTATCGCAAGCGGAATAGCTATCGCACACGCGTTTATGAGGGCAGAAATCCTCTTCCTCTTCATCCTCTTCTTCGGACGCGCAAAGTGCCAGAGCCTCTCGCTTGATCTCCCCCTCGAGCCGCAGTGCCTCTTCCTTTTCTCTGGCTTCCCTCTTTATGTCGCTCTTTGCAGAGAGTAGAAGAAAGGCGGCTCCTGCCATCAATAGCGGGAGAGTGAGCAGTGCCATTACCCAATAAATCCGGAGCTTTTATAGCTCCTCAGGCAATTAATACTGGCCTCAATATCCGATTCAGCTCGATGGTTGCCCGTCTTCCGTGGCATCGGCAGGTCTGGGCGCCATCGCTTTTGCAGTTCACGGATGGACGACACGTCGATGTTGCGGTGGGTGAATAATCGAAACAGCTCAGGCCAGTATTTCTTGATGTACTTGCGATCGAATGAGACTGTCGATCCACACATCGGCGGCAGCTTCCTAGGCGTACCCATCAAGCTCTCGTCAACACCGTGGGCATTCATAAGGCTGATGAGATTGTTCTCGACCTCTTCGAGATTAGGAAGCACATCAGACTTGTCGCAAACGGCCTCAATATCCTGAATGAGATTCGTCTTCCAGTGATTCTCCCATACGACAATTTGGTCATCGCGCGTGCGGACCTGGTCGCTCGGCAAGAACCTGTCTGGATCTGCGTCGACCACGACCGATGTGTATCGACCTAACTCAGTGAGTTCGTTGTCGGTGATAATCATCGACACCTCTAGGATGATGTTATCGTTTTCGTCGAACCCCGTGGTCTCGAGGTCGATCCACGGCATAACGTCACTGACGATGATTTCTTCTCGTTCACTCATAATGACTACGCTGCCTTCCTGTACTTATTATAGAACTTTGGGTCGGACGCCTTCATGCCTTCATCCATAACTCCAAAAGCTCCACCGCCCTCGATTGGAACCGAGAAGTTTCCTAGTTCCGTCAGATTGTCACGGGCGCCGAATCCGTGTAGGTCGTACGAGATGATGCTAAGCTCGACAAGCTCGTCGACGGAGACGATCTTCATCTTGTAGCATCTCGCATACAGGTAGTCTTTGGACTCGGGGTCCTGACCCGTCTTGAATGTGCGAGATAGCGTGTGACCGATTCGCTTTTCGAGCCAAGCCCTGAGTTCCTCCGGGTCAGACCCAGGAGAGGAAGGGGGAGGCTTCGGCTTTTCGCCCGTCGATCCAACTTGACGGAGGATACCTCTGCCGTATTTCTTTTCGTATTTGTTCGATTTTTTGCCCATGTAAATTAGCTGCCGATGTGGAATTTGACCGTCCCGATAAATGGCACCTCGGCCGAGTGCTTGTCTTTGTCGATTGCCTCGAGCACCGTCGCGTATTCGCGAGGCTTCTTCATCGCATCCTCAACGCTCTCGCCTTTTGTAACGTCGACGAATAGCATCTTCTTCTTTTCCTCCGTGGGCCAGTCTGGATTCGGAGTGAAGGCGAGCCCTTCGAAGACGAGGTCGTCCATGTCATGACCCCAGTCATCACAGTTCCTCCGCTGAAACGCGATCACCGTAGAACTCGGTCACGACACCAGTGCCAGCGTCGATGCCGATAGCCATCGGCGGCGCCTTTCCGAAGAACTTTTCAGCGTCGGCGATCTCTGCCTTGAAGCTCTCGGCGGAGGCGCAAGCGACCAGCGTGAGGTCGCCCTCGGCGTAGGTGACAGTGGCCATGTGCTCTCGGCTTACCCACATGCCAAAGTAGTGCGCGTCTTGGTCGGTATCGAATTGCTCGAAGCCTTGCTTGCATAGCTTGTCGTCGTAGACGTAGCGATCGGTACTGCCGACGAAGGCGTTGGTGACTTCATTGCCTCTTTCGTTCGTGCGCGTACAAGGTCGCGCCGATTCGGCGAGGATTTTTCTAAGTTTGTCCAGAATCATGTGACTCCTCCATATCTAGTTGTGCAGCAGTGCGCAAATTGTCGAAGCTCTCTTTGTCGTACACGGCGAACCCTCGAGTCTCGAGGTGAGCCTGGAGCTGACTTCTGTCCATCCAACGAATCTCTTGCAGCTTTTCTTCGAGTGTCACGATGGCGGCTCCTTTGCGGGCACGTGGTCTGCTGGGTCGAGGTCCATCCAGATGGCGCTGATTACCTTTTCTCTTCGCGGCGTGTCCTCCGCGTACTTATCGATATTCACGATGACATCCTCACGAGACCATCTGTTTTTGAAAACGATGGGTCCCATGCCGTCCTCATCGTGAACGAGAGACACGGTAATAAAGAAGCGCGAGACTTGACGGTCGAGTCCGACGATGACTTCGTGTTTCGGGTCTTTTGGCTTTAGTTCTACGCGGCTCATCGGTTATCCCATGTGGATACGGCGGTAGCGTCGCAGTCGACACCCTCGAATAGATCGTCAGCATCCGGTCTATGAATGACCTCGGAATCGGCTGGCACTATCTCAACGATCAACCTCTCTTCGTCTACGAGCCACCTTTCTGTGACGTGAGTCGTGACAGTGAAGCGCTTATGGCTCTTGTTATTTGGGCATACGACTTTCATTACAGCCTCACAATTTTCTCGACATCACCTACGAAGACGATTGCCGGACACAGGTGTTGGATGAATTTTCCCAGCACGCCATAGATATTTGCGATGTCGCCGGGAACAAAGTTCCACTTCCCGCTAATCGGGTTGAAGCTGAATGGGTTACCAAATAACTGATCACCCAGAACCTTTTTTGGCTTCTCGAGGCTTCCCTTAAATCTCATGGCAACCCATGTGCCATACAAGGCGATGGTCAGCTTGCCCAGCTCAGTCTCAAGCTCCCACTTGTATTCACCGGTCTCTTGGGTTGCGCCCATGTGTTTGATGACGCGCTCGCACCCTTCGATAAAACGAATCTGCCGCTCAATCCCGTTGACCGTCTTGGCTTCGGAGATCTGTCTATCCCCGCAACTCAAATACCACCCATAGTGAGTGCTTTGCTTTTTGCGGATGGAGTACTTTTTGTTGCAAGCAAAGTACCTTCCGTTGCCGGTCTTTTTCACCGTTGTCATTTCAATCACAAGCCCAATGCTCCTCGAACTGTATCTGGTTCCCTCGCCAAACAAATTTCTCACCACCCATGTGAGAAAGTACGATGGCTTCGTCTTGTTCGTTTTTCAGGACTCGGCCGAAATACTTGGGAGGCCTGCCTGGATCTCGCTTCCTTGATTTGACGCAGCAGCCAGGCGTTCGCACGGCCTCTTGTTTTGAGAGCCCTCTAGGTGTTCCGGTGGGCATATCCTGGAACAAGGCGAACCACTCGTCGTGGGTATGCGTCATCATATCTTCAATCATCATCTTCGCCAAAATCCTCTTGCGTCACTCCGAACAGTTCGGACCACCCATAGTGAGTGCTTTGCTTTTTGCGGATGGAGTACTTTTTGTTGCAAGCGTAGTACCTTCCGCTGCCGGTTTTCTTGACCGTTGTCATTCGTCACCTCGGCAACCCACCTTATCAGCTCTCGTCCTTCACGGACCAGCCTGTATCGATATAGTTGTAGGACCATTCATTCACCACTTCCTCGATCGCTTTTTCTATTTCTTCCTCGCTGGCCTTGTCGATCTCCTCTTGGTCCATAAGATCGCCTAGCTTAATTTCATCATCATGACGCGCGTTCGATATCCCTATTCCTAGGCTCATCGTGATGACTGTATCGACAGTGTATTTGTGATCCATAATCAATTAACCTTTCCCACTAGTCCTACCTGTTCAAAGCTATAGAATCCGCCAGATCTGAATTCATCGGCAGCATCTGAAATGAGATTTGTCTTACCCCGAACCTCAAGAACGTCGACGATTTCAGATAGCGTTTCGTCATCTTGTCCAGCCAGTAGATTAGAATCTCTTTCTAAATCTAGTTCCAAAGCGCCCGCAAAATCATCGCGTCTCATGTGCGCTGTCAATTCCGTGATGGTAAGCACGTTGACATGGCGGCTCGCCGCCTTCTTATCGATAAACGCGGGCCCATAGATCTCCCATGCGCCAACTGAATTTTGGCATTCGATTACGTAGATGTCTGTTTTCTTATCCATCGTCGTCACTGCGATTCTCTTCGTGGCAACCCATGCAAACGGTTCCTATGTCGCAGTCGTACGAACACAGGAACCCAGAGCACAGCGGCTCTCCGCAATAGTCGCAATTCTTCTTAGTGGGCTCCTCGCACTCTACGCACGCCTTGAACCCCTTCGGGATGACGGGCTTCGTAGGCTTCGGCTCAGGCCACACAAGACCTTTGGGTTTCTTATCTGAGATTCCGGATTTCCTATCTGCGTCGTTTAGGCGATCGCCGAAGGATTTTAGATTCTCGAGGTTCTGCACGTTCATCAGTTCCCTGGCGAGAAAATCTCCGTTGGCGTTCGTGCTGCAGCATAGAGTGAGTAGCTTCCTGGCTTGCTCATTGGTCCACACGGAGTGAACTGGTAGGAACCCCTTTTCACAGGTACGACCGTACCTGACAACAACTGCTCAGTAAATTTTGATTGGTTTGCTTAGGTCAGCCATTGTCTTCCACTTTCTTCCAGCAGGTATTGCAAAGAGTCATACAAGGGATCTGGTAAGGTCCTAGATCTGTCTCAATCGAGACGGCTGTTCCGTCAGAAAAAGTCAGGGACCAAACATTGGCAGCGTCACAGTCGAATCCTACGATCGTCTTGCCGATTAGATCTTTCGGGTCGGCTTTGTAGTGCTTGTGGTCGCCATCGTTTTGGACAACCTCGCCATGAAATTCAATAGGTCTTGCTGTACAGTTTTCCATGATCATTTCTTGAATTTGTTGAAGTCTACGACTTCGCCGCCTTCGCCTCTGTGATATGAGTCAGGGTCGCAAGGGGTCACACGATACCAGTTTGTTCCGTCGGCGGCTGTTATTTTCTCAACGGAATTTTCATACGCTTCCTCAATGAAGTCGTCGTCGCCGTCGCCGTCTCGTTTGAGGATTTTCATGGCCGCCTTGGCATCCTCCATGTTATCCGCTTCAATAAGAACCGACCGGATGGCCGTCGGTCCCTTTATTATTCCTTCTATCTTGTAAAGTGGCATATCAACACCTTCGATGGAACTCAGCAAGAAGCTCGTCTCGGACCTCATCGCTAAGCGGTCCCTGTCTTTCATCAGGAATAGCCAGAGGTTTGTGCGTAGGCTTTTCCTTGTATGGTACTCCGGTAACCATAATAGTTAGGCAGTCTGGGCTGATCGGTCGAACGCTATGCCACGCCTTCGGATTTAGCATTTCGTATCTCGAACCTCTTTCAAGCAGAGTTCGGGTCAATGGAAGGATGGCTTTCCCATTCGACTCATCATCCATGTATCCGACATCGTGCTCGTATGTCCCGCTCACGATGCTAACTGCGCTTGGATAAGGGTGACTGTGCCAGAGAGCATTCCCATGCCCGCACGGATGAATTCTGTGCAACATGACTCGGTAGTCTGTACGAAACTGCTTCCAGCAGCGCTGGACGTGTGGATCATGATAGGTGATATCCATCGTGTTCCACGAGTCGTTCGGCTCGCTCAGCATCTCACGCAGAGCCACTTCTGCATCCCAAAGAATATGAAGCATTACTTACCCACCCTCGGTTTATATTGCCCGCAGAGAAAGCCTGCACAAAATCCACCCCATGTTCGCTCAACATTCTCCATGGAAAAGTCTTCTAAACGTGAGGTGTCAGCACCCACGATATCGATGAAGTCTTCAGCAACTGTGCTATAGAACTCCGTCATACGCTGTTGCCTATAATGCGGCGATGCGCTAATGGCCTGATCTGTAAGCGCGCGAACAAAGGTTTCGAATTCTGTTTTAGTCATGACTCCTGTATTACCTCTGCTGGAAAGCTGAAGTCTACCTTAGCTCCAGGGAATGCTTGTTTAATATAATCAAGGGGGGAAAGAATTAGATTAGGAAACCATGCATCATGGACTAATCCATCTATGACAGCAACCATATGCCAATCCCATTTAAGGTTTCCGCACATAAGCCACTTGCCACCCTCGATGTACATAATCCTGACGTTATCCTCGCCAATCCAATGCATGATGTCATCGACAAGCTCACCGCAGTTTCCGCAGTAATCGTTGACTGACTGGTTCGTCTTCTCGAGATACGCTACTGCGATGTTATGAGTTTTAGTGCTCGTACACATTTTGGTCGAATCGCGTGATCCTGAATATTGAACGTGACTTCAACCCCAGGGAATGCCTCTTCAAGATACTCGGATGGCGGCAGCATGAGGTCTGGAAACCAAGCGTCGTGAACGACGCCGTCGAGAACGATTACCATGTGCCAGTCCCATGTCCAGTATCGATACGGAAGATTACCATTCCATCCAACCGGCTCCATGTACATGATCTCGACAGACTCGTCTGCACACCAATCCAAAATGTTGGATGCTAAATCGTGGCAATCGCCGTGATAATCGGCAATCGTCTCACCGGATTCGTCTAGGTATTGGACGGCAATGTTCTGAGGCATAAGTCTACGGCCCTTCCGTCCAAGCCCTTCCGTCGTCAGCGCTAGTGCGCCAACGCTCCGGATACTCAGCGTCGCCTTCGTGGTCTTGCTTGGCCTCATGGACGCAGCCGTCTTCATGCAGCCATTGACCGCAGCCATTACACCAGAACTGTCTCAGCACCTCAGGCACTTTGAGCTTCGTCCATCTTGGCATAGATGTCGATGTTCTGAAGCGCCGATATGAGCCCGTCCAGGTCATCGCCGAGCATGCTCTCAGCCTCGTGTCGGAGGTCCTTGCGTAAGTCGATCAGCTCCTGTTCGTCTTTCTCATCGTAGGACGAACAGCAAGCGCACTCAAGCACGCACACAATCGACTTCCCAAACTTCCACCCCTCAAACTCCAAGTCCTGGCGAAGCAGCTTAGGAATCTTCGTCTTATCGCTTTCACCGAATCTGCGGATCAGGAGGTGCGAGGATGAGTCATCGTCCCCGTCCCACGCGTCCCACGGCAGGTCGTGCAAGAGATGGTGGTGATCCCACGGCTCCTGACATGTTGCACACTTGATATCCATTAGTCTTCGTCCCCTTCAGCGCGTGGGTCGACCCACGTTTCGTTTTCGAGTTCCTCGGCAACGATATGCCATCCTTCATATTTGGCCCACCGAGCCACTGCTTCACATGCCAAATCGCGACCCTCTCGGATATCGCTTTCCCTTTGACGCTTCATGAAAGAATCAAATCTCTCTTGAATGTCAATTAGATCGCCGTCCTCGATAAAGTTAACGGTAAGCCCGCTATCCTCTTCTCCGACAATCTCGGCGCGACCTTCGAGGATTGCCCTTAGGTATTTCACGGATATATTCGGCGCGATGTCGAAGACCGTAACAATGTCCCCGCGCTCAGCTGCGTCTCGGATAATCGTGGTAATAGCGGACCCGCTAACTGAAAGCCGTATGGTTTCTGCTTTTGCTTCAGACATTTTCATCTTCCCTTGAATAGGCTGATTCGCCTATCGGCCTCACTCTTGAGGCGCTTCAGCAAAAAGACATCAGCTGTGCCAGATCCCTCACCGTCACTAACCAATTGGGCCACTCGGGAGATCTGCCTATCCAATTCATCGTCGGACAGAATCTTAATTTCGTTCGCGGTCATTGCTCTTCCTCGTGATCTTCCCACTTGTCTTTGAGTTCGAGATAGAGCTTACGCTCCTTCTCGTCTTTCTCAGCCTGATTGATGGCTGCCACACGAGGGTCAATCTCGTATTTCATGCCGTCAATGTCTATACGCTCTCCAAACAAGACGATGTGGGCGGATAGCACCTTTGCGCGCCCGCGTGAAAGGTATGGGCCAGCCAATGCCATCTCTTCGTCCGGGTCGAGGTCGACGGTGACGCTGCCTGGCCCCCAGACGCGAGTCTTCCACTTGTCTGGGTCTCCCCAAAGAAGTTCCTTGGCCTCGAGCTGGGCGTCCTCGAGCGTCTGAGAGAAAAGGGTGATGACCTTCGAGTCGCCCAGGGTGTACCCAGATTTTTCTCCCTCGAGGATTAACTGGTAGGGGTAGTGAGGCATATCTTTTCATTCCCGGCTTCGATGTGGCGATTCAGGTTTCCGATTCGTTCTTGGTGGTTCATTAGGCTTTCTCGATCTCTGCCTCAATCGCGTCGAGTATTTTCGTTGTAATATGGTCAACCGCAGCAGACCCCGCAGCAGTATCCGCAGCATACGCAGCAGTATACGCAGCAGACCTCGCAGCAGCAGCAGCAGTATGCGCAGCAGCATACGCAGCATCCGCAGCAGCATCCGCAGCAGCATACGCAGCATCCCTCGCAGCAGCAGCAGCAGCATCCCAGTCTTCCGCGGGGACATGGTCGCCGGCAATGCTCTGGTCGAGGAGGCGGAGTACGGGTTCGCAGGCGGCCTTGTTGTGCTCCAGGCACGATTCTAAGGCGATTTTCCTGGCTGCAAAGTCAAGGCGGGACCATTGGTCGTCGGATAGCGTGCGCCAACGGGAGGCTAGATTTGCATAGCGCCGGACCATTACCGGCCAAGCCTCCTCGCTTCCGGCGTCGTCCATCCAAGGTGTGAGATGAGCAAGCCACTGGGGCATGACTGATGCCGGGCATCCGGACGGTGACTGGCCCTGAGAGCTTTCCGGAGATAGCGCGGCAAGTAGGCAAGCTCGTTCATGGCCGTCGCCCCATTCCTTGCGAACGAGTGTCCCGGCTTCGATGTGGCGATTCAGGTTTTCGATTCGTTCTTGGTGGTTCATTAGGCTTTCTCGATCTCTGCCTCAATCGCGTCGAGTATTTTCGTTGTAATATGGTCAACCGCAGCAGCAGCAGCATACCCCGCATCCGCAGCATACGCAGCAGCAGCAGCAGCATCCCTCGCATACGCAGCCCTCGCAGCAGCATGCGCAGCAGCATGCGCAGCAGCATCCGCAGCAGCATACGCAGCAGCATCCGCAGCAGCATACGCAGCAGCATGCGCAGCAGCATACGCAGCCCTCGCAGCAGTATCCGCAGCATCCGCAGCAGCATCCCAGTCTTTCGCGGGGACATGGTCGCCGGCAATGCTCTGGTCGAGGAGGCGGAGTACGGGTTCGCAGGCGGCCTTGTTGTGCTCCAGGCACGATTCTAAGGCGATTTTCCTGGCTGCAAAGTCAAGGCGGGACCAT
>Ga0209991_10001300_pt1 | contig 11263 bp, 11 predicted proteins | sample ChitaG_FD_183167 | JGI IMG/M metagenome (GOLD analysis project Ga0209991, IMG submission 183167) | Deep subsurface microbial communities from South Pacific Ocean to uncover new lineages of life (NeLLi) - Chile_00310 metaG (SPAdes)... | ecosystem: Environmental > Aquatic > Marine > Oceanic >...
GCATCTGTATCAGGCTCTATTCTCGCCGTTTGTTCCTGTACGGTCCTTCCCCTTTTCGCAGGAATATACAGGATGGGAGCAGGATTAGGTCCTGCCACAACCTTCCTGTATTCCGGACCGACAATCAATGTTCTGGCAATAATTTTAACAGCCAGAGTTCTAGGGCTTGAACTTGGAATCGCTCGCGCTTTGGGAGCCATTGTTTTTAGTATCGTCATTGGGCTATTGATGCATTTCATTTTCCACAGAGAGGAATTAGAAAAAGCTAATGCTCAGATGGCTCTGCCTGAGCCCGAAGTAACAAGGCCTCTTTGGCAAAATGCTCTTTATTTTACATCAATGATAGGAATTCTGGTCTTTGCGAATTGGGGAAAACCAGAAGATCCTTCAGGATTTTGGAATCTCATTTACTCTATAAAATGGCTTGTAACTGGTGGCTTTGCCCTCGCATTGGCTGTTATTCTTGTAGCTTGGTTCGGAGTCAAGCAGTGGAAGGTAGCAATAGCTTTCGTTCCCTCCATTATCCTTGGGCTGACATTTCCCCATGAGCCAGTCATTTTCTTTGCTGCGGGTGTCATTGGGCTTTCAATTATAACCAGTACAGACAAAGGAGAGATTGGGGATTGGTTCGGCTCCACATGGGGATTTACCAAGCAAATACTGCCGCTTCTTTTTTTTGGTGTGCTCATAGCCGGCGTTTTGCTCGGGCGTCCAGGACACGAAGGGCTGATTCCATCTGAGTGGGTGAGCAATGCGGTGGGAGGAAACTCCATTTTATCCAATCTATTCGCCTCGGTGGCTGGTGCATTCATGTATTTTGCCACTCTAACAGAAGTCCCTATTCTCCAAGGACTTATCGGAAATGGCATGGGACAAGGACCTGCATTAGCGCTGCTTCTTGCCGGGCCTGCTTTGAGTCTTCCCAACATGCTGGTTATTCGCAGCGTAATGGGGACAAAAAAAACATTAGTTTTTATCTTCCTTGTCATTTTGCTTTCAACAATAACTGGTTTGATATACGGAGCACTCTTTTGATTCAAGGAGGATGATGAAAATGGTAAAAATCCAAATCTTAGGAACAGGTTGTCCGAAATGCAAAAAGCTGACGGAAAACACTGAAAAGGCCGCACACGAACTGGAAGGTGACTACGAAATAATCAAAGTGACAGATATCAACGAAATCATGCAGTTCGGCGTTATGATAACCCCTGCTCTTGTGGTTGAAAAAGAGGTTAAGAGTGTGGGGAAGGTTCTAAGTGTTGAAGAAATAAAGGAATTCATCTCCTGAAAAATCAAAAAGAATGTATAAAGGAGGATATGATGGGAGACAACAAGGAAAACGTATGTTGTTCAGCTCCAACCTTGATTTTCGCTTGTTCAGGAGCCGCGGATGTGGGCGCCATTGCGGACAGAGCTGCCAGAAAGCTCACAGCAGATGGAGCAGGCAAGATGTACTGCCTGGCTGGAATTGGTGGTCGCGTACCGGGAATTTTAAAAACCACGCAGGAAGCCGAAAAGATTTTGGCCATCGATGGCTGTCCTCTTGACTGCACAAAACTCAGTCTGGAAGAAGCGGGATTTACAGAATTCGAACACATGAAGGTCACAGATCTGGGCTTAGAAAAAGGCAAATCCCCTGCCACAGACGAAAATATCGTTACTGTTGTCCAAGCCGCGCTTTTAAAACTTGGCGAGTGAAGTCTTTCATCCCACAAATCGGAGGATAGACATGAAAAAAGTTGTTATCACTCTGCTGATCCTTATATCCAGTACCATATTTTGCTCCCAAAATAGTGGAGAACAGTCCAATGAGCCAAAAACCCAACAAAAGTCTAAAAATGAGAAAAATCTTATTATCACCGATAAGCAGTTAGACTTCTCAAAGCATAAGGTGACTTTTATTGAACTCGGAGCAGACAGGTGCATACCTTGCAAAGCCATGCAACCGGTCATGCGTGAAATTGCTCAAGAGTATAAAGGAACAATTCAGGTGGTTTTTTATGATGTCTGGAAAACTCCTAAATACGCGAAAGATTATGGCATACAAATGATTCCGACTCAGGTATTCATCGGTAAAAACGGCGAAGAGATATTTCGGCATGTGGGATTTTTTCCAAAGGAAGACATCATCAAGATGTTAAAGGAAAAAGGTATTTTACAGGTGAAATGATAAGGCTATTCTCAGCTCTTTCTCAAGCTATTGAGGGTGCACCGTTAGTCGCAATCGGAGCATCATTTGTTTGGGGAATCCTCAGCATTATATTAAGTCCCTGTCATATCACTAGTATTCCCCTAATAATTGGCTATCTGAGTAATCAAAGAGAATTATCCACAAAAAAAGCCTTTCATCTGTCCATTGTATTTTCTATTGGAATCTTTATATCTATGGCGGTCATCGGAGGAATAACAGCCGCGGCGGGACGGATCCTGGGGGATGTGGGCAAAATCGGTAATTATATCGTTGCCTTGGTCTTTCTCATATTTGGCTTAAATTTGCTAGGAATTCTTCCTCTAAAGTTTCCCGGACTAGGCACAACAAAGACACAGCGGAAAGGTTATTTCTCTGTTTTATCTTTAGGATTGGTATTCGGATTAGCCCTTGGGCCTTGCACTTTTGCATTCATGGCCCCTATGTTGGGCATTGTATTTAACCTGACAGCAAAGAATCTTGCCTATGGCCTGGTTTTATTATCTGCCTTTGCAATAGGCCACTGTACCGTGATCATTGCTGCAGGGACGAGTACGAGATTGGTTCAGCAAATAACTAAATGGGATGAACAATCCAAAGGAATCACAATCATCAGGAAAATATGTGGGACCCTGGTCCTGCTAGGCGGGATTTATCTGGTATATTCCACGTTTTAACTGAGGATATACGAATGACATTCACAACAAGTTACAGGAGGGAACGGAATGGAAGATAAGGCCTGTATAAATAAAGAGCCTAAAGGACTGAGTGTATTCGAACGGTACTTAAGCATCTGGGTAATTCTGTGTATAGTAGCGGGTATCCTACTTGGAAAACTCGCACCCAAAGCCACTATTTTTCTGGATGGTCTAGCCATATATGTCAATGAGGCGCCTGTGGTTTCCATCCCGATCGCAGTCTGCCTCTTTTTCATGATGTATCCCATCATGGTGAAGATCGATTTTGCCGAAGTGCTTCATGCCGGCAAGAATTTCAAACCAGTCAGCCTGACCCTGTTCGTCAACTGGGCTATAAAGCCTTTTACCATGTACGCCATTGCCTTAGTGTTTCTCGGTGTCCTGTTTAAAACCTTTATTGGCGCTGAGGCTATAGATTACATAAAGATGCCTTTGGGACTCGATCTTCCTGTGGGCGCGGAACACGGAGCAGGAACAGTGGTTCTTGTCGAGGGAGTCAAGATGCTGGTCGTTCCCTTATGGCGAAGTTATCTCGCAGGATGTATCCTGCTCGGGATTGCTCCTTGCACAGCCATGGTTCTAGTCTGGGGCTATCTGGCAAAAGGAAACGACGGACACACACTGGTCATGGTTGCCATCAACTCCTTGACCATGCTGTTTCTATACGGCCCTCTTGGCGGATTCCTGTTGGGCATAGGCCGACTCCCCGTCCCCTGGAAAGCTCTTTTGCTCTCGATCGGGATTTATGTGGCCCTACCGCTTGTGGCAGGTTATATCTCACGGAAACTGATAGTGGCTAAAAAAGGTTTAGAATGGTTCAACACGAAGTTCCTGCATATCCTTACACCTGTAACCATTACCGCTCTCTTGGTCACTCTTGTTCTCTTGTTTTCTTTTAAGGGAGAAGTGATATTTTCAAATCCTTTGACTATATTGTGGATTGCCATCCCACTTTTTATCCAAACGAACCTTATATTCTGGATCGCATATGGATTAGCGAGAGTATTGAAGCTTTCTTATCAGGATGCTGCACCCTCTGCTATGATAGGTGCCTCCAATCACTTTGAGGTAGCTATCGCCACATCCGTCATGCTTTTTGGTCTCTCGTCAGGAGCAGCCCTAGCAACGGTTGTAGGAGTTCTAATCGAAGTCCCGGTAATGCTTATGCTTGTTCGGATCTGTCTGCGGACACAAGGCTGGTTCAATCCAAACCGCTAGAATTCTATTAAAAGGATAGTATGCAATGATCGAACAACCCTGTAAAAAACAGGTTTTATTTATTTGTGCTCATAATTCGGCTCGCTCTCATGACCTGCCCCCCATCAATGTACCACCTGTAAAGTTAAATTTGCAGCCTCTGAGGCCTACCCAAAAACTGGTCCAGTTAAAAATATAGTTTTCTGGTCTTTTACTCTCTCAGCAAACTGCCGTGGCGTCAAGCCTCCAAGTGAGCTATGAGGCCGGTACCTGTTATATTCCCTGCGCCAGCGCTCTATGAGCACCCTGGCTTCTAATAGCGTATCAAAGATCTCTCCATTCAGCAACTCGTCCCTGAGCTTGCCGATGAATGACTCCACGTAACCATTCTCCCAAGGGCTTCCAGGTTCGATGTACAGGATTTTTACTCCGAGATTCGCCAACCACTTTCTCACTGCTTTGGCGGTGAATTACTCAGAACATGTATGACAAAAAATACCAAGAGTACAGAACTAGACAAAATGAAATCAAATATAAAATTGATAATCTTGATAAAGCAGATAATGAATATTATATTACTGCATCTTATATACTTAGCCTGGTTAATAGAGCTTATGATCTATTCCTGAGTTCTGAACCGATGATAAAAAGACAACTTCTCAAACTTCTGCTTCAGAACTGTGAAATAGACAACGGAAGTCTCAGATATACTTTGAATTACCCCTTCTCAGAGATCTTTTCCTACACGAAACGTCATAATTGGCTCCTCGGGTAGGACTCGAACCTACAACATAGTGGTTAACAGCCACTCGCTCTACCGATTGAGCTACCGAGGAGCAAGTCGCCATTAATTTAGCAAAATTCATGTAGAATATCAACGTGTTATGAAAAACTTTTCAGGCCGCTGGCATTAAAAAAAATTAAGAGTTATATGTGACGATTACTTTGTAACCAGTGACGAAAGTTGAGTTCAGAGTTAATAGAAAAAATAATTAAGGCAGTAAGTTTTGAGGTTTTAGAGATGTTAGAGGAAAGTTATTAATAATTACGAAGCATAACTTATGAACTAAGCAACTATATGATTAAAAACGGTAACCAGCTTGTTTTATTTCTTTACGGTAGTCTTTTCCCCACATCTCTACAATTTTACACATTTCATAAAGTCTTGACCTTAAGCGGATTCCTATTCTGTCCACAAGAGTCTCACTGCCCTTTTTGAAAAAAGAGTCCCTGGTATCTTCTTCATCCTCCTCATTATCAGGGTAATTGGAAGTAAAGACGGTCAATTTTTTATTGTTATACCGGTTATTAATGATATAGAAGACTGTTTCTTCAACCCATGCGGTCGTTCTTTTTGCCCCTAATTCGTCCAAGACAAGAACATCTTTCTGAAAAATTGGCGCTAAGAGATCTGACTCAGTCAGAGAGGAATCAGGCGTGAATGTGCTCTGAATATTTCTTATCAATTCCCTGAAATCACAGAAATAACAATGGATGCTCTTCTTTTCGATTAATTCATGAATTGTGGCGACAGCCAGATGAGTCTTCCCTACTCCGCAGGGGCCCAAAAAGAGAAGGCCTATATCTTGCACAGGGAAATTTTTGACAAATTTTTTAGTTATTTTCAGAGCATCCCTGTGGGAATCATTATGAATCTCAAAATTCTTAAAGGTGCATTCCCGGTATCTTCTCGGGATATTAGCCTGGTCGAAAAGGATCTGATTCTTTCGCTCATGAAAACACTTGCACCGTTTAGCGACTGTTTCGGCATTGGATTCTACCAGAACCCACCCAGTTCCTTGGCATTCCTGGCACGTTTTCTCTGGCATCAGTTTAAATACCCTCTGAGTTGTTGAAGCGTGTGGGATCGAGCCAATCTTCTCATAGCTTTTTGCTCAATTTGCCTTACTCTTTCCCTAGTTAAATTCATCTTATCTCCTATCTCTTGAAGAGTTCGAGGTCTATCATCATCCAATCCAAATCTTAATTTTATCACATATATCTCTTTTTCATCCAGCTCCTTTAAAAGCTCCCTTATTTGCTGTTGAATGGAGTTTTTAATGATCTGGTATTCAACAGAAGGAGTAATGCTGTCCTCTATTTTATCTCCCAGCTCCATACTCTCATCTAAATATGTATCGCTCAGGGAAACACCCCTTTCGTCCAGCATCTCCAGATCCTCGACTTCTTCAGTGGTTATGCCCATACTCTTCGCTTTTTCTTCTCTTGTAGGATCTCTTCCCATCTTCGCTTTAAGCTTGGATTCCTTTTTTTTCATCTCAGATATTTTATCGGAAAGTTTTTGCGGAATATGATAAGTACGCGAATAGCACGTTAAAGCATGAATAACGGCCTGCCTAATCCACCACACCGCATATGATATAAACTTGACATTCCGGCTTGGGTCAAAGCGCTTTGCAGCCTCAATAAGGCCCAGATTGCCCTCGTTAATCAGGTCGAACATCCCTAACCCCATTCCCCTGTATTTTTTCACAAATGAAACAACAAATTTGAGGTTCGCCTCAATCAATTTCCTGAGCGCAATTTTATCGCTTTTTTGGATTAGTTCCCCTAATTTCTTTTCCTCTTTTTGAGAGAGGATGGGAAATTTAGATATCTGAGTATGATAGAGCCTTAGATTTTTTAAATCGAGATAGCCCATGTAGTTATCTTTCATTCTTCTTCTTTTTTCTCTTTTCCAATTATTATAATTTTTGCGGGACTAACGCGTACCAAGCTTTTTTTTCTGAGCTCAAACTCCTCTTCCTTTCCTTCAAAGAACTCTTTTTTTATATACTCCAGAAACATATTCACTTCTGTTTCAATCTGTTCTATTTTTTTTCTCATATTCAAGATTACTTCTACTCCAGCCAGATTGATTCCTAAGTCCCGTATCAGGTTCAGTATCAGCTCGAGCTGTCTCAAGTCCTCTTCCGTATAAAGCCTAGTATTTCCTTCGCTTCTAGAGGGTTTGAGCAATCCCTCTCTCTCATATAGTCTAAGGGTCTGCGGGTGGATACTGTACATCCTTGAAACACTGCTTATATGATAATAATTTTTTAGCTCTTTTTTCTCTTTCATTTTTAATGAATCCCCATTTTTTCCCTTGGGTTCTTAGGAGAGATTTTCTCCAGCTCTCTCATCAGCTCTCTGATTTTCTCGTCATTAAAAGGAGGAGGAACAATTGATACTTCAACAAATTGATCGCCGCGCACTTTTTTCCCGGGTTTGGTGACACCTTTATCTTTTAGCCTGAATTTTTGACCGGATTTTGTGCCGGGAGGAACTTTGATGGTAGTCTTTCCGTAAAGAGTGGGGACTTCAATTTTTGCACCCATAGTAGCCTCAGGCACTGTTATGGGCAATTTTATATAAATATTCGATCCCTGCCGCACGAAAAAAGTATGGGAATCAACCTCAATAGTAATGAACAAATCGCCTGTTGGCCCTCCTTTCCTTCCTGCATTCCCTTTCCCAGGGATGCGAACTTTGGAACCAGTGTTGACTCCGCCCGGAATCCTGACGCTAATCAGTTCAGTCTTTTGAACATGGCTCTGTCCATAGCACGCAGAGCATTCCTGTCCGGGAGTTTTTCCTGTCCCTCCACAGGAAGGACAGGTCGTTGAGAACCTCATCGAACCTCTCTGGATAGTCGCATGACCGCTTCCAGCGCACTGAGGACAGGCATGTTGTCCCCCTTTCTGAATGTAGCCTGTTCCCTGACATATTGAACAAGCCACCATCCGGGTTAATTTTATCCTCGTTTTCAAGCCATGGATAGCATCCAGAAAACTGACTTTCATCGTGTAGTGGAGATCATTGCCTCTCTCTACTCTTTGTTGTGTGCGGCGAGCGGTTGTACCGAAGAGATTTTCAAAGAAGTCTCTGAATGAGGAAGTCCCAAAGTCAGAGAAATCGAAACCCTCAAAGCCAGATGAATAGGTCCGGTACTGCGGTCCTCCAGGAGGTATATCTCCAACAAAACCGAATTGGTTGTACTGCTTTCTTTTCCTGGGGTCGCTTAAGACGGAATAAGCCCCCTGGATTTCTTTGAACCTTGCTTCAGCTGTTTTATCACCCGGGTTAAGATCAGGATGGTATTTCCGGGCAAGCTTTCGGTAGGATTTTTTTATATCAGCTAGAGTTGCCTTCCGGTTGACTCCCAGTATTTTATAATAATCCTTTTCCATGTCTGGCCCTGTTGTTCACAGTGACAATCAAAGGTTGAAGTCTTAACCAGAATTCAATAATGCTTACTTCTTTTCCTCGTCGACAACTTCTGCATCGATAACTTCTTCATCAGATGAACCTTGAGATTGTTCTTGCTCTGCTGTTTGCTCACCTTGTGCATCCTGTGGAGCGGGCCCTTGCTGGGCTTGCTGCTGGGTAGCTTGCTGGTACATCACTTCTGTCATTTTATGTGAAGCCTGAGAAAGCGCTTCCGTTGCCTTTTTTATTTGCTCAACGTTTTCGCTTTCAATAGCCTTCTTTGTGTTTTCGATCTCTGCCTGGACCCGATTTGCATCTTCTTCAGGAATCTTATCCTTATTTTCCCTCATTAACTTTTCTAAACTATAAACCAGCTGGTCAGCCTGATTCTTGACATCTATAACTTCTCTTCTCTTCTTGTCTTCTTCAGCATGCGTTTCTGCATCCTTGACCATATTATCAATTTCTTTGTCGTCGAGTCCACTATGGCCGGTGATTGTGATGGCTTGTTGTTTTCCGGTTCCCATGTCTTTGGCAGAGACATGAAGAATTCCATTCGCATCGATATCAAAAGTCACCTCAACCTTGGGAATACCTCGTGGAGATGGTGGAATGCCATCCAGATGAAATCGACCTAACGTCCTGTTATCGGCTGCCATCTCTCTTTCTCCCTGCAGGACATTGATTTCTACACTCGGCTGATTATCCGAAGCTGTTGAGAATATTTCTGTCTTCTTGGTAGGAATGGTTGTGTTGCGTAGGATCATCTTAGTGAACACAGCTCCAAGAGTTTCAATGCCCAGAGTTAAAGGAGTTACATCCAGAAGAAGAACATCTTTAACGTCTCCGCTCAAAACAGCTCCCTGGATAGCAGCTCCAGCTGCCACTACTTCATCAGGATTTACGCCTTTATGGGGTTCTCTTCCGAAAAGCTCCTTAACCAATTGTTGGACTTTTGGAATTCGAGTCGAACCTCCTACCAGAATAACCTCATCAATATCGGCTGGCTTCAAGCCAGCGTCTGCAAGAGCCTGTTTGCAAGGCTCGGTAGTTCTTTGAACAATGTCATCCATAAGCTGTTCTAATTTGGCTCTTGTGAGTTTCATCAGAAGGTGTTTCGGACCTGATGAATCAGCCGTGATAAAAGGAAGATTTATCTCAGTCTCCATAGTTGTGGAAAGCTCCATTTTTGCCTTTTCAGCAGCTTCTTTCAACCTCTGAAGAGCCATTTTGTCCTTTGTAAGATCTATTCCAGCCTCTTTTTTGAATTCTTTCACCAGCCAGTCTTGCACCCGCTGATCAATGTCATCGCCACCTAAATGGGTGTCTCCGCTTGTGGATTTGACTTCAACAACACCCTCCCCGACTTCCAATATAGAAACGTCAAAAGTTCCGCCTCCAAAATCATAGACAGCAATAGTCTCGTCTTTCTTCTTATCCATACCATAAGCCAAAGCTGCAGCAGTGGGTTCGTTGATGATCCTCTCAACTTTCAATCCGGCGATCACACCTGCATCTTTTGTTGCCTTTCTCTGACTGTCATTGAAATAGGCCGGGACAGTGATGACTGCTTTTTCAACTTTTTCTCCCAGATAGTCCTCTGCCGCCTTTTTTAATTTTTTAATGATAATCGCTGAAATCTCAGGAGGGGCATATTTCTTGCCAAAAGCTTCTACTCTTACGTCTCCATTTTTTTCTTCAGTGACTTTAAAAGGTACTTGTTTGATTTCCTCGGGAACTTCTTTGTACCGGCGTCCCATAAATCTCTTTATAGAATAGATTGTGTTTTCAGGGTTGGTTATTCGCTGCCTTTTGGCAACCTGTCCGACCAGTCTCTCACCTTTTTCATTAAAAGCAACAACAGAGGGAGTTGTGCGTCCTCCTTCTTCGTTAGCGATAATGATGGGTTTATCACCTTCAGTTACAGCAACAACAGAATTTGTTGTTCCAAGATCAATACCGATTATTTTTGCCATTGATTTTCTCCTATTTTAGTCTTTATATAATATAAAACATGAGTATATCTTTGTCAAGTTTTTTTTAAAACGATTTTTAAATAAAATTGTCATAAATTTCAAATTTAATTTAAATGATGGATTTCGCTTTTTTACTTATTAACCTGTATTATTCACGAGTCGAAATTGCCACAGATGCAAGTCGCTTGGTGTCAGAATTTGTCAAAATTAGCAGCTAGGAGCAAGTTTATAGCAAATAGATTCACATCATAATAAAGTCTGACCCCGCTGTGGTCGTCCACCGCGAATGCACTGCAACAAAGCAGACGTCGTTGCGAGGAGTGAAGAAGATTGCCACGCTTTGCTCGCAACAGGCTAAGCAATCTCATGCTATTCGAGACATTATGAGATCGCAATGTTCTGCTCGCGATGATAATTTTACTAAAGCACATTTCGTCAGATAGGCTTGCCCCGAGGGTAAAAAATACAGATTAAGAATAAAAAATAATCAGGTAATCAAACTGATTCCCATAAATTTATTTCTTAATATTTTTAAATTCTATTCCTCGTCAGGGTCGATGATGAATTTTTCTCTCATAAGTAACTGGATTTCTTCTCGAGTTTTCTTAATTATTCTTTCTGCTTGTTTAAATCTTTCCTCAGCAGACGCCTTGATTCTGGCAACTCCCTGCTCTATTCCTTTCGTTCCAACAGCAACAGCTTCTCTTGGAAAAACTTCCCACTGATCCATGTTTGGAACGATGTAATCTTCATTAATTCCATTATCTTCAGCAACTTTAGCCAGTTCCTTCGCAGCCTCGATGCACATCTCATCAGTTATTTTTGTGGCCCTTATGTCCAGCGCGCCTCTGAAAATTCCGGGAAAGCCAAGGGAATTGTTGACCTGATTGGGGAAATCCGAACGCCCGGTGGCCACAATCCTCGCTCCGGCTTCTTTTGCCTCCCAGGGCCATATTTCAGGCACCGGATTGGCCTCTGCAAACACGATGGCGTCT
>Ga0209991_10001301_pt1 | contig 11257 bp, 10 predicted proteins | sample ChitaG_FD_183167 | JGI IMG/M metagenome (GOLD analysis project Ga0209991, IMG submission 183167) | Deep subsurface microbial communities from South Pacific Ocean to uncover new lineages of life (NeLLi) - Chile_00310 metaG (SPAdes)... | ecosystem: Environmental > Aquatic > Marine > Oceanic >...
GGGTCACTCACAGACCAAGCGAGCTAGCTGGAGGGGAACAACAACGGGTGGCTATCGCCCGAGCCTTAGTAAATAATCCCTCTCTTATTTTAGCTGATGAACCCACAGGCAACCTTGACACCCAGACCAGCCAGGAAATCATGCTAATTTTTAAGCAATTGAATGAGCAGCAAGGAATGACCATCGTTCTGGTTACTCATGAACCAGATATTGCCGCTTATACCCAGCGCACCATTAAAATTCGCGATGGCCAGATTGAAGGAAGTGTTCGTTGAGGGTCATGGTGTCACTTGAATTTCAAATAGAGGCATCGGAATGAAACTCTTGGATTGTTTCTCTACAGCGCTACGGTCTTTGCTTGGTAACAAGCTAAGGTCAGCTTTGACCATGCTGGGTATCCTGATTGGCGTGGCTGCAGTTATTTCTGTGCTATCTCTGGGAAGTGCGCAGGCGGCTATAGTAGAGGAGTCTTTTGCCACCCTGGGGTCTAACCTGATATACGTCACACCTCCAGAACTCGGCATGAGTGGAGTGGGAGCTCAGACAACGCTGACTTTGGAAGATGCGCAGGCGATTGCCCAAAACGCCCCTTCTGTAAAAGATGTGGCGCCAATGGCGCAGACTTACGCTCAGGTTGTAGCTGGTAGAGAGAGCCTTAGCAACACAATTATTGCCGGGGTGACTCCACAAGCCGAATGGGTGGACAACTATGCCGTGGCACAGGGCAGCTTCATAACCAACTTCGATTATGGAGCGAGGTCGAGGGTAGCCGTCCTGGGAAGCGAGGTGGCAAATACCCTTTTTGGTGAGATGGACCCTACCGGCCAGAGTATAAGGATTGGTGGGCGTCAATTCCAGGTCAGCGGTGTACTGGAAAGCCGGGGGATGGGATTTGGACTTGAAGACCTCAGGGTCTATATTCCTTTATCCACCTTCTATACCACTCTGGCAACCTCACAGGTGGGCAGCCGCGGAAACAGTGTTAACATGATCAGCGTCCAGGTAGAGAGCAGCGATGAACTGGAGTCTGCCGAGCAGGAGATCACCGATATCTTGAGGGACACCCACGGCATCAGGGAGGGAGAAGACGATGACTTCAGAGTTCTCAACGTGGCGTCTGTGGCAGACCAGGTCACCCAGGTGCTGGGAATACTCCAGTTCGTCCTTGCCGGCATAGCTGGTATATCCTTGCTTGTCGGCGGCATCGGGATTATGAATATCATGCTGGTTTCGGTGACCGAGCGTATCAGGGAAATCGGTCTGCGCAAGGCGGTAGGAGCCAAGCGTCGAGATATTATGATTCAATTCCTCATTGAAGCTGCTACACTGGGGCTCTGTGGCGGTGCTCTGGGGATAGGACTGGGGTGGATTATAGTTAAAATCATGTCTATCATAGCGACAAATCTTGGTTTCTCCTTTGCTGCTACGCTTTCCGGCAATGCTATTGCCCTGGCGGTAGGTGTAGCAATTTTTATCGGGCTTGTTTCCGGGTTGTACCCGGCCATCCGGGCGGCACGACTCGACCCCATCGAGTCCTTGCGTCACGAATAAACTACCTTCCTTGAATCAAGGACAAAAATTCACTGCGAGTTGCTACCTTGCTGCGGAAATTCCCCCTCACCGACGAGGTTATCACAGTCGTTCCGGGCTTTTTTATTCCGCGCATAACCATGCATAAATGCTCGGCCTGGATAACCACGGCCACTCCATCGGGTTGAAGTGCTTCAAAGATGGCGTCAGCAATTTGCTGGGTCATCCTTTCCTGAAGCTGAGGGCGCCTGGCGCAGATTTCTACCACCCTGGCCAGCTTGCTTACCCCTATCACTCTACCACCAGGGCTAGGGATATAACCGACATGAGCTACGCCATAAAATGGCAGGAGATGGTGTTCACACATGGAATAGAAGGGAATGTCCTTTAGAATCACCATCTCTTCATATCCTTCCTCAAAGTCCACCGCTAGTTCAGTTTTAGGGTCGACACCCAAACCGGAAAAGAGCTCGGCATACATTTCAGCCACCCTCTGTGGCGTATCCTTTATGCTCTCTCTGAGGGGATCTTCACCAATAGCCTCGATTATGGAGGCCATTGCCAGTTTGATTTTATCCTGATTAACCATCTAAATTAACCCCCAAAAAGTCTTGCGACTTTTTGGGGACCCCGATAAATTTAGTCTAAATATTAACTGAGTTCCCAAGAAAATCGCAAGATTTTCTTGGGTTGGTTTAAATCCCCCTCTTTACAAAGCTTACGCTGTTTTTATCCGTGCTAGCATAGAAATCCGAACCGAGGTAAAGGAGCGGCTTTATCTTATTCAGGTCGAGAACCTCCGCCGGGGTAAATGCTTCCTCGAGGAGGTGTACAGCTACAATCTCACCGATTATCCAGATGTGGTCACCGTAGGACTTACTGTCCACCAGCTTGCATTCATAGGCAGCATAAGCATCTTTTAAGATAGGTGCCGTGGTCTTCAAAGGTTTCTCTTTCTTGATATTAAATCTCTCAAATTTGTCCATCTGCTGTCCGGAAGTGCCGCCGATGGCAGCGGCGAGGTAGGCTTTTTCTGAAGGAATGAAATTAATGCCAAACTCCCGGCTTTCCGTGATAAGCTGGTAAGTAAATCTCTTGGGTGCAATGGCGATGCCATAGAGGGGTGGCTTAAGAGAAATAGAGCTATGCCAGGCGGCGGTCATGGCATCATCCCTGCCCCGGGCACTAGCGGTAACTATAACTGCTACCTTGGGATAGTGCTGGCTGAATTTCCCTATAGCTTCGGTAACAAATTTTGGCATAATTTTCACCTCTTTAATCCAGCGTTATTCTCCCTACAATACCGCTTTGCCTCTTGTCATCTCTGGGCATGGTGAAGAATCGCTGAGGTCGGGAATTTCAAAACTTCCTCAACGGCCGCCAGCTCAGCAGGGAGCTCCATGGGCGCCCGGGCATATCTTTCTGGCACGCCGGGGTCCTTTAGCCCGGTGCCGGTGACGATGCAAACTACACGCTTGCCGGAGAAGTTTCCCCCCTTGGACAGCTTAATAAGCCCGGCTAGGGAAGCTGCTGAAGCTGGCTCGCCGAAGACGCCTTCTTTGATTGCTGCCAATCTATAAGCATTTATGATGTCGTCATCAGTAACACAGTCAATGATGCCTCCCGACTCATCCCGGGCAGCAACCGCCTTCTGCCAGCTAGCAGGGTTGCCAATACGAATAGCTGTGGCAATTGTCTTGGGTTGTTTGACAACCTTGTCTAGCACTATGGGGGCAGCGCCTGCTGCCTGAAAGCCCATCATCTTGGGGGTATGGCTGGCCTTGCCCGCGCGGTGGTATTCCACAAACCCCTTCCAGTAAGCGGTGATATTGCCGGCATTGCCTACAGGGATGAAGAGATAATCGGGAGCATCCCCAAGGTCGTCTATAATCTCAAAAGCTGCCGTTTTCTGACCTTCGATGCGATTAGGATTTAGTGAGTTTACCAGGGTAACGTGGTATTTTTGGGTCAAGGCACGTACTATGTGAAGCGCCTGGTCGAAATTACCTTTTATGCCTATAATCTGGGCATCGTAAACAAGGGCCTGGGCCAGCTTTCCCGTGGCTATCTTCCCTTTGGGAATAATGACAATAGTTTTGAGTCCGAATCTAGCGCCATAGGCGGCTGCCGAAGCGCTGGTGTTGCCTGTGGAAGCGCAAATGATGCTCTGGCTGCCGTTTTCCACTGCCTTAGCCACCGCCACCACCATGCCCCGGTCTTTGAAGGAGCCGGTGGGGTTACAGCCTTCGAGCTTAAAATAAAGTTCACCACAGCCAAGCTCTTTCTCTAGAATTCGTGACCTCACTAAAGGTGTATCTCCTTCCCCCAGCGTAATCAAAGGCGTAGCCGGGGTAACTGGCAAGAAATCACGATATCTATTTAAGACGCCTTGCTTCATACCTCAACTCTGATAAAGTTGCTAACCTCATTAACTACCGGTAGCTGCCTTAATTGCTTAAGGGCCTTTTGTATCCCTTTTTCCTCTGCCGGGTAGGTCATAATGACGATTATGGCGGTTTGTGCTGCCAGGTCGCTTTCTTTCTGGATTACGGACGAAATGCTTATGGAATTGTCGCCCAGAACTTGCGAGATTTGAGCTAAGACACCGGGGCGGTCAGGCGCATTCAGCCTGAGATAATACCGTGTCGTTACCTCGGACATGGGCTTAACAGTTACTCGCTGGTTTAATCTTAGCTCAGGGACATTATTTACGCCGCAATAGATATTTCTGGCTATCGCCAACACATCAGCCATAACAGCGCTGGAAGCTCTGAGAGCTCCAGCCCCTTCCCCGTAAAAGACTAGTTTGCCAGCTAAGTCAGTTTCCACCTCGACGGCATTATAAACACCATCTACTTTAGCTAACTGGGAATCCTGGGGAATAAAAACAGGATGGACCCTCATCTCTACTTTGTCATTATCTCTCTTGGCAATGGCTAGAAGTTTTATAGCATAGCCAAATTCTTTGGCATACAGAAAATCTCGAGCGGCAATATTTGATATTCCTTCGCGGTATACATCTTGAGGGACAAATTTAGACCGAAAGGCCAGGTTGGATAAGATGACCAGTTTATAAGCAGCATCTATCCCCTCTATATCATTAGCTGGATCGGTTTCGACATAACCTAATTCTTGGGCTTGTTTTAAGGTCGCAGCAAAATCCAGTCCCTCTTGTGCCATTCGGGTCAGAATATAATTAGTAGTGCCGTTAAGGATGGCATGGATGGCCGAGATTTTATTGGCTGCCAAGTCTTGTTGGAAAGAGGAGATGAGTGGTATGCCGCTACCCACGCTTGCCTCATAGCGGAGGTCAGCATTGTGTTTCCCGGCCAGAGACAATAGCTCGTATCCATGTTTAGCCATTACCTCCTTGTTGGCCGTAACTACGTACCTTCCGTTAGTAATAGCTTGTTCTATGTACTCTTTAGCAGGGTGTTCGCCGCCAATGAGTTCGATTACTATATCTACCTCAGGATGAGAGAGGACTTCTTCAGGGTGGCTGGTCAACAAGTTGGGACTAACTTTTACCGAGCGTCGTTTATTCACATCGCGCACCAGCACCTTTTTCAAGATTAAGGAAAGTCCTGCTTGCTCAGCCAGGCTGTCTGCCCTGGTGACTAGAACTTCAGCTACACCGCTGCCTATAGTTCCCAGGCCCAGTAAGCCGATGCCGATATCCTTCTTCATTGTGGTGTTACCTTGCCTTCCAAAACCTTGTTTACAGCCCACGTTTTCTTGTCTGGATCCAGGTGAGTTTCAATTGTGCTTTCCGCTGTCCACTCTTCAAGCCAGTCGTTAAAGTGCTTGTCTATCAACCTTTCCCTGACTTTCTCTTCAAGCTCATGGTCACCACTATCTACAACCTTTACGAGCCAATAGCCACCGGTGGTTTGGACCGATTCATCTTTAACCGGCTCGCTTACCTCATTGGCAGTAATGTTGAAGGCAACTTCGTCGAATGCCTGGCTGCCCATATCCCCTTCTTTCAGCCAACCAAGCTCACCACCTTCATCTTTGCTTTCATGTTGGGAATATTCCTGAGCTAGAGAGCTGAAGTTTCCGCTAACCAATTCGGCTTTAACCTGCTCTGCCTCCACCTCGCTGCCCAGCAACATGGCTCTGGCTTTTATCTCTTCATCTTCTTCATCGGTAACCTCTATAAGCCAATAGCCGATATTCTTAATCGCTGTTTCATCATAAATAGGCTGGCTTATCTCTCCCGGGGTAAGGTTAAAAGCGGCATCGGCAATCAAGGTATTCGGCATTAGCTCCTCGGGCAGCCAACCCAAATCGCCTTCAACCGTGGAGTTACAGGAAAACTCCTCAGCTAAAGCAGTGAAGTTGCCACCAGCCTCGATTTCGGCTATTAGCTCAGTAGCTAACTCTTGACTCTCTACAAGCATTGCTTGCACGTGAGCTTGCTCCATTGTGGCATTCAGCCCAGGACCAAAGTATTCCCCAAGCTTTTCCTGCAACAAAGCAGATCTAACTATATCTTGGTATACCCTTTCATTGGGCCACTCAAGTTCTGCTAACTTCGCGTCTATCTCCTCAGAGGTAACTTCAATATCCAGATTTTTAGCTCCTTGTCTCAGTAATTCAGCATTGATAATATCATCGGCGACCTGACCAGTAATCATATCAGCAATATTATCGGTATTTTCGGACAAATCGGAGATAGCATTGGAGGCCAGCAACTGTATGGTTTCTTCACGGGTATAATTGTAAGCCTGCATATAGAAATCGAGGTAAGTATTAACGGTAAAATTAATGTAATTGTCAACGTAAATATCAAGCATCTTTACGTAGTGTTCCATAGTAAAGGGGACGTCGTTTACCTCAATCACAACCTCACGCATGGGATTGCTCTTATAGTCCTTATAGTACTCATAGCTCACCCAGCTCGAAATGCCAACCAGGAAAACGACGGCAGCGATTATCACAATTCGGCGTATTCTCATCTGGCGCTGCCATTTGGAAAGTTGGTGCTTAGTAGGGGCTCGCTGAGGTGTAGTTTTTTTCTGTTTCTTAGCCAAGAATCACAACCTGCCAATCTATATTTTTCTTTGTTGTGGCGACTATGATAACATATTAAGAGAAGTCATGGCGACGGGGTGTAGCGCAGTCTGGTAGCGCACCTGAATGGGGTTCAGGTGGTCGGAGGTTCAAATCCTCTCACCCCGACTTTGAATTGGAAATAAAGTGGTCAGGCCACCTGAGTGGCCTAAAAAGCCAGAGGTGGCTAAATTTGATCTAGACCACTCAGAAAATCATGTCATTGCGCCTGAGAATACTTTGGTCTTCATGACTACGCCCGAAGGAAGAAGTGAATTAGCCGGATTTCTTAAAGACCAATAAATGATATGGCAACGAGGTGATTTCAATGATAATAAGATTCCTGGGGACACATAATGCGGAGTCCAAAAACACGAGGCTCGTGTCTTTCCTCATTGATGATGTCCTCGCTGTAGATGCCGGGAGCCTGGTTTCAGAACTGACCTTCCCCGAGCAGAGGAAGATAAAGGCGATATTGCTTTCTCACGGTCATTATGACCATATCAGGGCGGTCCCCGCTTTTGCCTTCAACAATTCTGACCGCACTACCAAAGTCATCGCCACTCCGAAGACCCTTGAAATTCTCTCGTCTCATCTAATTGATGGCGTAGTCTACCCCAAATTCACCAGCGAGGCTTCATTTTTGCGAAAGGCGACACTTCAATTAGTCCCGGTGGAACTTTTTAATCGGCAGAACATAGAAGGCTATGAGGTCATGGCAGTGCCTATGCGACATCCTCTTGATGGCGTGGGCTTTGAAATAACTTCTGGAGATGGAAAGACCTTATTCTATACGGGCGATACTGGCCCCGGGCTTTCCTCTATGTGGAGCAACATATCTCCGCAATTGATAATAGCTGATGTAACTTGGCCTAATAGTCTCGCCAATGCAGCTAAGGATGCAGGTCACCTTTGTCCGGAGATGCTCAAGGAGGAGTTGATTGAGCTCCGTCGAGTAAATGGTTATCTGCCAAAGGTGGCTGTAATTCACGTGAGCCCCCAACATGAGCCCGAGATAGAGAGAGAAGTCAGAGAAGTAGCCAAATTACTGGGGACCTCGATTGATATTGCCCACGAGGGTGAGGAGCTTATCCTGTAGTAAAAATATGCAGCTATCCGTAGGCCATAGGCTGTTTGAGAATAAAAAGGGCGACCCTTTAGTCAAGCGGCTATTTCTCTTAATCCTGGGCCTCTGTCCAGTAACCAAAGGCCGATCCAAGCTTGTCCTGCAATTTTCTGGTCTTAATGAAAGCTTCAAAAAAAGTCTTGCAGTCATCAAGCATTGTCTGGGCATACACTATGGCTTTGGGCAAGTCCTCATCGGGTGTGCTGGATACTCTACCATGACCGGGGTAAAGCTGCTTAATCTTCAGATTACTCAAACGCCGAACCGAATTCACATAGTCGCTGACGTTACCGCCCACAGCTATCTCGGACAGAGTGCCTCCAGCAAACACTGTATCGCCGGTGAAGAGCAATCCCGCTCTTGGTTCATATAAGCAGATGCAACCCGAGGTGTGCCCCGGCGTATGTATTACCTGAAGTTCATAATTTCCAAGGTCAATTATAGAACCGTCCTCCAGCCAGACATCTACCCAGAAGGGTTTACTAGGTCGATCACGGTTGAGTAAGGTGACAAATTCATCTTGTAACTCCAGTTTGTTGGCCGCTAAATGGTTTGCTGCTACTACAGCAGTCCGGTGGAAGAAGGCTGTAGCACCAATATGGTCGTAATGTTCATGTGTTAATACAACCAGATTTATGTCCCTTACATGCAGCCCTAATTCAGTAAGCCGACGCTTTAAAACGGGGAATTTGCCGGCAACCCCGGTATCAATAAGAACATTCTTGATATCGCCCTTGATGAGATAGACATGACTTCCGGGCTTTTCGCCACGAAGTTGGTAGATTCCCGGCACCAGCTCAATTACTTTGGATGGCTCTGGTTGCACTTCAGCCTTAGTCTGCACCCGAGGGCTAAGTGGCTTCTCTTTCACGGTGAGGCTCCTTCCGGGGGTAATCGTTTATCCATGTCTCGTAGTCTCTGACACAAAGTGTGCATGAGACTGAGGGCGAATTCTGGCTGTTGTCGCACCAGAAACAGGAATCTAGCCCTATCCATGACAATTAACTCGGTGTCGTCCTCAACAGCCGAGGCAGTAGCTGACCGTGGGGAGTCATCCACCAGAGCCATCTCACCGAAAAAATCACCGGGATTCAGGACAAGCAGCGGGATCTGTTGAGTTTCGTTCTGCCGAACCGAGAGCAGTACCCTCCCGCTATGAATGAGATACATCTCACTGCCGGTGCTTCCTTCTTCAAAGATGACCTCGGATTTCCGGTACCTTTGCCGGAATTTGGGTAAGGCTGCAGTCTCGTCTACTCTGTCCTCTGCCATCGTCATATCCTGTTTAACACTATGCGAAAGGTTACTTCTGCTGCGCTAGATCCCTTTCGCTCCCAAGATAAAACCCTATTGACCTGCGGATTTTACCAGAGTATTATATAGTGTTTTATAGTACTTTAGTACAATGTACTAAAGTACTATCCAATGCCAGTAGAATTATCGCATTAGTAGCTAAAAAAGTCAAAATTAGCTGAGAGAAATTATAAAGAGATCTACCATGCGTAAAAAACTGCTATCAATACTTGTTCTGACTACTCTAGTGGCCGTAGCTTTAGTTGGCTGTAGCGGGGGGGGATCGCCATGTCCTTCGACGCTTACTATACTTTCGATAACCGAGGGTGATGTATCCGTAATGAAAGCAGGTACGGACAGCTGGACAGAAGCGCAGGTCGAGATGGAATTAGAAGTCGGAGATACTATAAAGACCGGCGATGATTCTGGCGCCGAAATTACTTTTTTTGACGGCAGCACTATGGAACTGGAGGCGGGCACCGAGATCGAGATTATCTCACTCGATCTTTCCTGTGATACTGGCGTCACAACCATCACTCTGACGCAGACAATAGGGACTACCATAAGTCGCGTGACAAAGCTTCTCGACCCAGCATCTAGCTACGAAGTTGAAACACCAACCGGTGTGGCGGGGGTGAGGGGTAGTGTCCTGATAGTCACCGTCGGCGGAAACGGCACAACCTTGTTAACTAATCAACAAGGAGATATATTTGCCATTGCGCAGGGTGTGGAACTGCAGATACCTGAGGGACAACAATGCATTATTGAATCCGGTCAGCCACCTGAACTCATACCCGTGAATGATCCGCCACTGGCAGAAAATGATGCCGCAATTACCGATGAAGACAACCCGGTAACTGTTGCTGCCCCGGGAGTCTTGAACAATGATTCCGACCCCGATGTTGGTGATACCTTAACTGTAACCACAGTGGATACGAGCGGAACTGTAGGTGCACTTACCGCTTGGTATGCGGATGGCTCCTTCACGTATGACCCTAACGGTCAATTCGAATATTTGCAGACTGGCGGCTCAACCACCGATAGCTTCACCTACACGGTATCCGATGGCAATGGCGGCACCGATACTGCCACTGTGACCATTACCATTAATGGTGTCAACGATGTGCCTACAGGCATCACCTTGGACAACAGCAGTGTAGCTGAGAACCAGCCTTCCGGCACGGCGGTGGGCGACTTCTCAACCACCGACCCAGACACTGGTGACACCTTTATCTACAGTCTGGTGAGCGGCGAGGGTGATGATGATAACGCCTCGTTCACCATCGCCGACAGTCAACTGCAGACCGTTGACAGCTTCGACTATGAGACCAAGAATTCCTACTCAATCCGTGTCCGGGCTACCGACTCAGGTACGCTCTGCTGTGAAGAGGCTTTCAACATCACTGTCACCAACGTCAACGACCCACCGGTGGCAGTAGCCGATAATGCTACCACATTAGAGAATATCCCGGTCACTATAGATGTCCTGATTAACGACTCCGATATCGACGGTGATACACTGACTGTGGACTCGGTAACTCAAGGGATTAATGGCTCGGTCATGAATAGCGGTAGCAATGTTACCTATTTCCCAGCCCCCGGCTTCAACGGTACCGATAGCTTTAACTATACCGTAAGCGATGGTCACGGTGGTACCGATACGGCTACCGTCAACGTTGCTGTCATTAAGACACTTGCCAGGATTAATGTTCAAATAGATACGGGTCCGACGGCTTCAATATTTATTTGGGATGATACTACCGATGGGTGGGCTACAGACGAGGATACTCAACAACCGGTAGATGGAACGAATCACGTAACATCTGATACCATTACTGTTGCTGGAGGACACTATTATTACGTCTGGGTAGAGGCGGCAGACACCTTATACCATGTAAAGAACTATCCTAAGTCTAAGGGTTGGATTATCACATCTTCTCCTGTAGGTGATGCTGAGGCTGCCTATGGATATGCGGCCGCAGACTCTAACTACCCAGTTCATTTTAGTAAAATTGCTTAAGACTAGAAGTGGGTAGCTGAGTTGCCGGACTATTGTTAATACCTTTCAGTAGTCAATAAATTTAAAATTAGCTGAGAGAAATTACAAGTTGTGTGCCAGTAAAGCATTGCAGGTAGACAATAGATACTCTCAGAAGCCTATGCTGCTAGTCAAAGCTTCTCAGCACTTATCAAAAGCCTACCATGTGTAATAAATTGCTGTTAATACTTGCTCTGACTATTCTAGTCGCTTCA
>Ga0209991_10001302_pt1 | contig 11254 bp, 7 predicted proteins | sample ChitaG_FD_183167 | JGI IMG/M metagenome (GOLD analysis project Ga0209991, IMG submission 183167) | Deep subsurface microbial communities from South Pacific Ocean to uncover new lineages of life (NeLLi) - Chile_00310 metaG (SPAdes)... | ecosystem: Environmental > Aquatic > Marine > Oceanic >...
CCAATCAATCTCAGATAAATGAACTACACCGGATACCCCCGCTTCCAGCTCTACATTGGCTCCATAAGAAGTTACTTGAGTGATTTTCCCTTCCACGACCGAACCAATAGGATATTTTTTCTTAACATCCTCCCAGGGGTTGGGTAATAATTGCTTTAGGCCTAAAGATATTTTCCTTTTCTCGGGTTCGATCTCTAAAATTCTCAATTTTAAAAATTCTCCTTCGGAAACTAATTCTGAAGGATTCTTTACATATGCCCAGGCCATTTCTGAAATATGTAATAGACAATTAAGACCTTCTTCTATTTCAACAAAAGCACCAAAATCTTTAATTTTTATCACTTTTCCCTCTACTTCGTCACCAATAGAATACTTTTCTTTAACATTCTCCCAGGGATCCGGAGAAAATCGTTTTATACTTAAAGATATTTTCTTTTTTTCCTTATCGTAGTCAATAATTTTTACTTTTATTTTATCCCCAACTTTTAGCAATTTAGTGGCATCCTTCATATCACGCCAGGTAATTTCTGAAATATGAAGCAATCCTTCGACTCCACCTATATCAACAAATGCTCCAAATTTGGTAATATTAGTTACAATCCCTTCTTTTTCTTGTCTAACTTTTAAATCAGTTAATGTTTTTTTCTGCATTACTTTACGTTCTTTCTCTATAATTAGACGATGAGAGAGAATAACTTTGTTCTCTCTTTTTTCCAGCTTAATTATAACAAAATCTAATTTTTTCCCTATATATTTATCTAAATCTTCGTCTTTTATAAATTTGGTTTCGATCTGAGATTTGGGAACAAATCCTTTTAATCCTACATTAACAATTAAACCGTTTGAATTTTTTTCGATTACTTCTGCATTAATTTTTTCTTTCTTTCTGTATACTTCATTAAGTTTTTCCCATAGTTGAAAGTATTTTGCCTTCTCTTTTGATAAAGCGATATTTCCATTTTTTTCATCAACATTAATAACATATAGAAAAACTTCATCACCAATCTCTAAAGTGTGGGTTATAGTTTCTTCTTCTTCAGAAAAGAGTGATTTTTCGGTTTTGGGAAGATATCCCTCCATCTTATATTTTATATCAACCAGATATCCATCTTCGTTGACTTTCATTATCTGGCCTTTAATTATATCTCCTCTTTTTATTTTTTTAAATTTTTCTAAAGATTGGTTAATCATTTCATTCATTTCTTCTTTAGAATTTATTTCTGCTTTTTCTACTTCATTTTTTTTGTTTAACTCCATAGTCCTTATGTCCTTCCTTTTCTCGGATAAGGTATAGCGTAGAGCGTATCTCGTATCTAGTATCTCGTTAGATAAATAATCTGTCTAAAATTTAAAAGATTTATAATCTTTTTATTTATCTGTCCCCTTAACGAGATACGATTCACGAGATACGATTGTTATTGTTCTGGTTTCAGTTATTATCTTATGTACCGGGATATCATTTTTATCATTGGGTATTTTTTTTACTATCTGCATTTCAAAAGCTAAAGCAATAATTTTGGTAGAAGAGCGAATTTCTTTTAAAAAATTATCGTAATATCCAAAGCCTCTACCAATTCTATTTCCGCTTAAATCAAAAGCAACTCCGGGTATTATTATTAAATCTATATTTTCCGGGGGAAATAATCTATAATATTCTTTCTTCGGCTCCAGAACCCCTTTTTTGCCTTTTTCTAATTCAGTATCAAAATCAAATATTTTCGAAGGAGCTAAGTTAATACATTCTGGTAAGATAATAGGAACAAAAATATTTTTACCCATTTCTATAGATGTTTTAATCATTTCTTCGGTCTGTACTTCACTTCGGGTGGCAACATAAAACATAATATTTCGGGAATTTCTATACTCTACAGACTCAGCCAGTTTTAAAAATATTTGCTGACTTTTATTTTTTATATAGTCTTTTGATAAGGAATGCCTTTTTTTTAGTATATCCCTTCGTATTTCTTCTTTGTTCATAATTTTTATTATAATATAGTTATTTATTATTTTTGTCAAAATTATAAATATAGTATCGAGTATATAGTATTGAGTATCGAGTTAAGAAAGAGAAAGAAAAGATAGAAAAAAGTAGCATTCTTCTTTTTATCTAACTACCCCACTAAAGTTTACACTATCAAGGTTAAATTATAAAACCCCGCTATGCCGTGTGCTTTAGGTTTTGATACCTGTCCCCAAACAGGTGGGTGTCTATCTAAATGTTTTACGTTTCCGCGTCAACCAAATTAGTTAACGTTAGGTATTTGCCTTACTTCAAGCTGAAGAAGACCTACCTCAGGCGTACATATAACATTTAGAGCTCGACCCCTTTTATATAAGTGTTGGTTCAAAACTTAATTAGTCAGCACGAACACAGCAGGGTAATTCACATATTTTCTTTGTCCTTATAATATCACACCTTATTATATCTTTCAATATCAAAACAGTATATAGTATTTAGTATATAGTAAGATAGCGGATAGCGTGGAGCGTAAAGCGTATAGTAAGAAAGCGAAAAATTAAAGCGCAAAATGTAAAGCCATAACTTAAAATTCAAAATGAAGAGAGAAAAGTTTTTAGTTTTGAATTATGGTTTTTCGTTTTTAGCTTTAACTTTTTAGTTAATAATGCTATCTCGTGTTCACAGTGGTAAATCTAATTTTATATGTAGCTCCTTTAACTGCATTGGGTCTACTTCAGATGGTGCATCAGTTAACAGACAGGCTGCCTTTTGGGTCTTGGGAAAGGCAATTACTTCTCTAATTGAGGAAGCTCCTGCTAAGAGCATAACCAGCCTATCCAAACCAAAGGCAATCCCGCCATGTGGAGGTGCTCCATATTTTAAGGCTTGCAATAAGAATCCAAATTTTTGTTCAGCTTTTTCATCATCTATTCCTAATAATTTAAAAATTATTTTTTGAAGGTCTGTATTATGTATTCTGATGCTTCCTCCTCCAATTTCGTTCCCGTTAATCACTAAATCATATGCTTTTGAACGTACTTTTAAAGGATTTGTATCTAATAATTCAATATCTTCGTCCAGGGGTGCTGTAAAAGGATGATGAACCGCTTCATATCTTTTTTCCTCCGGATTATATTCTAACAAAGGAAAATTTGTAACCCAGAGAAAATTAAATTCCTTTTTGTCTTGATTAATAAGGTTTGAATCGTTCGCTAATTTTAATCTTAAATTTCCTAATGCTTCATAAACCACTTCCTTTTGGCCAGCAACTATTAAGATAAGATTTCCTGGTTTCGCATTAGTTTTAAATTTAACTTTTTCTATTTCTTCGGGAGAAAGAAATTTGGCTATGGAAAATTGAAAATCCTTTCCTTCTCTAATTTTTATACAAGATAAGCCTTTTGCACCAAATGAGGCAATAAATAAGTGTAAGTCATCAAGTTTCTTTCGGGAAAATTCCTTATCGCTTTCAACTTTAATAGCGCATATTTTCCCTTTATTTTGAATCACTTCTCCAAATACTCTGAAAGAACTTTTTTGGAATATTTCAGTTAGTTCTATTATCTCCATTCCAAATCTTAGGTCTGGCTTGTCTGTTCCATATCTGGAAATTGCTTCTTGATAATCTATTTTGATAAAAGGCATTTTTAGTTTGATATTAAACAATTTATTAAATATATATGTAAACATTTCCTCTACTAAATTGAATATTTCATCTCTATCAACAAAAGACATTTCCATATCAAGTTGAGTAAATTCAGGAGCTCGGTCAGCTCTTAAATCTTCGTCACGAAAACACCTTACTATCTGGTAATATTTTTCAAATCCTGCAACCATTAATAATTGTTTAAATAATTGAGGAGATTGAGGCAGAGCATAAAATTTACCCGGATTCACTCTACTGGGAACTATATAATCTCTTGCCCCTTCCGGTGTACTCTTAGTTAAAAAAGGTGTTTCTATGTCTAAAAAATTTTTACTATTTAAATAATTTCTAATTTCCATACAAACTTGATGCCGTAAATGTAAATTTCTTTGCATTCTTGACTGTCTTAAATCCAGATATCTATATTTTAATCTTAAATTATCATTTATTTCTATTTTATCATTTATATTAAAAGGCAAAGCGTCGGAAACGTTTAATATTTTTACCTGCCTGGCTTTGATTTCAATTTCTCCGGTAGGCATATTAGGATTTTTGGAACCAGCTAAACGAGAAATAACCTTCCCTTTAACTGCAATCACATATTCATTTTTAATAATATGGGCTTTTTCATGTGCATCAGCAGAATCTTCCGGATCAAATACAATTTGTGATATCCCTTCGTGGTCTCTCAAATCAATAAAGATCAAACCACCATGATCTCTTCTGCTCTGAGCCCAGCCCATCAAGATTACTTCTTTTCCTATATCTTTTTTCCTTAGCTCTCCACAGGAATTGGTTTTCTTCCAAGGGCCCATAGGCTCAATATATTTTTTCGTTTTTATCATTTTCATCTATGCTCCTTTATTCGTGTATCGTATATCGTATAGGATATTAGTTATCCGGTTACCAAGTTAACCAGTCTAAAACTAAATTCCCTCTGCTTTTTTTAAACCCGCAACTTGTAACCTGCAACTCATCACTCATTACTCATTACTTATCACTGTATTTTACTATATACTAATTCGACTTCTGTCTCCTGAATTCTTATTCCCTCTTTACTAACTATCCGCTCTACGCTAAACGCTACACGCTATTTTTAGGGATAAATCTTGTTCAACATTCTTGGGAAAGGAATAGTTTCCCGAATATGGTTTAAACCACAAATCCAGGCAACAGTTCTTTCTATCCCCAGACCAAACCCAGAATGAGGGACTGACCCGTATTTCCTTAAATCTAAATACCATTCATAGCTTTCCCGAGGCAAATTATGTTCTTTTATCCTTTTTTCCAATAAATTGTAGTCGTCAATTCGCTGCCCTCCTCCAATAATTTCACCATACCCTTCTGAGGCTAACAAATCTGCGCATAAAGCAACTTCTGGTCTTTGAGGGTCAGGTTCCATATAGAAGGCTTTGCAATTTATCGGATAACGAAGAATAAAGACCGGTTTTTCGTATCTTTGAGATAATATAGTCTCATCTTCTCCGCCAAAATCATCTCCCCATTCAATTTTAGAACTATTATTTTTTAAAATATCTATAGCTTCATCATAGGAAATTCTTGGGAAAGGTACTTTTATAAGTTCTAATTTGGAAATATCTCTTTCTAACAATTTCAATTCATTTTTTTTCTTTTCCAATACCTGTTTTACAATATAAGCTATCATATTTTCCTGTATTTCGTTGTTTTCTTCAAGTTCAACATAAGCAGCTTCCGGTTCTACCATCCAAAATTCCATTAGGTGTCTTCTGGTTTTAGATTTTTCAGCTCGAAAAGTTGGTCCAAAACAGTATACTTTTCCAAAAGCCACAGCAGTTGCCTCATTGTAAAGTTGTCCACTTTGTGCAAGATACGCTTTATCGTCAAAATATTCAGTCTCAAATAAAGTAGTAGTTCCTTCGCAAGCTGCCGGAGTAAGTATCGGTGTATCCATCAAAATAAAACCGTTCATGTCTAAAAAATCTCGAATAGATTTGATTATCTCTGCTCTTATTCTTAGAATAGCATTTTGCCGAGGTGATCTTAACCATAGATGACGATAATCCATCAGATATCCTACTCCATGTTCTTTCAAAGATATTGGATAATTTTCTTCAGCCATGCTGACAACCTCAATATTTTTTACTAAAACTTCATATCCTATGGGAGCTCTCTTTTCTTCTTTAACTATCCCTGATATTTTAATCGATGATTCGTAATTAATGTTTTTAGCTTTATCAAAAATTTTTTCATCCATTCCATTTTTAATGAGGGTTGCCTGGACAAAACTTGTTCCATCTCTTACGATTAAGAATTTTATTTTCCCGCTTGAACGCCTATTGTAAAGCCATCCTCTAATTTCTACTTCTTTTCCTTCATAATTTTTAATATCGCTTATTCTAATAGTTTTCATTATTCCTCCTTAATATGATTACACAGATTAAGACATGATTATTCCGATTTATTAGTAATTTCTTTAACAGTTATGGGGATAATTCATCGATTAGATTATCTATTTGAACTTTTTTTTGTTCTTTGGTTTGCATATTGCGGAGAATCACCATGTTTTTAGATAGTTCTTCTTCGCCAACTATTACTGTATATCTCGCTCCTATTTTATTGGCTATCCTCATCTGCGATTTTAAACTTCCTCCAGAATAATCCATATCAGCAGATAAGCCAGTATTTCTAATTTTTTGCAATAATCTAAAAACTACAACTTTATTCTTTTCATTAACCTTAGCTACAAATATATCCAATCCTTTTTTTATGGGCCACCCTATCTTTTGTTGATTTATAGCCATAATCATTCTCTCTATCCCCGCAGCAAACCCAACAGCAGGGGTTGGTTTTCCTCCTAACTCTTCAACTAAATCATCATATCTGCCACCACCGCCTATAGCATTTTGAGCTCCTAATCCTCCTGAAATAATTTCAAAAGCGGTTTTGGTATAATAATCTAATCCCCTAACCAATCGAGGGTCTTCATGAAATATAATTTTTTGGTCATCAAGATATGATTTAACTTCAGAAAAATGTGATTCACATTCCTGACAGAGATTTTCAGCAATCACCGGAGCTGCTTCTATGGTTTTTTGGCAACTATCTTTTTTACAATCCAAAACTCTTAAAGGATTTTTATTATATCTCTCTTTGCATTCTGAACATAGAAAATCTTTTTTATCCTTTAGATATTCTTTTAATTTTTGGACATAATTAACTCTGCATTTTTTACAGCCCACACTGTTTATTAAAATTTCAAGATTTTTTAAACCCAATTTTCTATAAATTTCTAAAACAGTAAGGATAACTTCAGCATCTGCAGCGGAAGATTTTGTACCAATGATTTCGATTCCGAATTGATTAAACTGACGAAATCTACCTGCTTGTGGTTTTTCACATCTGAACATTGGACCCAGATAAAATAATTTAATTACTTTAGAAATTCTATCCATTCTATTTTCTAAATAAGCCCTAACCACCGGTGCAGTTCCTTCAGGTCGCAAAGTAAGGCTTCTCCCTTTTCTATCGGGAAAAGTAAACATTTCTTTAGTCACTATATCAGTAGATTCGCCTATTCCCCGTACAAAAAGTTCAGTATGTTCAAAGATTGGAGTTCTTATTTCTTTATATCCATATTTATTTAGTATCTCTTTTATTGTATTTTCGATATAATACCATTTTGAAATATCCTCAGGTAAAATATCTTGTGTTCCTTTGGGAACCTGGGTAAACAATTTATTACTCTCCTTTTTTCTATTTATCTAAGGGGGTCAGGTCTTCACATTTGACATAATCTAATTTTGCTACTGTTATGTCAAATGTGAAGACCTGACCCCCTTCTTCTTCACTAATAATTATAGTGATGTTCCATAAATGCTTTTTTATCAATGGCTTTCTTTATAGCATCTTCCCGGCTAATTTTTCCTTCCATGAGTAAAACTTTCAATGACTGATCTAAACTTTGCATACCGTCTTTTTTACTTATCTGGATAGTAGAAGGAATTTGATAAACTTTTCCTTCTCTTATTAGATTTCTAATGGCCGAATTGGCAATCATTACTTCTAATGCAGGAACTCTCCCCTTACCATCCAAGGTGGGCATAAGAGTCTGAGCTACAATTCCCAGAATAGATCCAGCAAGTTGCATTCTAACTTGGTTTTGTTGATGGGGAGGAAACACATCTATTATCCTTTCTACGGTCTCCGCTGCACTAATAGTATGAAGAGTGGAAAATACTAAGTGTCCGGTCTCAGCAGCAGTTAAAGCCATAGAAATTGTCTCAAGGTCTCTCATTTCTCCCACTAATATTATATCAGGATCTTCTCTTAATGCGCTACGTAAAGCAGAGGCAAAGGATTCAGTATGAGAACCTATCTCTCTTTGAGAGACAAGACAATTTTTGTGAGAATGAATAAACTCTATAGGATCTTCAATGGTAATTATATTATCATGTCTTTCCTTATTTATAATATCAATTAAGGCAGCTATAGTGGTAGACTTTCCACTTCCCGTAGGTCCGGTAACCAATACAAATCCTTTATCTTTTTCGGTAAAACTTGAGATAATCGAAGGTAAATTCAATTCAGAAAGGGTCTTTATTTTCTCAGGTATCAATCTAAAAGCAGCCCCTTCTCCCCGACGATGTTTAAAGACATTTATCCTGAAACGGGCTATATTAGCTAATTCATAAGATAGATCTAATTCACCGTATTTTTCAAAATCAGCCTTCCGCTTTTCGTTTAATATGCTATATATCATTTCATGTGTATTTTGTGGAGTTAATTCTGGTAAATCTAATTTTTCTAATTTTCCATTTATACGGAGAACGGGGGGTACTCCTACATTAAGATGCAAATCAGAAGCATCTTTCTCCATTGTTATAACCAATAATTCATTTATTTCCATAATAAACCTCCTCTTTATTTTCTGATTAGTGCAAATTATGTTTAATTAGATTACTAATTATCTTTATTACTAAATATTCGATTAATTGTTTCATCAATATTTTTAAATGAAGCCAGGACAATTTTTAACTTTCTTTTGGCAACCTCTTTAATCATTTCGATAGCTTCTTCATCTGTGGGGTCAGCCATGGCAACAATTAATTCATCATTTAACTCCATTATGGGTATTGCTTTAAATTTTTTAAGAGCATCTTCAGAAATATTTTTGGATAATTGAATATCAATGTTGTCAACATTTATCTGAACATAAGGAAGGTTTAACTGTTTTCCTAAAACCCAATTTATTTCATCTTGTGTAACCCTTCCCAGGTCAATTAATATTTCTCCGATTCTTTTCCCCTTATTTTTTTGAATTTTTAATCCTTCCTCTAGTTGTTCAGGAGTAATAATTTTATAGTATATTAACATCTCTCCTAACTTTTGATGGTGCTTTTTCCCTTCTTGTTCTTCTTTCATTTTAATATTCCTCCTTTTCAGCACATTACCACACTTATTTTATTCACGAATCTACGAAACAAATTTTGAATATTGAATGGATTGATTTCACTATAATTGATTATATTATTAAAAAATCCCTGATAATACTTTTATTAAGTATCATCAGGGACGAGAATTGCTCGCGGTGCCACCCTGTTTGAATGGTAATTAATCCATTCCGCTTAACAGCCAATTAACGTGGGCTATCCGATTAAGTTTACTATAATTTTTCAACTTAATTTGATTTTTTAGGGGTCTTTCGATTATCTTCTCTTTTAATTCCTTAAAGAAAGATAATCTACTCTCCTATTTTCTACTTTTGAAAAATATTTAATTTTTAAAATTGAAGTAATTTTATATAATTTTATTTAAAAAGTCAAGTTATCTAATATAGTATCGAGTATATAGTATTGAGTATCGAGTTAAGAAAGCGAAAGAAAATATAGAAAAAAAAGTTTATGCTAACCTCGATAACTTCTGTGGTTTTCCATAAATACTTTTTTGTCTATTGCTTTTTTTATGGCTTCTTCTCGACTGATTTTCCTCTCTACTAGTAATTCTTTCAAAGATTGGTCTAAACTTATCATACCATCTTTCCTGCCCATTTGAATAGTTGCGGGCATTTGATGAATTTTCTCTTCTCTTATAATATTCCTAATTGCCGGGGTAGCAATCATCAATTCAATAGCCGGAACTCTTCCATCCTCATCTATAGTGGGTAATAAGGTTTGTGCAACAATACCTAAAAGAGATTCAGCAATTTGCATTCTAACTTGATTCTGTTGATGTGGAGGAAATACGTTTATTATTCTTTCTACAGTTTCGGTAGCGCTGTTAGTGTGAAGAGTGGAAAATACTAAATGTCCGGTTTCAGCTGCAGTTACCGCCATAGAAATGGTTTCAAGGTCTCTCATCTCTCCAACTAATATTACATCAGGGTCTTCTCTTAAGGCACTTCGCAAAGCATAAGCAAAAGAATCTGTATGAATTCCTACTTCTCTCTGGTCTATAACGCAATTTTTATGAGTATGGATAAATTCAATCGGGTCTTCAATGGTTATAATATGTTCATATCTTTCTTTGTTTATAATATCTATCAAGGTAGCTATGGTGGTTGTTTTTCCACTTCCGGTAGGTCCGGTAACCAATACGAAACCCTTGGATTTTTTAGTAAAAATAGATAATTCTTTCGGTAAACCTAATTGCGCAAGAGATTTTATTTTTTCTGGTATCAGTCTAAAGGCAGCTGCCTCACCTAATCTAGTTTTAAATATATTAGTTCTAAATCTTGTCATATCTTCTAATTCAAAAGAAAAGTCTAATTCATGAAGTTTTTCATATTTATCTTTTTGTTTATCATTAATTATACTATAAATCATTTCGTGAACATCTCGCAAGTTGAGTTCAGGTAAATCTAATTTTCTTAATTTGCCATTTATACGTAGAATTGGAGGAACTCCAACAGTGATGTGCAAATCCGAAGCCTCTCTTTCTTTGGTGATAGCTAATAATTCTCTTATATCCATTTACCTAAATTCTCCCTTTCTTTAATTATTTAAAATAAAAAAGATTTAGCGAAATTTGTTTTTCATTTTATCAGAGATAGCCCTAATATGCAAAAGACCAAATATAGTATTGAGTATATAGTATTTAGTATCGAGTTAAGAAAGCAGAAGCCTGGAGACAAGAGTCAGAATCCAGTATTCAGAATTATTTTAAATTATGAGATTATATTGTGTACGAAGTTATTTTATATTCTTCTGACTTCTGACTACTGGCTCCTGAATTCTTAAATAATAATTATGGTTTTTCGTTTTAAGTCTTTAGTTTAATATGAATAATATTTATATATTGTATGGAATTCTTATATTATATTATATTATACAACGCTAAAAGTTCTACTTAAATTTAACTCGACACTCGATACGCGATACGCGATACGCAATACAATTATAGTCCTGCTTGTTCTTTTAGTATCTCCGCTTTATCAGTCTTTTCCCAGGTAAAATCTTTATCTTTCCTTCCAAAATGACCATATACAGCAGTCTTCTTATATATAGGTCTTCTAAGTTTTAAGTGCCTTATTATCGCTTCAGGACGTAAATCAAAATTCTTTTTTATTAATTCTAATATTTTCGATTGAGTAATTTTTTCTGTTCCAAAAGTATCTAACATAATAGATACAGGATGAGCCACTCCTATAGCATAGGCAATTTGTATTTCAC
>Ga0209991_10001303_pt1 | contig 11253 bp, 7 predicted proteins | sample ChitaG_FD_183167 | JGI IMG/M metagenome (GOLD analysis project Ga0209991, IMG submission 183167) | Deep subsurface microbial communities from South Pacific Ocean to uncover new lineages of life (NeLLi) - Chile_00310 metaG (SPAdes)... | ecosystem: Environmental > Aquatic > Marine > Oceanic >...
CATGAACGAGAATCGCTACACCTTGAAAGAGAATGAAGCCGAAGCACAAAGAACAGGCGAGCGCAGTCCTCGGTGGGGCGAAGTCTTGATGGCGTGGGTGTATACTTATACAATGGTCCTTCTACGGACACTTTGGTTGCACCTGCTACCATCCCCTGTGTTGCTTCAATCCCATCGGCGGTGGGTCTATATGGGAAATCTTGGTTGAAGGCGGCTAATAACATCGCAATAATTGTCTAAACATGACAAGAAAGGAGTCGATGATGGAATCCACAAATTCGCGACGAACATTTATGAAGCGTGCAGTGGCCCTTGGGTGTGGTGCGTTAGTCGGCCCGGGACATTTGTTGCATGGTCTAACTGTTGTGGCCGGAGCGGCCCGTGAGTTTGACCTGGTGATTGAAGGCGGGATGGTGATTGATGGTTCGGGTAAGGCGCCTTTTGCAGCAGATGTTGGGATCGCCGGAAGAAAGATTGCTGCCATCGGGAAGTTGAATGAGGTCAAAGCGAAGGTCAGAATCAATGCGCAAGGTCTTGCCGTCGCGCCGGGTTTCATCGATACACATGCGCATACGAATCTGATTCGAAACCCCAAAGCGCAGAGCAAAATCTTTCAGGGCGTCACGCTGGATATCACAGGGCCCGATGGCGGCAGTTCATTTCCCCGGCGTCTCAAGAAAGGCAAGGCGAAGGAAGCGCCGAAATCGACAAGCGGGTTTTCCAATTACAGCCATTGGGCCGGCTCCCACAAAAACACACCCCTTGCCATGAACCTGGGATCGCTCGTAGGGTTTGGGACGATTCGGGAGTTGGTTCTGGGTAATAGCTCGCGCAAACCCACAAAAGATGAGTTGGAACTGATGAAAGATCTTGTGCGGCAGGCGATGGAGCAGGGCGCGCTGGGGCTTTCATCGGGCCTCGAGTATTTGCCCGGCGCCTTTGCCAGTACCGAGGAGATCGTCGAAGTTGCCAAGGCGGCGGCGGAGTATGGCGGAGTCTATCAGACACATATGCGCAGTGAAGACCAAGGCGTGTTGGCTGCCCTGGATGAAGCGATTCGCATTTCGCGGGAATCAGGGCTGGGGCTCGTGGTGACCCATTTCAAGGTGGTCGGCCCCCCAAACTGGCACATGCTAGATGAGGCGATTACAAAGATTGAGCGGGCGCGTAAGGAAGGCTTGACGGTGCACTGCGATCGATATCCCTATACAGCATGGAATGCGGGATTCAGTAGTTTCTATCCAACGTGGGCCATGGAGAACGGAAAGCTCAGGGAGCACCTGAATGATCCGCAGCAGCGTAAGAAGATGAAAGCCGTTACCGAGGACTGGGTAGAAATCAACGGGGGTTGGGATTCGCTGATGATTGGTGGGGGGGTGCCCAAAGGTGATGAGGGGTTGATCGGCAAGCGAATAAGTGAGATCGCAAAAGAACGGGGAGTTGACCCCTATGAGTTTATTTCGGATCTGCAGATGAAGGATGATGTAAGCATTATTGGTTTTGGTATGAGCCAGGAGAATACGGATCGGATTATTGGCCTGCCTTATTGTGCGATTGCCTCTGATGGCGGGGCTTTTGCTGCGTCAAAGGGCGCAGGTGGTCATCCTCGCAGTTTCGGAACATTTCCAAGAGCGATTCGATATTACGTTCGTGAGAAGAAAATGATGCCTCTGGAGGAGATGGTTCGTAAGATGACTTCTCTACCGGCGGAAATCATGGGACTAAAAGATCGGGGACGACTGAAGGAAGAAATGGCTGCCGATGTCGTTGTATTTGATGCTGAGAATATTACAGACAAAGCAACTTATGTTGAGCCGAGGCAATACTGCCAGGGGGTGGTTCACCTGGTGGTCAATGGGAAGCAGGTGATCAAAAATAGTAAGCAAACCAATGCGATGCCCGGGGGAATTGTCTCACGTAAATCGGCTTAATATCATCTAAAGAGTTTCCAGAGCTTTGCTTTCCATACGAGGATAAAAAGAAGCCAACGTGAAATATGGCGAAGCTTGGGGAAGCAAAGCAGAACGAGTAATACGGCTTATTTAGTATTCAATATCTTCATCCCAAATCCAGGCTTTTCCGATACTTGAATCTTTCCATCAATAATTTTGTAATCCCCATAGTCAATATCATCGGATATACATGTAACTCCCTCAATGGTACACACATTTCCAAGCCCTGCTGCAAGATGTGCCGTATAATTCGTTTTCAAACGATTTCCCCATGTATGCGGACTGGCGCTAGTGTTGGTTTTATTTAATGAAGGCATCAGCCTTCGCCAAGGTGTCATACCATAGCTAAATATATCGGCAAGAAATACGTCCAGTTTCCCTTCTTTTGCTAATTTCATACATACATCAATTTTGGGAGCCCGTTCTCCATCGGCATAACGCGTTTCTTTTCGACCGTTAGCCATCATCCAATCTTTTAACTTGCGACCGTCCTCTAGGCTTTCTATAAAAGGCTCCTCCATCCAGTAAATCGGCACCCCCTCAACCCCTTTCAGAAAAGCAATTGTATCATCCAGACTGTACATATCATTCGCATCAACAAGAATATCTACCTCATCCCCAAATTCATCATGGATCATCCTGACGATTTCAATATCCATCGCCAGCCCTTTATCATGTTCATACCACTTTCCGCTTCGACCAATTTTAACCTTCAGTTGCCGATATCCATAATCATAATCCCATCGGCAATTTTTCATCACCGTATTAATCCCGCCGGGATTCCCCTTATATTTAAGCTCATCAAAATAAATCATCCCGCTGTAAATTCTTGTTTCTTTTGGTCCGGTCGCTCCCAGTATTTTATACACCGGCAGATTCAAGATTATCCCTGCTATATCGTGTAAAGCAATATCAAACCGCGGATTTACGCCTTCAGCTATACCTACGGAAGGAACAAATACCTGGTCTAGCGTTTTCCCCAGCAGAGTTTCTTTCAGCATTGTTGAATGCTTTCCTGGGGCAGTCGTTAAACCCCATCCGCAAGCCCCTTGATTCGTACAGATTTTTGTATACCAGCACTGTTTATGTTTTCCATGCAGTCCTTTCCGTGCATTCTTTCCCACAAGCCGCGGAAAATTATACTGAATCTGCCCAAATTCCACGCAGTTGATCTTATGTTTGTACAACTCATTAGAATTAGCCGCTTCAGCAAAAGATTTGAACGTTTCACCATAAGCCAGAAATGTCCCCACAGACAAAAATCCGCAATTCTTCAAAAAATCTCTTCTAAACATTGTCTCAAGATCCTAATCTAATCCGACATTCACATTTAAACTTTCACAAAAAAAGCTACCGCCTTTTTACCATGGCATTGGCGGCGAGCTGCCCATTCCTGGTCCCAACAGTACCGCGTTGAGGAACAGCCGTTCTTCCGCTGCCAACCAGCTCCTGAAGGTTGGATCGTTGGCGAAAAGGATAACCTGTCCGTTACCCAATGACTCGGTTGTAGCGAACGCAGTATCGGCTAACCTTTCCCGGGCCTCGGGCCACAGCAGGCCGCTCATTCTTAACTGGTCGGCTTCTGCCAGCCGGACACCGGTGGCGATGGGATATTTGCTCATAAAGGCAGTTGACCCTGAAAATAGCAGCGGTATCTTGTCGGCCAGGCCGAAGCAGAGCCAGTTTTCGATGTCTAGTTCCGCCCTGACATAAACACCTTGCGGGCTGAACAGTCGCAGCCAACTATCATCACTTTTGAGTTGTTCCTTGTTTTTTATGGCCTCCTGTTTCCTGGCCGGCTTGTCATTGTTTTTTTCCTGGTTGGGATCTTGCTGTTCGTCGGTTTCGGGCGGTTTTGTCCCCCATACAGCGTCGAAGTCGACCTTGACAGCGCGGGCATCTTTTTCCCGCTGGATAGCTTTATCATAGACAGAGAGCTTATCAAGCACATCACGTTTTAGCCTGACCGATGAAAGTCCGCGTCCGGGTTGAGCAAGATAGGCCGCAGAACCACCGATGGCAATGAGGGTGCCGCCATCTTCAACCCACCTTTTGATCTTGCCGACAGTGCCATCGTCGAAAACACGCTCAAGCCCGGAACAATCAGGCATGATCAGCACGTTGTATTTCCGTAGATCGGCCCTGTCCAAGCGTTGTATGTTTATCGGTGATACCAGAAGCCGCATCTGGTAGTCCAGCAGATACCACGCCGACCCGAACGAAGTGCTCCGAACAGGCCACTGCGACAAAAGTGCCACCCGCGGCTTGTGCAGCAGGGTAAATTCAGTGCTACCCAGGTCCGGTCCTTTGGTAACACGGGCGGTATCGACATTAACAATATCAACATCAAAATTTTCGGCTATTTCCTTCAGAATCTCCGCCAGGTCCTCCGGGTTCTCATGGCCGCGCAACAATACCGTACCGGGTATATAATCGGCACCGGCAAATTGAAAAGGTTTGGGAGCGATACGCATATGGCACTGCTTATCGAACAACTTTACCAGAACAGGATAGATATCAGAATTATCAAATTTCACCAGGTATCCATAGGCGGATTTTTTACCCGCATCAAAACCTGCTTTTAAGGATGGAGGTCTTGTGGTGACCGCGATGGGCTCAACTTTAGCAGCCCAGTAAGATTCCAACCCATAGGCCATTGGCACATTCCAGGCACTGGTATCATACCATCGCTCGAGCTCATGGTTCTCCAGATCCTTACGTTCTTCCAGCAGAAAACTATCCTTAAGATGCGGGTCAAACTCCAGCATGGCAAGTAACATGCGGCGGCGGGGCTGAGCGGAACTGACCACCAGGGTTCCGGCGGGTAATTCTTTGGTGTCAATTTTGTTGCCCCAGATATCTCTGACTTTGCTGGCCTTGACGGCTTCTTTGGCCCAGGAGAATTCTATGTCCTGTTTTTGCAATATTTCGACAAACCGCCTGGCACGTGTCTTATCCTGTGCCGGCGGCAGCAGGAAAGTTTCGTTGTAGGGCCCTTTATCTGAGATGGCCCATTGTCTGTCCGCCAGATAATCAGCCATGATCGCCCGGCGATTATCACACAACGTCTGCAGGTTGGCCCGTGAGCTGACAAGGTGATGATGTACCGATTCACGGTAGGTTAGTTCGTGCCCGGTCGCTTGCTTTACCGAAGCACCATTCACCCCGGCCTGCTCATACAAGAGCCCGATCGCCCCAGTCAGATTGGCCCAGGAGGTGGTATAGATCGGATCCCAGTCGCTGTACCAGTCGCGTGAATAATAGCTCCAGCCAAACCGGTTAAAGGCCGCCGACTGATCATCCCCAAACACCGCCCGCCAGGCGAGACCCTTACTGGAGTAATAGATATTGATCGGCTCACGCGGCGGATCCATAATGTAGGTATTGGTTGGGCCCATCTCATGCGAGTCCACCAGCAGATGCGGGTTCCATGAAAGAATCACCGCTGCCCGCCTCTGCGTTTCCTGTTGCACCTGCACCAGCAAGTCCCGGTTCATATCGTAAAGATAGTGATTGCCCCGTCCACCCGACCACAAACCGCTGTGCTGATTAGACTGGTAATCCGAGTTGTCAACCTGACCGTTTAACTGCTCCAACTGCCCCAGGAACCGCTCCCTGCCGTCCGGGTTCATTAATGGATCTATATGAACCACCACTTCATCAAGCAGTTTTCGGGTAGCTTTATCTTTTCCCGCCGCCAACTGATACGCCAGGTGCATTGCGGCATCGGTACTGGAAAGCTCATCACCGTGGATAGAATAACCCATCCACGCCACCGCCGGTTGTTTATCGAGCAGCTTTTGAGCTTCTTTATCATTTTTAAGTTTCCGTGGATCGGCCAGTTTGGCATTGCCGGCCTTAATCTGGTCCAACCGCTTGTGGTTGTCCTTGCTGGTAATGGTCATATAGTAAAGCTCCCGCCCCTCATGCGTCTTACCGTAAGAGGTCAGGGTTACCTTATCCGACACCTCAGCCAACTTCTGCATATACCGAACCAGCGGCTTATAACGAACCGCCTTATCATCCACACTATAACCAACCACCGATTCCGGCTCGGGTATGCCCGAATCCATATTCTTCGGATCGGCATAACCACCTGAGGCAATAGCAACATTACCCAACAATATCAAACAACAAACCGAAATACCTATCCTCTTAACTATATGTACCATTGATCTTCTCCATAAAAATATGATTAGCTATTGAAAATTCTAATATGACTTATCCGGCTCGCGCCCGGACGGAGATCGATTTTGTAAACGCTCGCCCGTCGTTGCCAACGCCACCCAGACTGATGCAACGCTGGGCACTCGACGGAATCACTGCCCGGCCGCTGCGCAGATCGGAGAGCACCGCTGACATAAGGGTAATAAGTACTAATCTGGCATTTCCCATTTTACACTCTTACAAAACATAATTCAATCCTTTCAATGTTAGGTTTTTTAACAAAATCACCTTGAACAGTCAAGTTTTTCCTTTTCTGAGGCAGTTTTCTTGCAGATTTATACGAAAGACCAGATTTTTATGCTCCGGACTTCTTCCAGTTGCTGTTTTTGTGCAGACCTTGACCACACGCCCTGTCATAAATTCAAGTTTTTCAACAATTCTCGGCATTAGTCGTACCCAATTGGCACAGGTTTCAAACCCCCTTATACACTTAAACAAGCCCTTGAACAAACTATCAAAGCTGAATTCCCCCTACAGGGCAGTTAACTGTTTCTTATGTATGACTTCCGCTCGCGTGGTTTTAACTGATTCAGGCGGAATACAAGAAGAAACAACCATTCTGAAAGTTCCCTGTTTAACCCTTCGCAAAAATACCGAACGACCTATAACTGCAGAAATCGGTTCCAACCAGATTGTTGGCACTGACCCGGACAGGATCATCAAGACCTATAGACAGGCAATTGGGGCCAACTGGCGAGAACCTCAAACACCTCCGCTATGGGACGGTCGCGCCGCCAAAAGAATAGTAAAAATCTTGCTCGAGAAGCTGTAGAAAGCAAAGTACCGTTTATTCTGCTTCACCCAAGAGTCTGCTGACTTTCACAATATTGATGTGACCTGCCCCCGGTTTATGTACCAGTTGCAATTAGAGAGTTATCCATGTTATCGCACCTCTATTCTAGCGGGGGGAGCGTAGTGGAGCCTGGGGAAATACAACTCGCTGCGAAAGTCGCCAGGGTCATGTAGTCCAGCGAGCTATGTGGCTGATGGTGATTATTGTCTCAACTAACACTACTCCAGGCTACTGATTATGCTAACAAACTTCAACACAAGGTACACAATTGTTATAGCTAATTTGGCCGACTCCGCAGATATACGTCATTGTAGATGATTTTAACTTCAGGAAACTTTTTCAATGCCTGGGCTAAAACAGTACGCGTCTAATGACCAACAGATGCGTTGTCGGTTGGTCATGCTATTACCACACTACTCTTATTTTTAGCCCATCTTGTAATATGAGATTTAACACTCCTGGTACCGGCAAAACAAAACACCCCTTTATCTGTTAGCAGCTGAGTACCAAAGAAACTATACATCCGTAATAAAGGCTTACTTGCTTCGAATGTAAAAGCTTGAGGCGACGAGGCAAATCCCTTATGCTATGCAGCATGTGTACCTTGAGGAGCTTTGGCCCCACCTCGTCAACCTCGGTATATTGGTTCTGCTTGGGATTACCTACAGATTTCGCCTCAGCACTCTAAACTTGCTTTTCTTGCGCTCCCGCCTAGCACCAGCTTGTAGCTGCATCTCCCCTTGCATGTATGGGTCATGTAGGCGGTTTCACCGGCTTCTACTGTTACGGAGTTCTCGGCCAGGTCTTCTATCTTGCTAGGGGAAAGGGCGCGGTCGTAGATGCGGACTTCGTCGATGAGGCCGTTGAAATAAGTAGCACCGCTCGCTCCTATTCGAATCTTACCATTCCCAGCCATATTTTTGGTGGTAAGAGTATATTCTTCCTTGGCTTCTTTTCCATTTGCATAAAGTTTCACTACATTTGATGAACTCACTGTAGCTACAATATGCGTCCACTGATCAACCTTTATCTTGACTCCAGAGGTGTACTCCTGCTTTGGAACAGAAAGCCAAGATAAAAAAGCAAATTCGTTATTCTCCACAACTAATCCATAGATATATTCGTTGCTGTGTCTTTTACCTACGACGCCTCTTCTATGTCCACTCTGCCCTTCATTGTAAACCCACGCCTCAAGTGTAATCTCATCAGTAATATCCAAACTCGCGTCATTCCCGCAGTCAACATAATCCCCATCACCGTCAAACTCCAATGCACCACCCCTCTTGCCATCAACCCATACAGGACAGGCCCCGTTAGTGAAACAGCTGGAGGTGCCTGTGTCATTCTTCAGTGCCCCTTCATTCCCCTGCCCAGATGTATCTATTGCCTTTGTTCCAGAGCCCTCATCAAACCTGAGCTCCAGTACCAGATCAGGGTCAGAGGCCTCCTTGCTCCATAAAACATCCTGAGTTATGTCCTCCTCTGTCCTGGCATTAATGACCCTTATCTCCTTTGTATCTATTGAACTGGTGCCTACATTGCTTATCATAATCTTGCCCTGATGCCCCGTCTGAACGCAGAAGGAGTTGATGACCTGGATTTGCTTCCCTGTGAGGCTGGTCCAGTATGTGGAGATGTAGGAAAAACCTGCTCCGGCTATTGCAATGGTTATCAAGAGGATAATTATTATCGCTATTATAGGGCTTATTGCCTTCTTTGGACCCATGGTTTATATTTGGGGCTGGTTTATTTATATACCTACCGACTCCCCATTCTGTTGAGACCTTATTACCGAGGGAAACTCAGCAGTTTGTTGAATACATGGAATATGAAAGGAACAGAAAAATATATCTTCCCGTTTTTGGCAGGGTCTTTTATCATTTTTTATGGTATGAGCGTAAACTCAATGTCCCCTCCCCTCCCTTTGAGCGATTCTGACCAAATATCCCGATAAGTTGGCAGGGGCGAAAGGAAGACCGAAATCAGATGGTCTTCCTTGTCTAGGTTCAAGTCAGCAACACAAAATTTGGTAAGTCTATTAGTATTTCCCGTGGTGATGGGTGGTTTGTTGCATATTTTTTTATCAGCAGTGCCACAATACCCCCAATTACAGTGGGGCAGTAGATTATGGAACGAGCCGAACATGGCAGGCGTTCGGCTTCTCCGTTATCATAAAGGTTATCGCTGTAAAAATCACCTTCATCAGTATTGGTCGGGTGTATCGTGTAAATCCTCGCAAACTCAGCACCCATACGAGCATCAATCAACAGTGGAATTTTGCGGTTGAGTCTGGCTCTTTTCCATACCCTCTGCCGGCAGGTCATATTATCGACAGTAACTACGACCACACCTTCCAGGCTCTGGCCTATGTACGGCCGGTGTATCTGCTTAATCTGGACTTCTGTTAATTCGTAAACTAACTCTGCCAGGGCCTCGACCTTTGGTTTTCCTACCATGGAGGGTTTGCAAATTTGGTTTGGAACATTCAAATCTTCGAGGGTGTCTCCATCCCAGACAGTAATATCTGAACAACTCATCTTTGCTAAAGTTACTACCGTAGCTGAGCCTATAGCACCTGCACCGATAACAGTTATTGGAAAACTGAGTTTTTCAGGCGGTACAATTTCCAACTGCCTTAAGAATCTATTTTGGTTGTTCTGATTACTTGTCATAGCATATCCTTTCACATTTATTTGGTTAAAACATAAAATCGTCATCATCGATATTCGGCCAATTCTCTGAATCTGCCAGAGGACATTCACCATCTGCATGCCAGTTGCCGCAGTAGCCGCAATAAGATGTTGGCATATATCTGGTCTGGTTCTCATCCTGCTTCTCAGGTTTCTTGTCAAAACTGAAGACTCTTTCAGAAACCACATTTCTTACCTCTTCAGCGCATTTATCCATCGATAGTTGGTCTTTTGGTGTTTCGTAAAAAACGGGAACGTCATCAAGGACAATAGGCACTGAAGCAGCAATATCCAGTCTGCAGCGGATGGTGAAATTGCTACCAACAACAATGCTTATCAGATAATCGTTAAGGTTCACTCCTGACGGAGAGTTATAAATTCTGAGTAATTTATTACGATAGTTCTGAAGTTCAACAGTTCTTATCCGGGAAATCAAACAGCTTGGACCAATATGACGGGCAAACCGCCGAAGAATTCTAACTTGGTCTGCGTAATAGCGAGCCGTTAAATCTCCTCCTTGCATCCTACACAACTGATGTTCCAAATACAGATTACATAGACTTTTTAAAGTAATCTCTCCTTCGGAAAAAGCATGCGAAGAATTTCGTCCAGCGTAGTGTAAATCTGAAGCGTACCTGAGGTACTTTTGGAGAGCCTGCTACTTATTACTTCCGAAGTAGTAAAGCTTGCCTTTAATTTTCTTGCAATATTGGCCAGTTGGATGTAGAGTAAGCGGAAATTTATCAGAACGTGTTTTTCTTTTAGAATTGGATTTTGCCATGATTAGTATCCTTAACTACAACCATACAATTAAACAGTTCAATAATATTGTAAACTGTAATTCGGTTGTAGTCAAGGTTGTAGTCAATGAAAAAGATGTTAGATTTGCTCTTTGTAACCCATTGTGAATAAGACAGTTAGGGCGATTAGCTCAGCTGGCAGAGCAGCTGACTCTTAATCAGCCGGTCGCAGGTTCGAATCCTGCATCGCCCAGTCTCTTTGCCACTGAGCACCGCTAATACAAACTCCAGAGATACAATGTCTGCAGTCTACTAAGCTCGTACAGTGTGGTCCTGTCGATTTTTAGAATGTTTCGACTGTGTGAACTTAAAAGGTAGGCCAAAGAAAACGGCCTGCGATATTCTACTACTTGGGCTTTTTCAAGCGGCCTGACTTGAAAAATGACCGGCAAAATGACAAAACCTCAAAACAAGCCCATAAAAGGGCTTGATTCTGCTGCGAACGGCCAATACCTTATTGACGATGACCCGGCGGGTGGTATAATGGAGATATAATTATTATGGTTAATCTCAAACACGGCAAATGGTCTGCCTGCCCGGGTTGCTGGGTGCTGATAATCCTGATGCTGGCCGGATGTGACCCTTTCGATCGCAAATTTGGCCTTTCGGATTTGGAAAGTCCCGATACGAGGGTCAGGGTTATGGCTATCAAGTGGGCCGGTGATAATAAGATATCGCCAGCGGTGCCCCAGCTGGTGGATTTTTTGCAGAACGAGGATAAGCCAGTGCGTTTCTATGCCATCGAAGCTTTGCGTCGAATCACCGGCACCGATCATGGTTATGACTACAAG
>Ga0209991_10001305_pt1 | contig 11249 bp, 10 predicted proteins | sample ChitaG_FD_183167 | JGI IMG/M metagenome (GOLD analysis project Ga0209991, IMG submission 183167) | Deep subsurface microbial communities from South Pacific Ocean to uncover new lineages of life (NeLLi) - Chile_00310 metaG (SPAdes)... | ecosystem: Environmental > Aquatic > Marine > Oceanic >...
GGAAGTATTTTGATGTGTGCGGTTATTTCACCAATGGTTCGAATTGGTTGCAACTGCGTCCGCCACTGATACTAATTCGAACCTTTGCTTTCCTAATTTTCCCACTGTCTCGAACATTCCTTGTAAGCACCTTGCATTTGCTAAGAAAAGGATATATAATACTAGCGTGAGAGACATAGCACTCAATCTAACCCAAACTCAACTTGCCCAAAGAATCAATTCCAAACAGAAAAGCATCTCTCGTTATGAAACCGGTGCCTCGCTCCCATCCATAAGAACTTTGGTTAAAATCGCCAGGGTTCTCCAAAAACCAGCTGGATATTTTTTGGAGGAGTAAGGTGGAAAGGAAAGTCTTGCAAGATTGAAAAGAGGATGTTGCCCTGATTTCCCTCAAGATGACAATAAAAAAAGTTACAACCTGAAGCTTCGTTTACAGTCGTGTATAAACGAAGTAGTTCGGTTATTTTAAGTTATACGCAATTGGTAGCAATAAAATTAAGGAGGCACAAAAATGGGAATATTTGATCGGTTGTTTGGTCCACCAGAAAAAGTAAAAAGAGACGTAGAGGACTTGATAAAGGCCCTGAAGGATAAAAATAGTAATGTTCAAGAGAAAGCAGCAGCGGCTCTTGTAGAGATAGGGGAACCAGCAGTAGAGCCCCTTATTCAGGCTTCGAAGGATGAAGATTTCCTTGTTCAAGAGAAAGCAGCAGCGGCTCTTAGAGAGGCTCTTGTAGAGATAGGGGAACCAGCAGTAGAGCCCCTCATTGAAGCTCTGAAGGATGAATATTTCCTTGTTCAAGAGTGTGCAGCAGAGGCTCTTGGAAAGATAGGAGACGCAAAAGCAGTAAAGCCCCTCATTGAAACTTTCTCTCGAACTATGGATTTTGATGATCCACATTGGACTGATGTACGTCGAGGAGTTCGAAGCAACGCAGTAGAGGCTCTTGTAGAGATAGGGGAACCAGCAGTAGAGCCCCTCATTGAAGCTCTGAAGGATGTATGTCAGCAAGGGTATGCAGCAGAGGCTCTTGTAGAGATAGGGGAACCAGCAGTAAAGCCCCTCATTGAAGCTCTGAAGGATGAAAGAAGTTTCCTTGTTCAAGAGTATGCAACAGAGGCTCTTGGAAAGATAGGAAAACCGGCAGTAATACCACTCATGCAAGGTCTGAAGGATGAAGATGAGCATGTTCTTCGATGGGTAGCAGCAAAGGCTCTTGGAGAGATAGGTGATGCAAGGGCGGTAGAACCCCTCATTCAAGCTCTGAAGGATGAAGATGAGGGTGTTCGGGAAGCTGCGAAGTATGGTTTAGAGAAAATCAAGGTGAAGAAAAACTAAAATGACAAGCGACCAACAGCGTATAACACGGTGTAAAAGACTACGCTTCGCTCCGTCTAAATTTTTCTTATGCGGACCTGAGCTCAAATATGTCTTTCCTTTGGATCATTAAGATTGCCGCGCCTGCCTTTGACAGGCTCGCGATGACAGGAAAATGTTAGGCCAGAACATTTGTTCACCTCCCTTGATACTCGCAAGCTTTTGTGGCGGTTTTTCTGTTGATGTTTAGGCTTGTTGCTATTTCCCCATAGCTCATCCCCAACAGGCGTAGTTGAGTTGGTTTTTTGGATAGTTTTTGATATAGATAGGGTTGACGAGCAGGAAGGATCTTGATATGTGCAGTAATTTCACCAATGGTTCGAATTGGTTGCAACTGCGTCCGCCACTAATACCAATTCGAATCGTTGTTTGCACCTGTCATTTAACAGCGGAAGAGCTCGAATCTTTGCTTTCCTAATTTTCCCACCGTGTCGAACATTCCTTGTAAGCACCTTGCATCTGCTACAATAAGGATATATAATACTAGCGTGAGAGACATAGAGTTGCATCTAACCCAAACTCAACTTGCCCAAAGAATCAATGCCAAACAAAAAAGCATCTCTCGCTACGAGACCGGGGCATCGTTACCATCCATACGAACTCTAATCAAAATCGCCAGGGTTCTCCAAAAACCAGCTGGTTATTTTTTGGAGGGGTAAAGTGGATGTGTTCCCAATTTCCCTTTTTTATTCCCTCAAAGGGGCTGTCCTAGCAATGAAGTTCAAAGCCATTTGTCGCTTGCTCTTATTTTAATAAGATCTTGGCATACAATAAAGCACTAAAGATTTGGGTAAGATTAGGACCCTTAGATACTCTTGAATAAAGATAAAGTATTTCAACTGTAGTAAGAAATATCCGCAATACTGCGGATAATATTCTAAATTGGAAGCATAAACGCAATAAGGCGTTTATGAGTTGTTATACGCAATTGGTTGGCATAAATATAGATTAATATAAATTTAAGAGGTGAATAAAAATGAGTAAGCCAGACGTAAAAAAGATGAAGTCTAAGAAGGATATTGAAGGATTAATAAAGGCCCTGAAGGATAAAGATGAGGATGTTGGAACGAACGCAGCAGAGGCTCTTGGAGAGATAGGTGATGCAAGGGCAGTGGAACCACTCATTCAAGCTTTGAAGGATGAACATGAGGATGTTCGAGGGGAAGCAGCAGATGCTCTTGGAGAGATAGGTGATGCAAGGGCAGTGGAACCACTCATTCAAGCTTTGAAGGATGAACATGAGGATGTTCGAGGGGAAGCAGCAGATGCTCTTGACAAACTGCACTGGAGGCCTAGCGACGATTCAGAGAAGACTCTTTACTTACTTGCAAAGCAAGAATGGGATGCATTGGTGGAATTAGGACAACTAGCAGTTGAGCCCCTCATTCAGGCTTTGGAGGACGAAGATGAGCTCAATATTGGAAAGAACGCTATAGAGGCTCTTGGAGAGATAGGGGACGCCAGGGCTGTAGAACCCCTCACCCAACTTCTACATGAGAATTCTTCTTTTGTTTCAGCCAAGAGTGTTAGGGACACAGTAGAAGTAGCTTTAGCAAGGATTAGCAGAGGTAGAGAAGCCGTTAAAAAAGGTGAATGCCCTATCTGCGGAACCAATTTGGAGTTTTGGGAAGGTCTGAAGACAAAATGCAGTGGTTGTAAAGTAAACCTAATTGTTGAGAAACAACAGCTAGTGGCAGAAACTTCTGTGGCTAAGTCTCCTATATATGAAGTTGGTATATCAAGAAGTCCACAGACTGAACTACTGCAAGCAGCCCGGATGGGCGCTAATCTGTTTCCATTTACTCCACTGTCTGATGTACTCCCTTCTGTGAATTGGCCCCAGTGTTGCTGTATTTGTCTGGAGCCGGTAGGACCATTTGATTTTTATGAGATCCGTAAAAAGGAAGTTTATGAGAATGTACCTACCTCTGATGAATATGTTGTACAAGAAGTAAAGCTGAAAATACCTTATTGCAAGAATTGTCGCCATAAAGTAAAGAAACTTTTTGGTGGTGAGAGTCAAGGAGCATCAATTGAAGTCCACTTCGATGGAATAACACTCAAATTTCGGAATCCACTATATGTTAAAATGTTTAGGCAAGCAAACAAGCAGCTCTATTATAGGAACATATAGAAGAGCTACCCCGCAGTAGTAACGGGTGATTTGTAAGACAGCTGTAGAACCCCCAATGGAAGCTTTAGAGGATGAAGATAAATATGTCCGAGAGAGGGGCAGCATGGGCTTTATGCAAGATTAAAGCGAAGAAAAGCTGAAAATGATAGGCGACCAACAGCGTATAACAGCAGATAAAAGGGAAATCAAAGATTTCCCCAAATTGCCTTCGGTAACTTCTTTTATCTGCAAGACGTTATACGCAATTGGCCACAAAAAAATTAAGGAGGTGACAAAATGGGGATATTTGACAGGCTATTTGGAAAGAAGAGTAAAGTAAAGAAAAAGAGGACGGTTAAACCAAAGAAAAAGGGGAAAGATGTTGAAGGATTGATAAATGCTTTGAAAGATGAAGATGAGGATGTTCGATGGGAAGCAGCAGAGGCTCTTGACAAACTGCACTGGAGGCCTAGCGACGATTCAGAGAAGACTCTTTACTTACTTGCAAAGCAAGAATGGGATGCATTGGTGGAATTAGGACAACTAGCAGTTGAGCCCCTCATTCAAGCTTTGAAGGATGAGGATAGCGATGTTGGAGAGAAAGTCGCAGAGGCTCTTGGGGAGATAGGAGATGCAAGGGCGGTTGAACCGCTCATTCAAGCTTTGAAGGATGAGGATAGCGATGTTGGAGAGAAAGTCGCAGAGGCTCTTGGGGAGATAGGAGATGCAAGGGCGGTTGAACCGCTAGCTGCCCTGCTTAAGGACGAGGACCATTTTGTGTGTGCTGCAATGGCTCTGGGGAAGATGGGGGCACCTGCCATAGAACCGCTCATCGGCGCGCTCAAGGACGATAATCGTATTGTACGACGATGTGTTGTAGAGGCGCTGGGTGAGACTGGCAGTGATGCTGCTGTGCCCGCCCTAATCAAGGTACTTACTGGTGCGCACGTGCAAATAGACGTAAGAATTTCTGCTTGTGAGGCATTGGGCAAGCTTGAGAGCAAAATGTCGGCAGAGACTGTAAAGCTGCTTAAGCAAAAGGAAAAGGAGCTATACATAAAAGAAGAAGATATCGCAAAGGAAGCGGATACGTTAATTATGTTGTTAGTTGAAGCCCACCAGTGGGGAGAGAGTCACGGATTTCCACTTTTTGAAAAGTATCCACAGTACAAAAAAATCCGGTCCATTGGAGAAAGAATTCACAGTAAATGGGGATTCAAGGGTATGCAGAGAGTCTTCGACATTGTCACTACTCAAGAGAGGGTAGTTGGAAGATATCTAGATAGGTTTTGGGATCGCATAGGACCCTGGATGGCATAGGAGTCTGGAAGAAATAAGAAGCTGGATGAGTTAAGACGTTTATTATGGAAACATTAGCTTACCTGGGATCCTCTCTAAAGGTGAGAGTTCCATACACCTAATCAAAATTCTTGGAGAATATAACCCCGCGGTATCTGAGAATTGTATCAAAAAGGTTTACATATCTATGGAATGCTACCAACAGCGTATAACAAGCAGGTATCCGGCTTCACTTCGTTACGCCCAAATCCTCGCTTCGCTCGGACTTCAGATACTTGCCCTCCGTTATACGCAATCGGTCGCAATAAAATTAAGGAGGTATAAAAATGGGAATATTTGATAAATTGTTTGGAAAGAAGAGTAAAGATTCGGAGGTAAAAGATGCAGGTATAGAAAAGGGGGAAGTAAAGAAAAAGAGGACGGTTAAACCAAAGAAAAAGTTAGAAAAGACGGAAGATGCGAAGGATGTACCTTCTTTGCTTGAAATATTGAAACGCTCAAGAATTATTGGTGCCTCAATATTTGATCAATACGGAGCATTAGATAAGATAGTTGAAATTGGAGCTCCTGCGGTTGAACCTTTAATTGAAGCGTTAAAAAGAGATGAAGATGAAGTTGCCCGATGGGTAGCAGCAGACGCTTTAGGAACAATAGGGGATAACAGAGCAGTAGAGCCTTTGATTGAAGCATTGAAAAATGATGTACATCCAGATGTCCAATGGCATGCAGCCGAAAGCTTGGGAAGATTGAGAGATGACAGAGCGGTTGAATTTTTGGCAGATGCATTAAAAGATGAAGATAGCATGGTTCGAGAGTTTGCAAAGAAAGCTTTAAAGGAGATCAAGGCAAAGAAAAGTATCAAGAAAAAGCCAAAGAAGAAGAGCACCGTTAAACCAAACATAGTGAAACGGTTGATACAAGCAGCGGAAGAGGGGGATATCGCAAAAATTACAACCTTGCTTACGCAGGGCGCTGATGTCAATGCGAGAAGCGAAATTGGTTGGACAGCCTTGATAGCTGCGGCGGAGGAAGGGCATACCGAAATCGTAGAGATGCTGCTGACTAAGGGCGCTGATGTCAATGCGGAAAGCGAAAATGATTGCACAGCCTTGATGCTTGCGGCGAGCAATGGGCATACCGAAATCGTCCGCTTGCTAAAGCAAGCCGGGGCCAAGGGATGACCAATTTTTGCAATGGGTTTGATCTGGGTGTTAATACTTGAATAGATTAGAGGTATAGAGGCAAGAATAGAGAGGAGGAGAAATACAATGTATCGTTACCATAAGGCGAAATAAGGATAGGATAACAATACAACAAGGCTTTCAGCATGAAGATCGCGACCAAAAGCGTATAACACAGCATAAAAGGCTCGCCCTAAGGGCTCACCCAAATTTTGCTTTGCAAAAACTTCTTTTATGCTGGAAACATTGTGCGTAAGAACGATCAGAAGTTAATACCGTAGCTGTTGGAGTAGAACATCCTGAATAAAGTCCTAAGTACTATCCAACAGTACTTTTTTTGACGCAAATCTCGAAGATAAAAATACGAACTTGGACCCAGATGTATCTTTTGTTTGGATGCATTAGCCTGTAAATGCTTAATGGCCAGAAGATTGGCTTACCTCCCTTGATGCCTGCAAGCTTTTGTGGCAGTTTTCCTATTAATGTTTAAGTTTTTGACTATTTGCTCATATGTCATTCCCAAGAGGCGCAGTTGGGTTATTTTCCTGGATAATTTCTGATACAAATAGGGTTGGTGAACGGGAAGTATTTTGATATGGGCGGTTATTTCGCCAATGGTTCGAATTGGTTGCAACTGCGTCCGCCAGTGATACCAATCCGCACTTTTTATACGTACCGTTCATTGGGATAAGGATTCATCAAGAGTTTTCTCGTGTGTCTATCAAAAAGAGGAAACAAATGGATCTGAACAAACTAAGGCCAGAAACAAAGCTAGTTCGTAGAGCACTCAATCTAACCCAAACTCAACTCGCCGAAAAAATCAATGCCAAACAAAAAAGCATCTCTCGCTATGAAACCGGAGCATCTTTACCATCCATAAGAACTCTAGTCAAAATCGCCAAAGTCCTAAAAAAACCAGCTGGATATTTTTTGGAGGAGTAAGGTAAGAAGAGAATGTGTTCCAATTTCCCTTCTTTTATCCCTTCAAAGGGGCTATTCCAATAATAATATCAGAGCGATTTGTAAAATAAAAACAGTATAAAAAAATAAAACTGTAAAGGAGGTGGGTAAGGTATACTAATATATATGTCTTTTTAGTATACCGTGAAAATGGGGATATTCAATTTGTTCAAGCCAAACATGGGAAAACTGGCAGCTAAGAAAGATGTTGAAGGCTTGAAAGGAGGAACGAAGCTGTGAAGAAAAGAGAACGGATGCTAGGAGGGATTCTGCTTTCTATTGTAGCTTTCATGATGATACTGGGTGGAGTGATACAAGTTGCGGAAGAAGGTCGGGTTAGCTATATCGTCGGTATAATGTTTGGCATTGTCCTACTCGCAGGTGGAATAACCTTAATCATAAAGGGAAAAGCGGGCTGAGTTAGCCCTATTAAAGATCAACGAAGGCAAAGTTTCTATCAAAAAAGGTTAATGCCCTATCTGCGGGACAGGGTATAGAGCTTGGGAAGGCCGGGAATTGAGATGTAATTATTGCGGAGCTGTGTCGTTTCTCAAGTTAAATTACCACCCATTATCAAGTTAATTGACCAACTTGAGTGCACTGTCTAGCAAAAAACTACACCGTAACCACCTCCTTTGCAACGGCTTTATCGGAGCGAAGTAAAGCCCTATAGCTCTTACCGGCTCAGAGTAATAATATGAGAGTAGCTTAGAAGGCGATCGAGAGCACTTTCGGCTATGACTGGATGGGGTTGATCGTGTTCACTGCCGTCGCCGTCCTTGTTGTTGTTGTCTTCCAATATCTCGAGGTCAAGTGACGGCCCAAACATAAGTTGGGCAGATGACGATAACGGCATCGTCAGCCATGTGTTACTTAAACCGGAGCAAAGGTATATATTCAAGATCGGAGGATGAAATGAGAACAAACGTTATAAGAGTTGTATGTGTCTTCGCATTCGTCGCGCTGTGTTGCTTTGCGGCAAGTGCGCAGGAGATTCTGAAGGAGAAGGCGTACCAGATCCGGGTGCAACCTGGATGGACGCGAACAGAACATGTCCCCCAAGGACTTGATGTGGGGTTTCGGAAGAAAATGGCGGATGGTGACTACGCGACGTTCTACTTCCACCACGAAGTTATGCCGGCAGAAGCCGGAGAACCGCCTTCCGATACGTCCTATATGAAACGTCAGTGGGACGCGATGCTTCGAAATCAGTATCCCGACGTGCGTTCAGTCGCCGGAGCGGTCCCGAAGGTAAGCGGAAAGATTCTGGTTAACGGGACCTACGAACTCACTGACGATGGGAAGAAAATGCGTCGTCGGTACACGTATTTCTTAGGCGGAAGGACTGCATTCGTCGTGCAGTGCAGCGCGCCGCCACCGCAATGGCAGATCGCATTGTCAGATTTTGACATCATGCTCGTAAGCCTACAACCCGGCGGTTCTTCTCCCAAAGCCGAAACAAAATCGGACGAGTCAGCGAAAGTAGAAATAAAACGCGGCCTGCCCATACTTCTCGAGTCAATCCCGGCCCAATGGACATGCTCAGTCTCCGACGTGTCAATCACTCCTGGCACTCCCACGGCCAAGCGCACACTGGAGATCGGACTCTCCTTTGACCGGTCGGATATTGGGGATATCTACAAAGCAACGAAACTGCTCTTTGGTATGATGAAGACAGGCAAGACAGATGCTGATCTGAAGAACATACCAAGTACACTCCAATCCGCAGCCTTAAGAAGCGGCGAGTTTATCGAATACGTTGGACAAGTGTGGGGATACGCGGGTGGATATGTTGCTGCCTCTTGTGACCCCCCAATCGAACGGTACAAGGTGTCGATCATTGGTTCTAGTGGGGCGAGGATAGGCAGCATAAGCATTTCAAGAGAAGATGGATCGGCTATCCTCTCGGGAAAGGTCACTACTTCAGATGTAGAGCGTGTTGCCGGTATGTATGTCTTTGAATGATCTATGTGAACGGAGAATGACAAACAAGCCCAACAACAGGGTGAGGCGACGCGGACAAGCTACGCGCCTCACCCTGAGCGTTATGGCTCTAGAAGTTAAGACTCTAACTATTGAAGTTAGCAGCCTGAATAGAATCGCAGGTATTATCCAACAGTACTTTCTTTGACGTAAATTTCAAAGGTATTGTTTCTTAGTCTTATTCTGTGTATCCGTGATTTTGGGATCCAGGTTTTCATATCAGTGCCAACCAACATAGTCTTGTCAGTTTCATGTAAGATACGAACTTGCGCCCAGATATAGCTCTCCTTTGGATGTATTAGCCTATAAACGCTCAATGGCCAGAACATTAGTTTACCTCTCTTTATACTTGCAAGCCTTTATGGCAGTTTTCCTGTTGATATGTAGGCTTTTGGCTATTTGTCCATAAGTCATTCCCAAGAGACGCAGTCGGGTTGCTTTTTCGAAGAGTTTCTGATATAAATAGGGTTGCCGAACGGGGAGTATTTTGATATGGGCGGTTATCTCTCCGGTGGTTCGAATTGGTTGCAACTGCGTCCGCCACTAATACCAATTCGAATCGTTGTTTGCACCTGTCATTTAACAGCGGAAGAGCTCGGATCTTTGCTTTCCTAATTTTCCCACTGTCTCGAACATTCCTTGTAAGCACCTTGCATCTGCTACAAAAGGATATATAATACTAGCGTGAGAGACATAGCACTCGACCTAACCCAAGCTCAGCTTGCCGAAAAGATTAATGCCAAGCAAAAAAGCATCTCTCGTTATGAAACTGGAGCATCGTTACCATCTATAAAAACCCCGGTTAAAATAGCCAAAGTCCTGAAAAAACCAGCAGTTATTTTTTGGAAGAGCAAGGCGAAGAAGCCAAAGAGAATTAATTTACACAAAAGTATAGATGTGCAGCGAAAAGACGAAAGACCGATATACGATTCTTTCAGAAGTATCTTTGAATGTTTTAAGGCATAGCTTTGCCACTCATCTTTTGGAAAATGGAATAGACTTAGGATATATCCAAGAATTACTAGGCCACAAGCATTCAAAAACAACACAGATTTATACTTTTGTAAGTAGGAAGTCTTTAAACAAAATAAAAAGTCCTTTAGATACAATAAAAGAGGGAAGGGGGTGAGTATTGTATCCAAAAGTAGTATATCTGCAATGCAGATATCATCCTAATGTGAGAGTATATCCGCATTGCGTATAAAAACAAGTTAGAAACAATGCGGCCCTACACATAGATGCTAATCATGCAAAATCAATTAAAAAGGAGGTGCCGATATGGCAACTATTTTTGCTGTATACAATCTAAAAAGGAACCAAAAAACTGAGGAATACGACAACTATCTCATCAAAACGAAAATCCCAGGGATTAGGGGTGCACCTTGGTGCACAGACTTTAAAACCTGGAAGATAGACAAAGTTTTTGGCCCTGCTGTTTCTGAACCAGAGGGAGAATTACCTACAGAGCCTCCCTACCTCTATGTGGCCAAGATTGAGGTATCTGATTTGGATGCGATGGTGAGTTTTCTGGGGACTGATGCAGGTAAGGAATTTGTCAGGTCCTGGAGCGTGTATATCGATCCAACAGCGATCTTCACCATGGGTCATGAAGTATAGCAATATACTCAGAAGTTATTAACAAGAAACGGGCCGCACTGCTTCTAAGACGGAATACAAGCTGCTGCGCTCAATGCCCTAATTACGTTCGGGCACTGCGTGTATTCCGATTACGTTAGAAGTTAAAACCGTGACTATTGGGGTAGAATATCCTTAACAAAGTTCTAAGTACTATCCAACAGTGCTCTCTCTAACGTAGATCTCAAAGATATTGTTTTTTAGCCTTACCCTTTGTATCTGCGATTTTGGGATCCAGGTTTTCGTGCCGTTGTCGGCCAATATGGCCTTGTCAGTTTCGTGTAGGATGCGGATTTGGACCCAGATATATCTCTCCTTTGGGTGCATTAGCCCATAAATACTTAATGGCCAGAACATTTGCTCACCTCCCTTGATACTCACAAGCTTTTATGGCAGTTTTCTTATTGACGTTTAAACTTTCGGCTATTTCCCCATAGGTCATTCCGAGCAAACGTAGTTGGGTTGCTTTTTCGGATAGTTTTTGATATAAATGGGGTTGCTGAGCAGGAAGTACCTTGATATGGGCGGATATTTCGCTGGCGGTGATATAATGGGAAGTACTAGATGGCTATAATCGTTCGATATCAAACTTACGAAAGGAGAAGACCTATAAAGAGCCGAGGGTTCTCTCGACGTACTGGAATGCTGATAGTGGCATTTTTATTGCTTTTCGGATACTCGGCACTTGCCGAAATGAAGG
>Ga0209991_10001306_pt1 | contig 11246 bp, 7 predicted proteins | sample ChitaG_FD_183167 | JGI IMG/M metagenome (GOLD analysis project Ga0209991, IMG submission 183167) | Deep subsurface microbial communities from South Pacific Ocean to uncover new lineages of life (NeLLi) - Chile_00310 metaG (SPAdes)... | ecosystem: Environmental > Aquatic > Marine > Oceanic >...
GCGCCCGCAGCAGTTTGAGGTGATTGTAACCTGCAACATGTTCGGGGACATCGTTACCGACCTGGGAGCACAGCTTCAAGGGGGATTGGGCATAGCCGCCTCCGGAAACATCAACCCGGAGGGGACCTCCATGTTCGAGCCGGTGCACGGGTCTGCCCCCAAATATGGCGGCAAGAACATCGCTAATCCTTTCGGGGCCATCCTCACAGTTCAAATAATGCTTGAATATTTAGGTTATCCCTCCGAGGCGAAGATGATCGAAGATGCGGTCATCAAAGCGATTCGAGAAAATCAGACCACCAGAGACCTCGGCGGAGGTCTGGGAACTAAGGAGACCGGGGATTACATCTGCCAGGAAATTACAAAACGATTCAACTAGGAGGAGAAATGGAGATCTATTGAAAGCCTTGACAGCACAAACGTCTGCTTTCTGTCTGAGTTAACACAATCTTCTAACACAGAGGAGATAGAGAAATGAAAACTAGATTATTTGTGGCAGTCGCAACAATTGCTCTTTGCACCTATACGCCTCTAATGGCGGGCGACCTAGACAATAAGATAGATCAGTTAGCTCAAGAGATATCCAGCCGCGTCGAGGCCGGTGGAAAGACAAAGATCGCCGTTATCGAGTTCTCCGACCTTAGAGGCAATGTTACTGACTTCGGGATGTTTCTGGCGGAGGAACTCATAACAAAGCTTTTCAGTAGCGCTAGATTTGAAGTCATAGAACGCCAGCTCTTGAACAAAATCATGCAGGAACACAAACTCAGCCTGACCGGCGCCGTTGACCCGACCAGCGCCAAAGAGCTGGGTAAAATCTTGGGAGTGGATGCCATTGTCTCCGGCACGGTGACAGATTTGGGGAAAAGACTGAAGATAAATGCCCGACTCATCAGCACTGAGACCGGAAACGTATTTTCAGCGGCTGGGATTACTGTTCAGAAGGACGAAGAGGTGCGTCAGCTATTAGCCCGTGTGGTGCCGTCTGCGCAAGTAGGTGGTGTCGCGGAACCAGAGGAAACAAAGGGAACTGAAGGTATTGTCCCCTCTCCAGGCATCGAAACCACGTACGAACCTGGATTGCTGGGTAAATACTACAATAGCTTCGATTGGAAAACAGGGATTTGGCCCGATTACCCTTCTCTTGAAAGGATTGATAAGATCATAAACTTCAACTGGGCTGGAGGTTCGCCGGCAGGCAGGATAGAACCTAATAATTTTGGGGTTCGATGGACTGGAGAAATATTCGCACCTCGGACAGGAGTGTATTTTCTGTCTGCTCAACACGATGATGGGTTACGCGTTTTCATAAATAAAAGCAAAGTCATCGAGCGTTGGGCTAGTGGCGTGAAGGTAATAATGGGCGTAAGACGCAATCGAGATTTTGTAACAAACGCAGAGATTCATCTGCAAGGGGGTAGGTGGTACCCTATTGTAATAGAATACTTTGAGGGAGCGGGGCCCTCGAAATGTATCCTTAACTGGGCACCTCCCGGGCAGACAGAACCGGAGGTCATCCAATCGAAGTTTCTCAGGACGCCCGCGAAGTAAAAATACAGAGGCTCAAAGGTAATCGGTCTAAGGCGCAATTGGGATGGAAATGACTATCACCGAAAAGATTTTTGCCGCCCACTCCGGAAGGGATTCAGTTAAACCCAGCGAGCTGGTCTTCGCCAAAGTCGATCTGGTCATGGGAACTGACGTGACTGTCCCCCTCTCGGTGGAGGTCTTTAACCGGATGGGCGCAAAGAAGGTGTTCGACCCTAACAAAATCGCTCTGGTCAATGACCACTTCGTCCCCGCCAAGGATGTCAAGGCCGCGGGGCTCTCGAAGATCATGCGGGAGTTCGCCCGAAGGCAGGAGATCGAAAACTACTTCGAGGTAGGACGCTCCGGAATATGCCATGCCCTTCTGCCGGAGAAGGGTTTAGTCTTGCCCGGAGATTTAGTCGTCGGCGCCGACTCCCATACTTGCACCTACGGAGCTTTGGGGGCTTTCGCAACCGGTGTCGGGAGCACCGACATGGCGACAAGCTGGGCTTTGGGCGAGAACTGGTTCCGGATACCGCCTTCAATCAAAATCGTCTACAGCGGTAAATTGCCGGAGATGGTCGGCGGCAAAGACTTGATCCTCTATACTATTGGACAGTTAGGTGTGGATGGCGCCGTATACTGCAGCTTAGAGTTCAGCGGAGAGGTGGTTAGACAGCTCCCGCTTTCAGACCGCTTCACCATCTGTAACATGGCGATTGAGGCCGGCGCCAAGGGGGGGATTATGGAGCCGGACGAAAAAGTCACAGATTATGTCACCGAGCGATCTACCAGAGAGTTCACCATTTATGAGTCCGATGAGGATGCCTCTTATCTAAAGACATACGAGTTTGATGTCTCCGATCTGGAGCCGCAGGTGGCTTTGCCCTATCTCCCCAGCAACGTGAAACCGATCTCCGAGGTGGAGCCGATCAAAATCGATCAGGTGGTCATCGGCTCCTGCACCAACGGACATCTGGAGGATTTCCGGAATGCGGCTCAAATTCTCAAAGGCAAGAAGGTCCATCGGGACGTTCGTTTGATTGTCATTCCCAGCACTCAGCTAATCTTGCAGCAGATAATTTCGGAGGGTCTGATTCAAGTCTTCATCGAGGCCGGGGCAGTGATTAGTCCCCCGACCTGTGGGCCCTGTATCGGCGGACACATGGGGGTTTTGGCGGAGAACGAAGTGGGGCTTTACACCACCAACAGGAATTTCAAGGGCCGAAACGGTCATCCCACAAGTAGAGTTTACCTCTGCAGCCCCGTGGTTGCCGCCGCCTCCGCCATAAGAGGGGTGATTGCCCATCCCAAGAAATTATAAGCGAGGCGTGACTAAAAAGCATCGTGAAATGTTATGAAAAAGAGCAGCGACAAGAAGATTGTGGGAAATTCTGAAATAGAGAGCTGGCGCCACGCCGGGGGGAAACTCACAGAAGTTGGACCAGAAAGCCTCTCTGACTCTGAATTGCTATCGATTATAATCTCCACGGGTATCAAAGGGAAATCAGCAGAAGAAATAGCTGAAGAAATCCTCGCAAAGTTCAGCTCATTTAAGGGAATAGCGAATCAACCTCTGGAGAAATTTCTGGAGATAAAGGGCCTTGCAGACGTAAAAATCATAAGAATTGCAGCTGCCTTTGAGATTGCCCGAAGAATTGTGAATGAGGTTTTGAGAGAAAAGGAAAATGAAAAGTAAGGTCAGCAGAAAACAAGCAAGAATCCCAAGCCCCTTTGACATTACAACTCATAAAACCGAATGGACATGCGCGGCCAAAATTGCCGAGTGGATCAATAGTATAATTAAAGGCAAAAATCTATCACTCGGTAAAGCAGAGGTGGAAACAACTAAAGAAGGTGGCAGAAAACGGGTGGATGTTATCCTTTTTGAAACCCCTACTAGTCAGCATATCCTTTGCGTAATTGAGGCTAAGCCGCCCTACTTTGATGTGTTCGAAGAGAGTCTAAAAGACGATGCTAGGAAAAAAGCGAATGAGAGAAAGGCCAGGTATTTCGTAACTACTAACTTTAAAAGGTTGATATGGTGGAAAACTCATGAGGCAAATGACCCTACTTTTTCTGAGGAACAACAGATCGTTGAAAAATACTCTCTCTCAGAACTTGAGAATTTGGACGATATTGAGGAGACAAGATACAGTCGACCTTTAAAGAACGGACTTGAAGATTTTCTGACTAAACTCTATTCGGTACATTCTGGCAAAGAGGCTGAGCCCAAGCAAGCGATAGATGATTTTTTGATTTTCAGACTTCAGGAGAAGATAAGGGTTCTCGCTACTTACTACAAAAGCATTATTGATGATCGATGCCACAAGGATTTTTCTTTTGCCAAGAAACTTAAAAAGTGGTTTGTAGATCAGGGCTGGGGTTTCGTCTGGCAGCCTCAGGATTTTGATAAGGCAGCAAGACAGACCGCCTATCTCCTTGTTAATAAGATTCTCTTCTATAATCTTCTTCAGGCAAAGAGACCACAAGAACTCGACCCCCTTGAAATACCAGAGAGCTTAACTAAAGGAGCGTTGCTTCAAACAAACCTTCAGGGTTACTTCAATCAAGTTTTAAAGATAGACTATGAGACTATCTACACAACTGATTTCATAGATACCATCGCTTTCCCTGAATTAAAAGAGGTCGTAAAAGAGATAAGGGACCTTGTCAATGTTCTCAGAAGATACGACTTCTCCAAACTTGGCTATGATGTTATAGGCAGAATCTTTGAACGTCTTATTCCGCAGGATGAACGACATAATTTGGGCCAGTATTTCACAAGCCCCGATGTGGTTGATCTAATCCTCAGGTTCTGTTTACACCACGAAGATAGCAAGGTTCTTGATCCTGCTTGCGGAGCGGGAACCTTTCTTGTTAGAGCCTACCAGCATAAAAAACTAATGAACCAACGCAAACGACATGAAGACATTTTGGATACCCTCTGGGGAAATGACATTGCCAAATTCCCGGCTCACCTTGCCACAATTAACCTTGCCATCAATGATCTTGGAGTGGATAAGAATTATCCAAATATCCTTCAGGAGGATTTTTTCGCGCTTCTTGTCGGAGAGGAAGGCTTTGACCCTGTGAAATGGAGAAAGACAAGAGCGAAAACCCTTAGACTTGAGGAGCGAGAAGTTACCTATCCCCGATGGTTTGATACTGTCGTAGGAAATCCACCTTACACGAGGCAGGAAGAAATAAGCCAAATTACCCCTGAGGATGCTGAATACAAGAAGAAACTGATTAGAAGTGCTCTTTTGGATTTACGAGGTAAAAAGATTGCAGAGATTGGGAAGCGGGCTGGCATCCACGCGTATTTCTTTATTCACGGAACAAAGTTTTTAACACAACGGGGACATTTTGGCTTCATTGTCTCGAATTCTTGGCTTGATGTGGATTACGGCAAAGGCCTTCAGGAATTCTTTCTTAAAAACTACAAAATTATCGCCATTATTGAATCTAAGGTAGAACGCTGGTTTGAAGAGGCAGACATTAACACCTGCATCATCATTCTTCAAAAGTGCAAGAATAAAAAGGAACGAGAGGAAAACCTCGTTCGCTTTGTCTATCTCAAAAAGCCCTTGCGAAACTTCATCCCACCAGCCCAGGATATGTGGGAAAAGCAGATTGAAAGACTCGATGCCATAGACAAGCTCAAAAAGACCATTCTCGCCCATAGCGCTTTTTATGAGAACGACGAGCTGAGTATCTTTCCAAAAAGCCAGAAGGAACTTCGGGATGAAGGATTTGATTCAGAAGAGAAAAAATATGTTGGTGCAAAATGGGGCAAATATCTCAGAGCCCCTGAGATTTTCTTTAAAATTGTGGAGAAGGGGCAAGACAAACTTGTGCCTCTGAAAAATATGGCGAAGGTTCGTCGTGGATTCACAACCGGGGCCAATGACTTTTTCTATCTGACGGAGGATGAGATCAAGAGAAAGGGGATTGAGAAAGAGTATTGGATGCATAAGGATGAAAAGGGCAACTGGGTGCAGAATTTTATCTTGCGGTCTTTTAAAGAGACCCCTAGTATTGCTGTTGAGCAAGATAAGCTAAAATGGCGAATACTTTTAGTTAACAAAGACAAAGGGGAATTAAAGCCTAAAATATTAGCCTATATTCAGCAGGGGGCAAAGCGGAAATTTGGGGATAAGATTCCGGCTAAAACTGTAACCTGTCGGTCACGAGGTAAAAGATGGTATGATCTTGGAGAAAACCAACTATCCCATATTTTCTATCCTCGCCGGATTGGTGACCGTTTTTTGATTCCTTACAGCCCTAAACAAATCTACAGCAGTGATAATCTTTTCCCTGTGGTTTTGAAAAATAGACGTTTTATTGAACCCATGGCTGCCTTTTTAAATAGCGCTGTTGCGGCTTTATTTAATGAGTTGTCGGGAAGGAGACTAACGGGTGCAATAAATGTAGTTGATATGGATGTTTGGATGGCATGTAAGATATTAGTTCCAAATTTCGCAGTAATTCCTAAAAGTACCACAGATAAACTGGTCAGCTCGTTTTTCGCATTAAGTAAAAGGCAAATCCAACATTCATTAAAAGAATTTTGTGATGATAATCCCAGTGAAGTCTCCCTTGCCAAAGTCAAGCCAGACCGCAGGGAACTGGATAAAATCGTTATGGGAGAAATCCTAGGACTTACGGATGAAGAGCAACTTGAGGTATATCGGGCTGTAGTAGATTTGGTCAAATCCCGAATTGAAAAGGCAAAAAGTTTTGGGAAAAAGAAGAAGACAAGGGAAGGAATTGATGTTGATGCCTTTGTTAATACCGTAATGGACAAAATCGGTGAGGAGACCCTTGGCAAATTTTATAAACAAAAGATACTCACCCAAAAAGACCTCTTAACAAAGACACTCCCCAAAACATCCGTCAAACTCGAAATAGAGCCAGAGATGTATGGCTGTCGGCTTTATTACTCTGGCAAGAGGTTTATTGTATGCCGGTGCGAACAAGAAGCCCGATACCTAAAGGTCTTTCTTGAGGCGGGGCTGGACAAAGTAAAAGTCCCCAAAGACGAGAATTACCTAAACGGCATTATTCCAGATGTGGAAGAACTAAAGAGTAGGATTGACCAAGTCATCGACTCCTATCTTGAATCTATTGTAAACACCAAAACCAGAGAAAAACTAAAACATCTATTATGGTCAGAGATTATGAAATAGATAGGACGGCTCTGGCGCATCACAAAGAACTAGATTTGTCGTTTGTTATTTAGAAATACTAAAGAGAAGGCTGTACTTATGCACGATAGAGAGTTAGACGCAATCTTTCGGCCCCGCTCGATTGCGGTCATCGGGGCTTCCACCAAGAAGCATACCATCGGAAGGGAGATTCTTCACAGCATCATCGATTTCGAGTTCAACGGCAAGGTCTTCCCGGTAAACCCCAAGGCTCCGGTCATTCACAGCATCAAGGCTTATTCTACTATACTGGACGTTCCCGATGCCGTCGACTTGGCAGTGATCATCGTGCCAAGAGATCACGTCAAACAAGTGGTGGAGCAGTGTGGAGATAAAGGGGTGAAAGGGTTGGTCATTATCACCGCTGGCTTCAAGGAGACCGGACCCGCAGGCGCCAAATTGGAGCTGGAGATTTTAGAGGTCGCCAGAAGTTATGGAATGCGCATGATCGGCCCCAACTGTTTCGGGGTCTTGAACACCGAGCCGAACGTCCGCATGGACACCACCTTCAGCAAGGTCCGGTCGCTTCCCGGGCGGATAGGGTTTGTCTCCCAGAGCGGGGCTTTGGGCCAGGTAATCATAGAATACGCCAGGAATCTGGGATTGGGTTTCTCCATGTTCGCCTCCGTCGGCAACAAGGCCGACATCTCCGGCAACGATCTGCTCAGATACTGGCAGGACGACCCCTCCGTGGAGTTGATACTCCTGTATCTGGAGAACTTCGGTGACCCTCGCACCTTCACCCAGATCGCCCGTCAGGTCACCAAGAAGAAACCGATCATCTGCGTGAAATCGGGAAGGACCACCCCCGGGGCACGTGCCGTTTCCTCCCACACCGGCGCCCTGGCGAATCTTGACGTCGGTGTCGACGCCCTCTTCGATCAGTGTGGAGTTTTGAGAGTAGACTCGATCGAGGAGATGTTCGACCTGGCGCTGGCATTGTCGAGTCAGCCGATCCCCAAGAACAACAGAGTCGCCATAATCACCAATGCCGGGGGGCCAGCAATTCTGGCAACCGACGCTTGCGTTAACTGGGGTCTGGAGGTGCCGCGCCTGAAGGAGACCACCAAGAGGTTCTTGCGTCAACACCTCCCGGAACAGGCCTCGGTCGAAAACCCCATCGACCTGATTGCCTCCGCGGGACCGGAGGGGTACAGACTGGCCTTAGAAGCGGTGATGAAAGATGATAGCATCGGCTCGGTCTTGGCCATCTTCGTTCCCCCGGTGATGATAGACCCCAAGGCTATAATTGACGTCATCGTCGAGGTCCGCAAGAGATACGAAAAGACCCTCCTGACCTGCTTTATGGGTCCGGCGGAGGTGATTCACGGGAGCGAGGGTCTGCTTCAGAACAGAATCCCGATGTATATCTTCCCGGAGGCCACTGCTAAGGCTTTAGCCGATATGGTCAAATATCGGCGTTGGGTGGAGAAAAAACCGGGCAAGACCCGCAAATACCCGGGAGACCGCTTAAAAGTGTCGGATATTATAGAAAAGAGCCTGGAGAGCGGGAAAACCCGCCTGGTGGGGGAGGAGGCTTTAGAGCTGTTCGGGGCTTATCAGATTCCGATTGCCGCATACGCCCTGGCGACAAAGCAAGCCGAGGCCGTCTCCAGGGCGGAGAAGTTGGGCTACCCCCTGGTTATGAAGATCAACAAGCCGGAGGTCTTGCATAAGACCGACATCGGAGGTGTCATCGTCGATATCAGAAATGCGAAGGAGGTCAGAACCGCATACGGGAAGCTCATCAAAAGCCTGAGTCGGGGAAAGAAAAAGCAGAGGGTGACCGAGGTACTTCTGCAACAGATGTTGAGGGGCGGAGTTGAGACCGTCTTCGGGATGAGCCAGGACCCCAGCTTCGGTCCCTTGATGATGTTCGGCTTGGGGGGCATCTACGTCGAGGTGATGAAGGATGTCAGCTTCAAGATTCATCCTTTGACCGACAAAGATGCGGAGGAGATGATTCAGTCGGTGCGCGGCTATCCGCTTCTGACCGGTTTCCGTGGCTCCAAGCCGGTCGACATGGAGATCTTAAAAGAGATCCTGCTTAGGCTTTCGCAGCTGGTCGGCGACTTCCCGGAAATCGAGGAGTTCGACATCAATCCTTTCTTTGCCTCCCCGGAGAGAACGCAATGTAAGGCCGTTGACGCCCGCATCATCTTGAAGAGCCCGAAATAGCAAAAGAGGTAACAGGGGACAGGGATCAGGAGGTAGGAGTTAGGAAGCCCAAGAGCCAAGAGGTGGTCGGGAGGTCACTCACCACTAACCAATCACCACTAACCACCAGCTTCCTTTTTCCTTGACAACCGAGGGGGTTTAAGTATATTGGTGATGAATGAATAGTTGTGAACTTCACTTGTAGGCTCTTGAGGTGTTGCCTCTGTTCTCTAAAACCCCTTGGATAAATCATCCGCATAGAAGGTATCTGTAACGGAAATTCCACCGCTTTTAAATATCAGTTGTTTGGGGTTATCCAGCCCCTAGGAGGAAGTTTTTATGCCTACCGGCACTGTTAAATGGTTCAACCAGAAGAAGGGTTACGGCTTCATCATCCAAGAGGAGGGAGGTGAAGAGATCTTCGTTCACTTCTCCGCCATTTCTGGTGAAGGTTACAAGACCTTGGAGGCTGGAGACAGAGTGCAATTCGAAGTAAGCTCGGGCGATAAGGGACCGCAGGCCACAAACGTGGTCAGGTTATAGAGCTTCTCTTCGAAGGCTCACTTCTGGGGGAAGAAAACTCAAGGACCCCGTGAGGCAGGCGGGGCCTTTTTATTTGGACAGATTATAGGGAGGCGATCTCTAAGCAGTGAATTCGCCACCTCAGTTCGTGTGAACCAACCGCTGTGCTGGACAAATAGTTGAACAATTCGTCCTCCCGCTTTGGGGGGACTTTGCAGATGCCGATAGAATTTAGGTGAAAATGAAGTCCGCGAAGATTCTCTCCAACCTGCTCACCATGGCTATTTTCGGCCTGTGGCTCTTCTCGATGGCGCTGGTTTTCAACGAGAGCTCCGGCACCGCCGGGGACTTCCCGGCCGCCTTCCTGGGAAAGCCCCTGGAGGGAGATACAGAAACCTGGATGGGTATTTACAGCAGCGGGCACAAAATCGGCTATGCCATGCAGTCTCTAAGAAGGACCAACCTAGGTTACGTGCTCAAGGAGTACACCTATCTGAAGATAGTCTTAGGAGGGATGGAAAAGGAGATTATGATGTACGGCCATTCAGTTCTTGACGATTCCTTCGCCGTCAAGAGCTTCAGCTTCGGTTTGGCCTCCGGAGATTACGAGACCGACCTTTTTGGCACCGTCCAGGGCAATCTGTTAGAGGTCGAACTTAAGACCTCCCAGAGGCAGTCGAAACTGACCTTTCCGTTGAAGAGAAAAATCTATCCCGTCGGGGCGGTACCCCACCTATTGGTCTCTCAGGATTTCTCTCAAAGGCAGTTCAGCCTCTCGACCTTCGATCCCATGAGCTTAAGCTCGGGAGAATTATTGGTCGCCATTGAGGCTCAAGAAGAGAGGAAGTTCAAAGGCAAGAAGCTCTTAGTCTACGACCTCAGCCTCTCTTTTTTGAATGTGGAGACCCGGATGAAGATAGACCAATTCGGCAACGTTCTGTGGCAGGAGGAGCCGGGGGGGATGACGATGAGGTGGGAAACGAAGGAGGAGGCCCTAAAGATGCCGTTGGAGACAAGTCAGTCTCCGGATCTCTTGATCCAGTTGGCGGTCAAGTCCAACGTGGAGCTGCCCCATCCCCGAGAGCTCTCTTACCTGAAGGTTGAGCTAAAAAACATCGAGGCCGTCAACTTCCAGCTCGCTGGCGACCTTCAGAAGGTCATATCGGAGGAACCGCTGATAGTCGAGATCGACAACGAGCGCAGAGAAAACCTCTCCGGCCGGACTCCGACTGAAAAAGAAACCAAGCCCTCCCCGCTGGTGCAATCGGAGGATTTGAGGATAAAAAGACAGGCTGAAAAGATCGTCGCATCTGAGAATGATCCCCTGAAGAGAGCAGAGAAGCTCTGTTTGTGGGTTTTCGAGAACGTGAAGAAGGATTTCGCGGTGTCCATCCCCTCCGCCATAGAGGTTCTAAGGGTGAGAAAGGGGGATTGCAACGAACACACCACCCTCTTTGTGGCTTTGGCCCGCTCCCTCGGAACCCCCTCCAAGATCTGCGTCGGCCTGGTTTACAAAGAGGGCTACTTCTACTATCACGCCTGGCCGGAGGTCTGGATCGGCAAGGATCTGGAAAACGGCTACTGGCTTCCGATGGATCCCACTTTCGGTCAGACCACCGCCGACGCCACCCACATCAAGCTTGTGGAGGGGGATTTGGAGAAACAGGTGGAGATCGCCCGGGTGGTGGGCAAACTCGAAGTCGAGGTCTTAGACTATGATAACCATCAGGAATTTAACTAAGAAGTTCGGTGAGAAACTCGCTGTCGACCATCTGAATTTAGAGGTCACCAGGGGCGAATTCTTCGGCTTTTTGGGGCCCAACGGGG
>Ga0209991_10001307_pt1 | contig 11246 bp, 12 predicted proteins | sample ChitaG_FD_183167 | JGI IMG/M metagenome (GOLD analysis project Ga0209991, IMG submission 183167) | Deep subsurface microbial communities from South Pacific Ocean to uncover new lineages of life (NeLLi) - Chile_00310 metaG (SPAdes)... | ecosystem: Environmental > Aquatic > Marine > Oceanic >...
AAACGTTGATGCCGCATTGACTTATGATGTCTTTCTTCCGATGATTGAACTGTCTGCAAAAAGAGTAATCTACTGTCACAAAATGCCGGGCTTGAGTGCACCTCCAAATAAGAACAAGCTGCCTGGAGTCATGCCCGCCAGGGTCCTCCCAGCTCAATCATTCCTTGTTGTACTAAAGAAACCATCTCTTCAAAAGCTTTCCACCTCTAGCACAGTCACCGAGAATTCCGCCGCCCATCCCAACTAACATAGCCGAGCAGCCTTCGAAGCCTCCCGCACTTGTCAATTTGTTTGAAGGGCTCTGGCGTGGATTCCTTTCTTATATTGTGGTCGCAATATGACATGTGAGTTCGAGTTGGTAAAACCATTGGTCAAAGCCTAGTCCCGCGCGTTCGATCAGATATCAATATCAATGTAGTAACCTGTGCCAGAACTTTCAAGCTCCCTGCTTGCTAGGAGAGGTAGCTCAGTTGGTAGAGCATCATCCTGTGGTCATTCAGGTACAACGAGTTCTTGAAGAATCGGTCTCTCCTGAACAAGATGAAGAATGCAATCTTTTTTGACGTTACCATTGATCGCAGCCCACAGATGTAACTGCGGAGAAGGCCAAGTATCCTCATGGTCCGAAGTTTGGCACAGCTCTTTTCCACAACAAGGCTGTCGAGTGGAAAGTGGTTGAACCCAAAATTGAAGCCCGACAAGCAGAAGCTGATGGACGAGCTTTGCGACAAATGATTGCGGTTGGAGCCTTGCTGCCGGAGTATATGCTTGCCGAAGGCAAAGGCGCCACCTCCTCCACGGGCCGGCTTCAAGAGCCGGTCATCATGCAGAAGTTCATAGACTATCAAGACCTCTGGGATGCAGAATTCATAACGTTGTTCAGGCACGTAATTGCTCTGGGCATCAAGTACAAAAAGCTGAACGAAACTTACAAAGCAAAGACAAAGAAAGGTGAAGAAGAGCGCAAGATGATTGATGTGCCCATTCGTGTTCACCTTCCAGGGTTGAAGAGAGTGGACATTCTTGAGGTGGCAAAAACCATGGCCTTGCTTTTGACTCAACGACTTCTAAGCGAGTCCGAAAGCGGCGGATGAAGGAGATCCAGAAATTCTCCAGAAAGTGGAGGGCCTGGGCCGGAGAATTCCCTTAAATAGCTCAGAGAAAAGCCATGACAAAAATAAGATTCGCAACGTGCCTGATGAGCTGTGCCGGAAGTGCAATCATCTCTGGCAGGATGAGTGCAGAGCTTATGAGGCACCGCACAGTGACGAAGAGCGAGAGCAAAGGCGAGGTGCCAGGCCAGAATGTAAAGTAGCCTGTTAAGTCTTAGAAGCTTTATTTTTGGTAAACTCGACGAGAATCGAACTCTACAACAACAACTGTCTACAACACTCTAGAGTTGAATAGATATGAATTACTTTTCCTTTTCTTCATCGGTTCTTGAATCGACATAACCGCTTTTTTCTAAACTTGAACACCCACAATAAACACCCACGAATTCACAAGGTTCATCAAAAGGATTTTTGTGCCAATGAACTTGTCCCCTGCTAGCCCAAATTGCTGTTCCTGGTCCACAGACTTGTTCAACATCTTTCCCGTCTATAGTTACACCGGCTATACACTGCCCCTTCACCACATAAGCAACTTCATCTGCATTCATGTGTTTATGTTTATGATGTTTCGCTCCTGCTGGGAAAATACTGTGATTCCATAATGTGGTTTTATTATTAGGAACTGTATCTTCAGTAATGACATACTGTAATTCCAATTCGGGCATTAATTCTGTCACCTTCGGATCTTGTGGGATCTCCTTGTAATGCCAAAAATTTTTTTTCTCAGGTTTGAATTCTGTCATAATTTCCTCCATTTAATTTTTTGGGTGTGTCATATTTTCAATGATTCTTTACTATCTATATCGAATAAATGTATATCTTCTTCTTCAAATGAAAATTTTATTTTATCTCCAATTTTTGGAACAATTTCAGATTCTGTTTTTATTATTATCTTTTTTGAATTTAGAGTTAAGTAAATATAATTTTCATTCCCCATATTTTCAATCAATGAAACAGTGGCGGCATTAGTTTTAGTAGTCGTAAATGGGATATTTTGCATTAATATTTTAATCGATGATGGTCTTATCCCAGCAATTAAATATTTTCCTAAAAAGTTGGACAAATATCTTTCATAATATCTTTTGGAGATTTCATAAAAAAAATCTCTATTTTGAAGAAAATATTTGTCATCTTTGTTTTTTACTTTTAATTGGAAAAAATTCATCGGAGGTTTCCCAATAAAACTTGCTACAAATTGATCTTTTGGGCTGTTAAACACTTCTTCTGGAGTACCTACTTGGTGAATTTTCCCATCGCGTAAAACTACTAATTTATCCCCTACAGCCATGGCCTCTTCTTGGTCATGGGTTACATAAATCGTAGTCACTCTAAACCTTCTTTGAATTTTTTTAATTTCAGTTCTTAATTCCCGTCCGAGTTTTGCATCAATGGCGCTTAAAGGTTCGTCCAACAAAAATATTTTTGGTTTTCTAACTAATGCTCTACCTATTGCGACACGCTGAGATTCTCCACCTGATAATTGGGCTGGCTTTCTTTCTAACAAACTTGAGATCTTTAGAATGTTTGTAATTTCTTCAACTCTCTTTTGAATTTCGTCTTTAGTAAGTTCAGTTGTGTGCTCTAATCCTAAAGACAAATTCTGGCGCACAGTCATATGCGGATATAGAGCATAATACTGAAAAACCATTGCTACATCTCTATCTTTTGGTTCCTCATTGTTGATTAATTCATCATCGATAAAAATAGAACCCTCAAAGAATGTTTCTAATCCTACTATACACCTCATCAGAGTAGTTTTGCCACAACCAGATGGACCAATAATTACTGCTAGTTGACCATCATCAACTTCTAGATTCACTTTGTCAAGGCATCTTATAGAGCCAAAATTGTTGCTAAGATTTTTAATGGTAAGATTTGCCATAATTCATAAAAACATACATAAGCTCAATATTAACGAGTGTGAGCGACTACAAATCCCATGCCCCCTATATATATTTCTAAGAACAATTCTTCAAATTAAACTCACTTAAAATGTATTTTACCTCTTAAGTGCTCCAAACGTAAAACCATATGCTAAATGTTTGTGTATGAATATTCCAAATATTATTGTTGGAATTGCCGCTAGAATGCCAAGCGCCGACTGGGGCCCATAATAAGTTCCTGCTTCATTGGAAAATAATTTGGCAAGCGTCAGTGTTATTGTTTCAACTCCACGTGACGACAAAGTCAGGGCAAATGTATATTCTGTCCAATTGAGTATAAGCAAAAATAAAGTGGTAGTCATTAATCCGTTTTTTATTATGGGCAGCCATATTTTATACAGTATCTGCCACTCTGAAAGACCATCCAACATGGCAGCCTCTGTAAATTCCTTAGGAACACCGTCCATAAATCCCTTTAACATTAACACAGAATATGGAAGGGTAAATCCTATATATACAATGATCAATCCCCAATATGTATCGATGGCACGTATCAGCTGAAAAAATATCATCAACGGAATTATCATAGCCATAGGAGGAAACATCCGCGGCATTATTATCGATAGTAATGTTAAGGAACCTCCTGTTTTGAACCGGGACAAGCTATAAGAACCCAACACTCCGATTACGATAGCGACTAATGTGCTGGTTACGGCTACAAAAGCAGTATTAAGATATGGAATGACAGCGCTGGAATACGTTCTCGCAAAACGTCCTGCACTACCGAAAAAGATAAAGCGATAATTACTAATAGTTGGCTCGGTGGGGATCCAGGTTGGAGGATAAGTCACCCATTCATTGGGTGACTTGAAAGAGGTCATAAGCATCCAAAAGAGAGGAAACAATAGGGATGCCGTTACTGCATATAGAAAAATATGAGCTAAGCCCTTTCTAACGTTATATTTCATCATGCTATCAGACATTTCTATTTCCTTTCAACCAAGACCGATCTCAAAGCTAAACTGAAGCCTATCAAGGAAATGAATAGTATTATCCAGGCGCCAGCTGAGACATATGAGATCCTACTGTATTTGAATCCATATTTAAATAAATAGAAAGATATGGTTTGGGTGCGAGTACCGGGGCCGCCATGAGTTAGAAGATGAACCACATCGAATACCTTAAGCGCCTCCATCATTCTAATCACCAAAGCTATTGTTATAATTGCTTTTAATTTTGGAAATTTGATTCGCCAAGAGAGTTGCCATTCGCTCGCCCCTAATATTTTTGCTGCCCTTATCTCAGAAGTAGATATATTTACCAGACCTGAAAAGAGAATCAAAAATGTCAACGGGTACCAATGCCAAATCTCAGACAAAATTATGGGTATTATTGCATATTTGGGATGTGAGAACCAGGAGACTCTGAATTCTGTATTCAAAATAATGCTAATTATTTGATTAACTGGGCCATTGGCGCTAAAGATCAGCCAGAAATTATTTCCTATTACTATTGGAGGAATCATAATCGGGATGATCAATAAGGGGTAAAGAATTTTTTTACCATATATGTTTCCTGTTAAAATTGATGCAATTAACAAACCTATTGTGAACTCCACCCCTAAACAGATTAAAGAAATATAAACTGTTCTAATCACAGCTTTAACAAACTCATCATCCATTAGAATTTTAAAATAATTATCTAGAAATACAAATTTCGACTGCCAAAAATTTATTCCGAAAGTAGGCTGAAAATTAACTAAACTGAACCAGATAACGAGTATAGTGGGAATTATTATTAGAAAGAGTATAATGATATTGGCTGGTAACAGCATAATGATATTTACAGGTATTTTTCCCTTTCTTTTGATTCGTTCACTCAAGGATACAGTCTACCTCCCTGATCTCTATCGAAAAGAAAGATCCTATTCTCTTTGAGTTTTATTTTTACCCTTTCTTCCAATTCAGGTCGTACTTCTGGTGAAGTAACGGCGATTATGGATTTTTCTTGTTCTAAGGTCAAATATATCTGGTTTTTATCGCCTAAAAGCTCTAATGAATTTATTGTCCCAAATCCATCTTCCGTAATTTGATTTCCTACAACAACGTCTGTCGGTCTAACTCCGAGCGTTACTTCAGCTTTTTTGGATTGGGAGTATCCTTTTACCTTAACATTAAGACCTGCACCTTGAAATAGAGAACCATCCTCTTCAGGGATAATTGTACCATCGATTAAATTCATAGATGGAACACCAAAAAATTCTGCTACAAATTTACCAATTGGATTATTGTATATTTCTCTGGGAGGCCCTTTCTGTAGCGTCTTCCCACCTTTCATTATTATAACTCTGCTGGCAGCAGATAGGGCTTGTTCCTGGTCATGAGTTACATAAATAAATGTCTTCTTCAAATGTAGATGTAACCTCTTTATCTCAGTTAACATTTCCACCCTTAAATTAGCATCTAAATTGCCCAAAGGCTCATCGAACAAGAAAAACGAAGGATTGGTAATAAGAGTTCTGCCAATGGCCACTCTTTGGGCTTCTCCTCCGCTAAGCAACCTCACCTTCTTGTCTAGAAGCTTTCTAATCTTTAATCTATCAGCTATTTCTTCTACACGTTTGTCTATATCTTTCTTACTACTCTTCTTGATCTCTAAACCAAAAGAAATGTTTTTTCTAACAGTCAAATGAGAAAAAAGACCAATATCTTGAAAGACCATTCCAATATTTCTATCCCTGGGAGATAGTTGGTTATAGGGTTTACCATCTACTGTTACTTCTCCATCATCTGGTTTAGTGAAACCAGCGATTATATTAAGTAAGGTAGTTTTTCCACTACCGGATGGTCCAACAATTACACAAAACTCTCCGTCTTGGATTTGTAGATTTATGCCATCTAATGCTTGGACATCTCCATATCTTTTGAAGATATTATTCAGGACCAATCTAGGCATGGGAAAAATATTTCTCCATTAAAGAGGGATTTTAGTTGCTTATTGATAAGGTTCAGTAAAAATTGACACTAAAAAGCCCACCAAACGTTGACAGTTGCGATATTGTGGATATTTACCGTAATTCACGTGTCAACCGCTTGGTGGGCTTTGTTAACTTAATTCCTAGAATCCGAGCCATTTCTGCACAGCAGGGGAATACATAGCTTTCAAGTTATTCCAAGACTCTATTTGTTCTTCTCTTCCATATCTCTCTGTTATTTCTTCCCACTTCTCTGCAACATCGTCTAAAGCTGATTTTGGTTTTTGCGCTCCTTTAAGTACCCCTGAAACAGCTTCGAGGAGAACTCCACTATATTCTGCCCCCCCTCTCATAGCTATTGCTGGGAAACAGTGTGCGACTTGCCATTTTTGATTCTCCATCCATTCATCCATGTATATGCCGCCGTTCTTCCTTCGAATCCCAGGGAACTGTGTTTCATCATAGTTGCTCGCCTTAGCCACATCGTACCATCCCCCTGGAGTGAGTGCAACCCGAGCGTTCATTGCTGCACCACTCATCCATTGGCTGTAAAGATAGGCCAATTCTTTGTATTTAGAATAAGCTGATACAGAATAGCCCCACCCCCAGTATTGGGGTTGAGGACTTATTAATTCCCCATCAATCATCCTTCCGGGATGTGGAGCATACGTTACTTTACCTACCACTTTAGATATTTCTGGATCTTCAAATGCCGCCTGAGCCCAGGTCATTATTAAAGTAGAGTAGACTTTTCCACCAGCGAATGCTTCCAGCGCTCTTGCAAAATCAAATTCAAGTGTTCCAGGCATAGCATATTTTAAGGTATCTTTCATCTCTTCCAGAGCTTTCACTGCTTCCGGCGAATTGATATTGGGATGCATTTCATCATCAAAGAATGCTATTTTTTGGGACAGGAATCTAGGATAGAAGTCGAATGCGGTTTCATCCAGGCCCCAGCTCATAGCCATTCCGTAACGTTCTTCCTTAGGATTGTGGAAAAATTCTAACTGATCTCTCCATTCTTCCACGGTCTTTGGTTTATCCAAAGGATAACCATATTTACTCTTAAATTTGCTTTTATTAACTGAATCTTCTAGCCAATCCTTTCGCAGATAAAGAGTTGCAACGTCAGTATCTGAGAACAAGAAATAGTAATCGTCTTGGTATTTCATATAGGATTCTAATCCTGGCAATATTCTATGGGGTGAATTTGGGTCAGCGATCTGAGGTTCATACTTGTTGACGTATGGATTCAAATTCTCAATCACTTTTGCCTCAGCAAGGTCTGGTACCCATTGTGGGCACAACATAAAGACATCATATCTATCAGTCTTGGTAATAGAAACATCCATGAGTTCTTTAAACCAGTCCGGCCAAGGCACAGTATGAGTCTCAAGTTTTATTCCGGTTTCCCTTTCCCATTCTGGATAGAACGGTTCAAAATCGGGAACGTTATCAGGAGATATTAGCAACTTAAGAGTCACTTCGCCTGGCATCTCCTTAACTATTTTTCTGGCAGCTAAAATAGCTTCCTTCTCTTGTTTGATTGGATATTGAGGAAGGGAATATGGTAAACCTTCGGTTACAATTTCCTTTTCAGGAGAAGTCGACTTTTCCGCCAAAGCGATCCCACTACTCACGGTAACAAGAAAGCTGCTCACCACAAACATAATCCATAGTTTTTTCATCACTAATCTCCTTCGTAGTTTATTTGACTTGGTTCATTCTTCTCTGAAAGTTCCCCGAAAATTAATCTTTCAACACTTCCTTGAGAAATTTTCCTTATCCCAGCTAACGGCGTACCCGCTTTTCACCTCCTTTCTGGTCTTTCATTTCTATTTTCCCTTTGCGTTCAAAAGAAAGATCTAACTTTGATAATAATTGTTAGGGCTTTTTTGTCAATGGTACCAGAGATTAGCTACAATGATACTGGTCATTTTTCGAGTAATAGTTTAGTTTTCCTAAAACACTAAAAATGTTTATTAGTCATTATAAGTGAATTTTTTTGAAAGGCCAAATTTTGCAGCTTGACCAACTATATCTTATAAGCCAACTTCCGCATGTGGTGTCGAAAATCACATTAAATTACCATTAATGTGCACTCCGAGGTGCCGTCATGCATTAGATTCCCATTTAATTGCTGTACACCCTGAATGCATAGGTTCCACATCCGTATCTTTCCATTTGTCCGTGACCTGTCCCCCAAAAACCGGTCCAGGTATAATGTTAGACTAAGGATCGAAGGAAGGGGGGATGTAGATGGTCAGAAGAAGCTACAGGCCTGAGCGAATTATCAACAAACTAAGGGAAGCAGAAGTCCTTCTCAGTCAGGGATCTACCGTAGGTGAAGCGACGAGGAAGATAGGGATAACTGAACAGACGTACTACCGCTGGCGCAGGGAATACGGTGGTATGAGAACTGAACAAGTGAAAAAGCTCAAAGAGCTTGAGAAGGAGAATGCCCGGCTTAAGAGGTTAGTAGCAGATCTTTCCCTAGGCAATGCAATCCTCAAAGAAGCAGGTGAGGGGAAACTTGTAAGCCCGCCGAAGAGACGTAAGCTGGTAATCAAGGTCTGTATATCTCTCGCGGTCTCCGAGAGACGGGCATGCAGGGTTTTGGGACAGGCAAGGACTACGCAGCGTCACATTCCTCAGGTGAGGAGTGAAGAAGAAACGGTCACGGCAGAGATTGTTAAGCTGAGAGCTTTGTACGGTCGGTATGGGTATAGGAGGATAACGGCACTACTCGAGATAAAGAAGGCTGGAAGGTAAACTGCAAGATGAGTAGAGCGTATCTGGAGAAGAGAGGGTCTCAGGGTCCCCAAGAGACAACCAAAGCGGAGGAGACTCTGGCTCAATGATGGCTCATGCATTAGACTCAAGATCTCGAGCATAAGGACCATGTGTGGAGCTATGATCTCATGGTCGCCAGGACAGCTGATGGCAGAGCATTCAGGATACTCACCGTTATTGATGAGTACACGAGAGAGTGCTTGGCCATTTTGGTTGACCGTAGGATCACTTCTCAGGATGTTATCGGGCAGCTATTTTGTCTGTTTATCTCCAGGGGTATCCCTGATGCACATTCGCTCTGATAATGGTCCTGAGTTCACCGCGAGGGCAATACGGAGTTGGCTGAATGATCTCGGAGTCACAACACTCATCACCAGAGCGAGGGAGTCCTTGAGAGATGAGGATACATAGAGTCGTTCAACGGGAAACTAAGAGATGAGCTACTTAATCGGGAGGTATTTACCACACTAGCTGAAGCGAAAGTACTCATTGAGGAGTGGCGAAAGGACTATAATCAAGTACGGCCGCATAGCGCGTTGAACTATCGGCCACCTGCTCCCGAGGCCATTGTGTCCGTGACTCTAACTTAGAAAGTGGTACAATTAATGGGGGCAGGTCGGTAATTTGCCAACTAGATCTTTCGAATGGCTCTCCTAATCCGGGAGTAAGAAGGCTTGACATATCTTAGGAAATCTATTTGGACACCAAAACTCTCCTGTTCCAACTAACTACCCATCCGGAACTGAATCACTCAAAGGGTCTTTCTAAGGCCAAATCCGAGCACTTGTCAATCTGGTTGGAGGGCTGTGGTGTGGAGATAGAAATGACGAATACTGCTGAGACCAACGCGCTTACTCTCCAAGATGTTTTGACCCCCCTTCCTCTTGAGCTAAGATGGGCAGGCCTATCAGGAGTAAGGGGAGTACTGGGGAAAAGAATGAGGATCCGACAGCATATGGAGGTCGATCGGTGAGTTCTATCAATCTCAAGGAGCTTGCAAAAGGGATCGATTTATGCATTGAAAACGCCGCTGGTCTTATTGAAGAGGCGAGATTGCTCTTTGATAAGAACCGATTTCCCCGATGCTTTTCTTTATGTCTATTAGCTATGGAAGAAATTGGCAAAATAGAGGTTCTAGCCAGGGGGGCCTTAATTCGCGAAACGGACGGAGAGAAATGGAAGGGATTTAAGAAGAACTTCAAATCGCACGAGATGAAACAAGCTCATGCAATCGTCATGCACTTTGCTCAGATACTGAAGTCCGAGGGGTCAGACAGGCTAAGACAAAGACTCAGGTCATCCGGCCGTTTTACTTTGGATCGAGCAAAACAACTAGGTCTTTATGTAGATTTAGTTGATGACAGATTCGTATCTCCCCAGGCGATGATTTCTAAGAAGCTGGCTCGTGAAGCGTTGAACAGGGCCGAGGAAACTGTTGGGCTATATGACGGTCTACCAAAGGGCAAAAATCTGGAGTTGTTTTTGGCTGAATTTCAAAAGAGTGCTCCGGATGAGTGGAAGACGGATCAAGAACTGATGACACTGAGACGAATACTGAACGAGCTCCGCCAGGATTAAGATAGCTCTAGGAGAACAAGGGTATCTGCTCCCCGTACGGTGGTAGTCGCAACCTAGTGTATACCGGAGACCGCTCAAGAAATGAGCACGTGAGAAAACAAGTCGTCACTTAGTCGATTGATTCGTCCGCGGGGGGGGCACAACGAAGCCAGAACTTTTTTTGAGAACGCCACAGATGAGATAGATATTCCGATCTATAATCCCCCAGCTCATCTCAGAGCAGAAGATTCAAAGTCCTGATAGACACTTGCCAGGGCCAAGCCAAATCTCAGCACTTGCCAATCTGGGCTGGCGTTCGGGTAGAATGTGTTGGATGAAGGTAATGGAGAGACTTTATTCTCCAAGATGCCGAATGAGACCATATTTTCGAGGGACTATCAGGTCGGCTTTTCGGACGGGTTCGCTTTCCTTGATACGATAGTTAATATCCATTACTTCAATGAACTCAGCGGTATACTCCTTCAAGATACAGGGATACTCAATCATTTTATCATCCTCGATTAGCTCCAGAACTACTTTCTTGCCAATATGTGGTTCGAGTAAAGGCTCATAAGCAGTTCCTGAGGCAGGACCAAGTTCTTGCTGCAATTGGGAGACGTGTTTATCCTGGCCTGCTAGTATCCTACCACCGGGACCGGTTTTCTTGACCTGGCCGACGAAGAGATTGACTATCTCAATTACTGAGTTTCTAAAGGTGTTGACGAAATTTCGGATTTTTCTTCGTAGTTTCCTCAAAGTGCTCGGATGATAGGTTTTCTCTAGCTCTATTTCTCTTCTTTTCCTTGCCTCATCATCCAGCTCATCATGATAGCGAATTAGAGCCTTGAGTGTGGGATACTCTTGCTTATCTTATAGAGAATGTAGCTGGTTTCATCGTGCTCTTCATTATCTTTGTGAGGGCTGCGA
>Ga0209991_10001308_pt1 | contig 11244 bp, 9 predicted proteins | sample ChitaG_FD_183167 | JGI IMG/M metagenome (GOLD analysis project Ga0209991, IMG submission 183167) | Deep subsurface microbial communities from South Pacific Ocean to uncover new lineages of life (NeLLi) - Chile_00310 metaG (SPAdes)... | ecosystem: Environmental > Aquatic > Marine > Oceanic >...
TCTCACTACCCATCAACCACTGGAGAAGATCGATATTATGAGAGCACTGGTTCATTAAACATCCCCCATCTAATTCCCAGGTTCCTCTCCACTTAGCTTGATTATAATACTCTCTGTTTCTATTCCATAATATCCGAGCAGTTCCAGCAATAATTCTGCCAAATCTTTCTTCAATAACTGCTTGTTTTAATTTTTGAATAGTAGGTCTAAATCTATTTTGATAACATACCGCTAATTTCACTTTATTTTTTTCAGCTGTTTTAATCATCATATCAGCATCTAGAAGTGACATAGCCATTGGTTTTTCAACTAGAACATTCTTTTTTAACTTCATACAATAAAGGGAAATCTTGGTTCGATATCCTGATATAGCACAGATAGCGCAGGTATCGATATTTTCTTTTTTTAGCATTTCTCGGTAATCATTAAATACTGTAGGTCTTTTTACTGTTAAATGATTTTCTTCGGCTTTTTTTACATATTCATCTGCTTTCAACTCTGCTCTATTTTTTAATAGATCACAGACAGAAATAAGCTCCGCGTCTTCAAAATTATCAATAATTGCTCTTATGTGATTAGTAGATATGTAACCACAGCCGATTATAGCAAATTTTAATTTTTTCATCTTTCACCTTTTTAATCAGTCAATTAATCGATTAACTAATTTGTTAATTAGATAATTTATAATTGATTAATTGATTAATTGAAATAAAATTCTACGATTTTGCTTACTACATATTCTTGTTTTTCTTCAGTAAGTTCGGGATATATCGGGAGAGCTAAAACCTTCTTGCTTGCCTCTTCGGCAATTGGGAAATCCCCTTTTTTATATTCTAAATATTTATAACATTCTTGCAGATGTAAACATAGGGGATAATATATATTGGTACCTATATTATTTTCCTTTAAATATTTTTGTAAATTATCTCTATCTTCCACCAATATTACATATTGATGAAAAGTGTGTTCTTTATGATTTATAATAGTGCGGATATTCTTTATAGGAAGTCTTACTTTATTCTGTAAATTATATTTTTTAAATAGTTTCTGATATCTATCGGCAGCTTGAAATCTATCTTCCAGCCATTTATCCAAATATTTAATTTTAATATTTAATATAGCAGCATGTATTTCATCCAGTCGAGAATTAATCCCCACAAATCTATGATAATATTTTGGTTTTGAACCATGAGAACGAAATATTTTACAGTATTCGGCATATTCATCTGAAGAAGTAACAATCATTCCTCCATCCCCATAGGTGGCCAAATTTTTTGTGGGAAAGAAAGAAAAGGTGGCCAAGTCTCCATAACTTCCGGCTTTTTTACCTTTATATTCAGAACCTATTGATTGGGCACAGTCTTCCACCACTTTCAGATTATATTTCTGGGAAATTTTCATAATTTCGTCCATCTTACACATCTGACCATATAAATGGACGGGGATAATCGCTTTTATTGGTTGGCCAGTTTGACGATTAACCAATTTGCCAATTTTATCATTAAATTTACATTTAGTGTCAATGAATTCTTGTAGTTTTACCGGGTTAAGATTATAGGTTTGTGAATCAATGTCTATAAATATAGGAGTGGCATTTGTTCTTACTATACTTCCAGCAGTGGCAAAAAAAGTAAAAGTGGGGGATATAACATAATCTCCGGTAGATATTCCTAAAGCTTCTAAGGCTATATAGATAGCATCAGAACCATTGGCTACTCCAATTCCATATTTGGTATTTGAATATTTTGCTAAGGTATTCTCTATTTTTTTTACATTTTCACCATTTATAACTATTCCTGATTCTAATACAGCTTCAATGGCTGAGTCAATTTCTTCTTTGATTGTATGATATTGAGTTATTAGATCTAGTTGGGGTACTTTCATTTTTAAATTCACCTTTTTGTTAATTTGTCTATTAAATATTTTATTGATTAATTATCTAATTGTTGGATTGATAAATATTTTAAACTTTTTACTATCCTTTTTATCCAACATAAAATTTCTGATTTTCAATTAATTGTTCTTCGGGAACATCCCGAATTACGCGGGCAGGTGAACCCATTACTATCTTTCGAAGAGGAACATCTTTAGTCACCACGCTACCTGCTGCTACCAGGGCATCTTCGCCTATAATTTTTCCCGGAAGAATTACTGCATTTGCCCCAATTCTTCCACCCTTTTTCACTGTAATTCCTCTAAAATGTTTGAATCTTTCTTCGGTCCTTCCTAAATAATTATCATTACTGGTTACTACTCCGGGAGCAATAAATACATAATCTTCTAATTCTGAATAGGCAGTAATATAACATTCACTTTCCAGTTTACAACGTTTGCCTATCTTAACATAGTTTTCAATGGTTACTCCTCTGCCGATAATGGTATATTCATCAATTGAGGTATTTTCTCTTACAGAAGCTAAATCTGCAATTAAAACATTATTGGAAATGAAAGAACCAATATAAATAACAGTATTTGAACCAATTAAACAATTGTTGCCAATGTTCGTGGGAGGAAGATTTTTTTCCTCTTTAAAAATACTCAAGGTTGCCCTCATAGGATATTTTCCGATTACTGTATTATCATCAATTCTTACGTTATTGCCAATTGTTGTACCTTTTCTAATTACTACATTACAACCAAGTATGCAATTATTACCAATAGTTACATTATCTTCGATAAAAATATTTTTAGCAAAGCTTATATTTTTTCCTAATTTTGCTTTATTACTTATAATATTTAACATTATAATTCTTTCTATTAAGTATTTTTATAAATAAACATTTTTATAAAAAATAATTAATTCACTATTATTTATGTTCAATATTTGAACTAATACAATTCTACTGCATCTTTAATTTAATTACAACAACCATATTATTTTATTTAATATTCGATTTCTTGAATTTCTTTTAATAATCCTTTTTTTTCAAAACGTTATTTTAATTTTTAATTTTATCTTTACTAACTATTTTTTCATAAACTCCTTGATATCCCGTCCAGAGATCGCTATTAAAACTTGAATTGTGCCATAAAAGCACAAAAGACCCATTGTATTTTTTTACCTTCTCCATTAATTTTATTATTTTCTTTTCCACTTTCTCTGGTGATAAATTTTGATAATTTACTAAACTCCCTTCCATAACTTCCAATGGCATTTCTTTCAATTTTAATTTTTTTCTACTCAAAATATTAAATACACTATATTCATAACACATTCCACATCTAAAACCTTCTTTCTCAGGATAAGTTAAAGTAGAATCCCATTTCATATTATTATCTTCCCAAATCTGCCAAGTTGTAGGTACTTCAAATCTTAAAATATGCTGTCTTCCTATTTTGACTTTCTGTGAAATCTTTGTTGATAGGTTAGAATATTCTTCTTCCCATTGTTTCTGATCATTATAAGAATTATAGCTTGGATGAAATCCTATTAAATGCCCCCTATTTACAATCTTCTCTCTTAATTTTTTTGCAAAAGGTTGATTTATAGAATAATTATTATCAAATTTACTGGTGCCTCCACTCATAAAGAAAAATCGAGATTTTGTACCTCTTTTTTCTGATAAATCCATTAAAAAATCAAACTTATCATATGGATTTTTCCAGCAATACTGCCTGATATTTTCTAATGCTAAAAATACATTCTTTCTTTTAATGATATCACCGGCAATATTCCTTGCAAACAGTCCAAAATTCTTCCATTTGAAAATTGTATCAACATCATGGGTTAAAACTAATTCATATTTTCTTTCTTTTCTCTTTTGATTGCACCCTAAATATTTTAGCATATTCCATAACATATCAACATATTCATTAACAATTGGTCTATTCAAGAAATCGTATTTATATGCCAAACTTGCAGTTGCGGGAAATCTATTATGTAAATCTCTGATTTTATTTACATATTCCTCCCAGCGAGTGAGCATAAAAAAAGAAGATGCAAATATATCTATACCGCAGATTATTTCATTTTCATTAATTTTTAATTCATTATCACCATATATCACTGGGATATTTTTTTCAACGATAAATTGATTTTTTAAAAATATAATTTTTTCTGGAATATTTTTTTTATCTAAATAATCTAAACCATCTTCAAAATTAGAAAAAAATGAATCTTTAATAATTATTTTTTTGCCATTTTCTAAAATTATTTTATAATTATTGGCTCCATCTTTAACATTAATATCATATTGAAGTCCTAAAGATTCATCAAAGAAAATATCTATAATATATTTCATTTCTAGTAAAAAATTATTGGGAATGTTTATCTTTATCACTTATAAATCCTTCAAATTATTCTATTACTTTAAAACTAACGCGATTATATATACTTTTCTTTCAAAAAATATCTATTCATTATCTATATTTTTATAAAATTTATTATAATTATCTTCTTTTTATTTTATGGTATGTCTTCCGTAGAATTGGATAATAGTCATAAATATCTCTTGCGATTATTTTAAAAATATTCTCTTTTCTATAATTTTTACTTATATTGAAATATGGTTTTTGAATTGCTCCAAACGCTCTAAAAAATTTTTCAACTGGCTCTATCATAGTTCCTTCAAAATTAAACATTTTTGTAACTTTAGATGAATATTTTATTGCTTCTGACATCAATAATGATGTTGCTTGACTATTTCTATGTTTAGGTACAGCTCCTCCCAATAAATAATATGCCATATTTTCATCCCAAATTATAAATATTGCAGCATAAATATTTTCAAATTTATCAACCGCATAAAATATTTTACTACAATTGTTCTTTTTGCAGACCTTGTCTAATTTTTCTAAAAATTTCAAAGAAAATGATACATTAAGATTTTTTCTTTCAAATGTTTTTGAATTTATTTTATAAAATGTTTCGATATCACAATCCTGTTTAATAATAACATTTCTTTTAGCCTTTTTTATATCATTCCGCAAGTTTGGATCAAATTCTTTATAAATATCATCTAAATTTTCTAAATCTTCTATCACATAAGTATATCTTGTAGTTTGTTTAAAACCTTTCCAATAAAATGGCAACCAGTTTGTTACTGAATAATGAAAATTTTGATTATAATAATCCAAATTAAGTTCATCTAATTGACTTATAATTTCTTTCATGACTTTCTTTTCATAAGCTAATTTCTTACAATATTTTTGATTAGGTGGATGTTTAATCCAAATTCCATTTGTTTGAGTAAGTAGTGGTTGGGTTATATATCTCCTTTTATCTCGTTTTCTAAGAAAGTAAGGTAATGAAGCTACAATTTGCCCACCTTTTTCTACCAATAAGACATTCCAATTATTTTCTCCACAAACTGCATTCATCCACCAATCTTTGGAAAATATTGGTATTGTTTTTTCTTTTTCGCATAATTCTCGATATTTAAATTTATTATTTATGTTTTTACTTTTTACCATAAAAATTTTCCCATATTGGAATGTTTAGAATATACTTGTTTGCAATAATAGTGTTGTTATAATTTGTTCGATCATTAATAATAACTTTACTATTATTATGATATAAATCATGAAGCCCTTTTGGCCAATTGTAATTTCCTACTTCTATATTCATTTTTTCAAATAATTTTTTTAATTCATTGTTTTTATCCAATAATGAATATCTATTCCAATGCATATCAATATTATCATGCTTATCAATTTTAATACCAATTTTTTTAAGATATTGTTCTAGTGAATCAATAATTGAATAATCGTACTTATAATTATCCCTTTGTTTTTTAATCAATGAAATTTTTAAACTATTTAATTTGTTTATATTAATAATATTTGATTTGTTAATTATTTTACCTTCTATTTTCTTTTCTAAATGATATAATTTTGAAAAAATATCTAATTTCATTATTCTATAGACCATATTATTTGATTTTGAATAATGGATAATTAATTTGAGTAATTCATAATTATTTAATTTTTTATTATAATAATTCTTTTGTGTGAATGATAATAAAAAATGTAGAGTTCTTAAATCAATTAATTCACTCTTTCTTGATTCAGTTGGAATTTTTTTATATTCCTTTAAAATATAATTTTTCAGATTTTTATCAACAAGTTTATCAATACAAAGACTACCACCTTTAAAACATGATATAGGTTTATCAAAACCAAATGATTTTAAAGATACATCACTCAAACTACCAATTTTTATGCCATTTATAGAACTCCCCTCAGTTTGTGATATATCATCAATTAAAAAGATACTGTTTTTCTTACAAAAATCGGCAATTTCAAAATATTGCAAATTTGGTATCCCTTGGTAATGGGTTAAAATCAATATATCTGGCTTTTTTTTTATTTTATTTAAATAATTATAATCAATTGAAAAATCATCTAGCTTTATATCACATATTTTAGCATAGCAACCAGCTTCTAAAGATGCTTGCATTACAACACTGCAATTAAAAGATTGCATTAAAATATTTAAATTCTCTTTATTTATATAGCGCTTATAAACAATTAAAAAAAATTTAAGTGCAGATCTACCACTACCAAAAAATAATTCATTTTCACTATTTTTAATATTGCGTAAATGATTTCCATTTATTGTGTTTAATATAAGTTTTTCGGTTAAATATTTTGGCCTAGCTCTTATAATTTTCCCAATCAAACTTCTTTACCTCTTTTATAATCTTATTGAACATATCTTGATTTATCTTTCTATTATTTTGAAAATTAACTACATCTTTTATTTTTGAAAAGTCATCTTCCCTATAATTAACTTCCGCAAAATCCTTTATTTTATCAATTACATTGAATGGCTCTTTATTTAATCTTTCATAATTTACTGAAAGAGTGTTATTTTCTGGAAATAATTTTTTATCTTTTTCAATCTGTTTTTCTATATAGTATATTTGATTAACAACCTGTTCTACGGGGAATTTTTTTATAATCTTATTATAATTTTTAGGCATTAGTGACCACCATTTATTATAACTATTAAATAGACATTTTCGGGTTACTAATATCGACTGGGTACAATAAATTGGGTTTCTTTTTACAAAAATATATTTTGCTTTTGGAAATATTTCACTAATCATGCCCATTCTTAACCCTGCATTCATGTTCTTAAACAACAAAGGTTTATTAAATTTATTTATTATTGAAAGAATATTATTTCTAATTTCTTTTAAACTATCATTCGGAATTTCTCCTTTTGCAATGTAATGTCTATCCGCAGGAAGCCAGCGATACCAAAATCCACCGCACTCGCTGGGTGCATGCAAACCACTATATTTATATGTACTTCCATGGTAAGATTTAAAACAATTATGTTGTTTATTTTTAAATATCTTATTTGATAGCCAAAACCCAAAAAAAAGATTTTTATGAAATATATCAATTAAATTATCTATATAAATAACATTTAAATAATTTGTAATTAATTGATATAAAATTGTAGACCCAGTTCTCGGTGCACCAATTATAAAAACAGGTTGATGTTTGTGTGGAAGTGATGCATAATATTTTATCTTTGGTTTCTCCTGGATATCTATTATTGGTTTTCCGTATCTTGCAACTCGATTTAAAATCGCTAATTTATAATCTCGTTTTTTCTTCATATTCTCCTAACTTTTTTATTATTTTAGCAGGTACACCACCAATTAAAATATCGTTTTCATTGAATGACTTTATAACTATTTCGCCTGCTGCAATAACTATCTGATTCCCCCCAATTCTACGCCTGGTAAGATTACTGCAACTATAGCAATCCAACAATTATTAATAATTTTTGAAATAAGCGTAAACAAGTTAATTCCAATGTTTACATTTAATAAAAAAATTAAAAATAAATAATATTTAAATAAAACCTGTTCTATTCAATAATCTATTACAAACTACTAATAGCTTGTCTATCTACATTTTAACCAGGGATTTTAATTCCAAAATGGTATTTCTTTCTAACATCAAAGAACTTAATATATAAACCACTGCCCCACAAATTATAGATCCAATAAGTTGCATTAATTGATTTAATAATGATAGTGTACAATTCTGAAAAATCATAATTGATAGTACCATAATAATTGATAAGATATAAATATTTTTTAAATTAAATAAATAAGTAAAAAAATTATATGAAATTTGTTTGTTAGCAAAATATTGAAACATCAAAAACATAGTTACTATTTTCATCGAAAAAAGTAATAGTATTATAATCATTCCTTTCGATGCAAAAATAAATAAGAGAAAGAAATATACTGAAGTTATAACTATTTCCAAATTAAAAGCAATGTTAGGTTTATTAAATGTATAAAGCAATGAACTTGCAATATTAGCATGTAACATTGCAAAAATTAATGCTATAGACATAACCTGAAATACAACTATACTACCAGACCATTTTTCTCCAAATAATAAAGGAACAAATAAATGGGAAGTTAAAGCAATACCTGAAAAAAAAGGGAAAGCTATAATTGCTATATATTTTGTAAGTTTTTGATAGTTTAAACATAATTTTTCCTTATTATCTTTTAATTTTGAAAAAATCGGAAATATCACTTTACTGAATGGCGCACTTATTAAATTCCTCAATCCAAACAACAAATTTTTTCCGAAATAATAAAAACCTAAAGTTTCAGGGGTCAAAAAATGCCCAATAACTACTTCATCTATATGTGCTGAAGAAAAATTAAGCAGTTGTTTTGCAGTTATATAAAAACCAAATTTTAAAAAAGGATAAAGGTTTTTAAAATTAAAATACAACTTCATATTAACTAATTTATATTTATGGCTAATAAATATAATCATTAATGTAGTTATTAGTGTTGATAATAAATTTCCATAAATTATACTTAACAAACCTAATCTACATATAAGAAAAATAGTTGTAATTGAAATAATCAATATATTATTAATAATTGCCACTAAAGATATTTCTTTAAAAAACAAACTTTTTTCTAAAAATGCCTTAAATAAAAGTGAAGGAGAACTCACTATTATTACAATGCTACTTAATTTAAGAAAATAAGCTAAATCGGGGAGTGAAAAAAATTTCGCAATTAAATCCGCAAACATAAAAATTAATATGTATAAAAAAATTGAGAAAATGATATTAAATAAAAATAAAGTCGAATTTTCTTCTTTGGTTATTTCACTCCTTTGTATAATAGCTTGACTTATTCCAAAATTTTTTAACATATTAGATAAACCTATACAAATCATTATAATAGCCAGATAAGAAAAATCTTTAGGGGAAAGATATCGAGCTTTAATAATTTGGAATATTGGTGCAAGGGAAGCTAAAACTAATGTTTGAAAAGTTGTCCATTTTACACTGCTAACTGCACGTTTTTTTAATCCTCCCACTAAAAATTCCCCTTATCTAATTCATATCTTTTATTTACTACGATAAACCATGGATTCAAGAGATTTTTTTTATTATACTTTAAAGATTCTTTGTTTTTGTATTCAAGTACTTTTCCGTTTGTCTGTTCTACAATATTTGTCCTACTGCAGTATCCCATTCCATGCTAGCGGCTAAACGAGGATAAATATCTGCTTTTCCTTCTGCAATAAGACAAAATTTTAAGGAACTTCCTATATGGATAAATTCAATATTTTTTATATTGATTTTTTAAATTGTTGACGAAATCTTTTGTTTCTTGATTATAATGTGATTTAGAGACAATAACTTTTAAAGTATCGGCCTTATAATAATTATAAATTGGCAATTTTAGGGGACTTTTATTTTTTTCTATTTTAAATCCCCCATCTCCTTTTCGGGCATAATATAATAATTCAAGTGCTGGGGCATATATCACACCCAATACCGGAGCATCTTTATAAATCAAGGAAATGTTTACAGTAAATTCCCCATTCTTCTTAATAAATTCTTTGGTACCATCAAGGGGATCGATGAGCCAGAAATATTCCCAATTTTTTCTTATCTTATATGGAATTTCCTTATTTTCTTCTGAAAGAATAGGTATATCGGGATATAAAGATTTTAAATTATTTACAATTATTTCATTAGACTGTATATCTGCTTTAGTTAAAGGAGAATTATCATTTTTAAATCCTATTTCAAAATCTTGTTGATATATTCGTATAATTCTATCGCCTGCTTTTTTAGCGATAGAGTTTATTTTTTGAATATCAATATTCTCTATCATAAAAATTTTCCTTATTTTTATTTTGTTATCTATTGTTCCTCGGGAAGCATGCTTTCAATCCATTTATTAATATATCCTTTTTCTTCTAAATAATTCATTATCTTTTTTACACTTTCTTCCACTGTCATTTTATCAGTTTCCACTACTATTTCAGGATGTTCTGGTTCTTCGTAGGGGTCATCTATTCCGGTAAAGTTTTTTATTATCCCTTCCCTGGCTTTTTTATAAAATCCTTTTACATCTCTTTGTTCACAAACATCCAGAGAGCACTTAACGTATATTTCTACAAATTCATCATCCTCTACAATACTCCTTACAGATTCTCTATCTCTTTCATAGGGAGATATAAAAGCTGCCATTACTATTAACCCTGCATCAACAAAAAGATTAGCAACTTCACCTATTCTTCTTATATTTTCTTTTCTATCTTCTGCAGAAAAACCAAGATCTTTATTCAATCCAGTTCTTACGTTATCACCATCAAGGACATAAGCTCTTAATCCTCTTTCAAAAAGTTTTTCTTCAACTTTATAGGCAAGTGTAGATTTGCCGGCACAGGAAAAACCTGTAAACCATAAAATTGCAGACTTATGAGCATTTAATATTTTCCTATCTTCTTTCTTAATAATTCCTTTATGGGGGATAATAAATTTTTGTGACATTTTTTCCTCCTGTCAATAATTAATTAATTGATTTATCAATTAATTAGTTTATATATAAATATTGTTTTAAAAATTTATATGTTCAAGATATGAACTTAGAGATATTATATTATAAGAATATGGTGATGTCAAACAGAAAATGGGCATTATTATCGGAATTACTTTTTCTGATAAAATAATCGCTCTTATCTTACGCTTTCCAAGAACTCCTCTATAACATTTACGCTCTTTCTCTTAATAGTCAAATTAAACATTTTGTTTTTCACTTCAGCTGGAAGTAGCTCAATGCTTTTAGTAGTAGAACTATCGAATTTAGCCATAGGATAGAATTTTAAAATTTTATCTTTTTGTTTCTCAGTACATTGCAATTGAAGGACTTTCATCCCTGCTAATACATCTTTAGCTAAACTGTCCAAATCAACTTTGCATAGTTTTTCATGTCTTGTCTCATTAATCCA
>Ga0209991_10001311_pt1 | contig 11236 bp, 14 predicted proteins | sample ChitaG_FD_183167 | JGI IMG/M metagenome (GOLD analysis project Ga0209991, IMG submission 183167) | Deep subsurface microbial communities from South Pacific Ocean to uncover new lineages of life (NeLLi) - Chile_00310 metaG (SPAdes)... | ecosystem: Environmental > Aquatic > Marine > Oceanic >...
TGTACTGGCCCAGGCAAACGACGGCAAAACCAGCTACAATTATTGCAAGAATTGTCAGGCGTCTCATTTCTTTAAACCTCCAAATCAGTTTTTGAAACGGTCGATTGCAATTAGTCGTTAGTTGGTGTTTGGCGTATGGTCTTCTTTTTCTGTTCACTATTCACTAACGACTATTCACTATTACTACCTCAGTCCTCACTTTTTTCGATAACTGTTACCACACCTTTTTTAGCGTGCTTATAAATCAAATGAAGGTTCCGCAAATATATCAAGGTGTTCAGTGAAAAGCCAAGCATAAAAACAGGATTTTTTATGTGAACAGAATAACTCAGCAGAATGAGACTTCCCGCCAGTGACATAAACCAAAAAGCCGTCGGCACATGGGACCTTTTTTTATATTCGCTGACTATCCATTGAAGGATAAAGCGTCCGCCGAATATCACCTGCCCCACAAAAGCCATCGTCGCCCAGACCGGGTCCTTTACTATCTGTTCCATTATCGCACTTTTGAAAAATTCAATTATTGAATCGAACATAATTTTTCTCCAATTCTGAGTCCCATTCAGCAAATTACCCATTACATCATAAACAAATCTCTGGTAAAATCAAAGAAGCGCCGTGTAAATATCGATATATTATTGGGGCCTCATTTTGTCCCGCACCAAATAGGCGTGAGCCTATGCTCATTTGGTGCGGGATAAAACCGTTGTTTAAGTAGGCCCTCCAAACGCAATAAAGGGCGTTTGGGGACCCCGTAACATATTCAGGTGATTTCAATGACTTTATCGCGCCGACAAAAACTAACCATAATCTCATTACTGCTCTATTGGCCCATCATTTTTATCCTTGCGCATATACCCGTCCCTCGATTGGTTCGCGAAGCCGGCGTGTCCGATAAAGGTCTTCACTTCCTTGCCTATCTGGTTTTGGTTTTTCTGCTATGGTTCGTAATCCGTCCCGACAGGAAAGTGAACTGGCGAAGAGCCACTGTTTGGTGGGTGCTGTTAGTGATTGTTTGGTATGGGGTTGTTGACGAACTGCTTCAGGGCTTTGTGGTAGGACGTAGCTGTGATGTTATGGATTTTTTCGCGAACCTGACAGGTGTGCTTGCAGGCTTAATCCTGTTTACGTTTCTTACATTTTGGCCTGCCTTACTTGTAGTAACAGGCATTGTTATCTTTGTTTCAGCAAATTTGACGCGGGCGAACCTGGCTGACCTGTTGCCGCCAGTAGCAAATGTGCCGTTTCATCTATTTGCCTACGCATTTTTTACTGTGTTGTGGATTCGACACATCCATCATTTCCTCTCGCTAAAAGCCCCGAAACCTAAATGGATAATGGCAGCATTAGCCCTGCCAACAGGTTTTCTGTTAGCTGTAAAATTATTTTCCGTAATTTCCGGCAAAAATTTCGCAGTCCAGGACGCAATCTTTTCTGCCGTGGGAGTCGCCACGGTCGTTGGTATAACCTATCTGGCAGCTTTATTTCGCCGGCGCTCTACTGGAAAATTGCCACCCAGGTAACACTTAAGGTTTTTTGAAAGGCCTGTACAGCGGGTCGCCTATCAAAACCAGTTGCCACGAATTAAACGGCTTTGTGCGGTAGTATGCCTCAACAAGACAGTGGCCGTTGAATAATTCCAGGAAAAATGCTTTCGGCTCCGGAAATGAATGAAGATAGGGCTCAGCCACCGCCCCCAGCGTGGCGGTTATCCCGTCGGCCAGCATAGCCGGACACCACTGGCTGCTGTTCGGGTCGCGAAGGTCAACCGCCTCCCAGCTTGAGATATGATACCCAACCGCACCATCGACAAAATCAAAGGAATCGATATACTTTTTCAAACTGTACCAGCCGCAATAGATAGCCGTCCTGGGACAGGCACCGGGTGTAAAAAGTTTTTCTGTTCGCTCCTGTTTGACGGCCATTCCTGTTCGCAATCTTGTAAACACCGCCAAATCCCGCAAAGATTGGTCAAAATAACCGGGCGAATAAGGTTTTTTGTCATCTGCAATACCCCGCGAATCGATATAAGCAACACCCCTTAACCCCGTTTCCTCTGCCGCTATTGCTTTATCGACAAGTGCTTTGACTATTTTTTTGTCCGGCCCATCAAGCCGGCATACCATAAGCGCCTTAAAACTCAGACCCGGCACGCTATTTTTTAGCATATTCGGCTGCCATCGATACATCTCATAGTCACCGAACAACACCATTGACAATTCACTATCCACGCTGGCTCCTGTTTCTTTGCCAACGATACGGTCAATTTGAGATTGCAGCTGCGCCAGTTTGCGACTGTTTTTCTTCTTCTGCTTAGCCGACTTGGCCGAACCTTTCTGCTCTAACTGTTCAATCTTGCTTTTTTCCTGCTCAGCCAATTCTCTTAATTGTTTTAGTTTGCCCTCCTGGTCTTTTAACGGCCCTCGCCCTCCTACCTTTATCGGCACGCCGTAAGTCGTCAGCAGGCATCTAATTTTACCGGCAAATTCAGGGCTGGACAGTTTCTGGCGAATCGGCTCAGCAAGCCGTTTTTCATAATCGTCTCTGTCAATTGTATCGCCAAGACTCATCCCTAAAGGTAAGGCAAGAATATTGCCCACCGGCACTCCTCGCTTTGCGCAATAGTATTGAGCAATTCGCACAGATGCCGCGACATTGCTGTTTGCTATTACCAGAACCTCATCAGGCTCCAGAGCAAATCCCGCCCCGCAACACATCAAAACCACCAATACTCCAATTTTGATAACCTTTGTCACACACATCTGAATTTTACAAATAATAAACCCCCGCTATACCGGGGGTTATCCAAATCACTCAAAACTAAAAACCCAAAATCAAAAACTCCGACTCTATTTTAGCTCGCACAGTCTTTGCGGCAAACTGATAGGATAATCCTCTACCGCTTCATCGTAATCGTCAAACCAGTATGCGTTCGGATTACTCTTGAAAGCCATAAAACGCCCGCTGTCCTCATCGCGGAACGCCCTGTGATATTTGAAGTAGACCATCTCTTTGGTCTTGCCGACTATTTCTATTTTGCCGCTCGAATGCGACATCGCATATCGCGCCCGCTTTGCCAGACCGGACACCCGTGCTTTGGCCTGCTCTACAATCTCATACCCCTGTTCAATCGGCACCGTATAAGCCTTGTTGCCCAGAGCCGGACGACACTGAAAAATATAGTAAGGAGGTACGCCAATAAAGGATAGTTTCCCAAGCAGCTCCGCCAGAACATCTGGCTCATCATTCAGCCCTCTTATAAGCGGCGTCTGATTGGCTACGATAGCACCGGCTTTCTGCAGCAGATTCACACCCTCAACAGCAGCATCCGTCAGCTCTCTCGGATGAACAAAGTGAGTCACTACATATATCTTTTTTTTGTCCGTGCTGTATTTTGCAATCGCCTCTAACAATGCCGGGTCATCAATAATTCGATACGGGTTATATGACGTCATCCTTGTGCCAATACGAATTATCTGAACGTGGTCAATTTCCCTCAGCCGCCGCAAAATCTCTTCAAGTTTTGAGGTCGCCAGTGTCAGCGGGTCTCCCCCCGTCAGCAGCACGTTCGTGGCTTCGGCGTGCTCACTCACGTATCGATATGCCGCATCCCAATCCTGTATGGATTCCCTCTCCGGCTCGATGAAAATACGTTTGCGGAAGCAATACCGGCATATCCCTTCGCATTTATTGGTCACCAGGAACAAAATAACGGAATGATATTTATGCTCGAGCCCCGGCATAATCGTAATTCGTTTCTCATCTGAAGGGTCGAGCCGGCCCCACTCCTCAAGCTCCCGCCTGTCCGGGATTACAATACGACGTATGGGGTCGTTCGGGTCGTCCCAATCGATAAGCGATAAGTAATAGTCGTTGACGCGAAAATCAAATTTGCTCGCTACCTCTTTCAGCTCAGCCCGTTCCTGCTCACTTAACTGCTCCAGCTGCTCTATTTTTGTTATGTATTTGACTTTAATAGCCGGCCTCCCTAATTATCGATTATTTCCTGATTCTGCATCTCATCCAGGACCCGGTGGGCCTCTTTAATAAATCCGTCTGCATTTGCAATTACCTCCTCAACCTGCAACCTGCGCTCTTTCTATCTCAACGAATTCACGGTAATCGCATCTCTGTCTCAACTCAAAGGCTTCCCGCAAGTGACGTCCTGACTCTGCGGAAAACATCCCTGTTTTAACAAAATGTTGGCTAAACAGACTCAGCACACCACTGTGTTTACTGCTGCCAAGTTTTTTGCCGGCCAATAGTCCAAGTCCACAATAGAACATCGCATAGTACGAGCGATTGACGGCATCCTTATAATGTCCGTTAGCCGATAACTCTTTTGCTGCTGTTAATGTCTCCTCAGCCTGACTGAATCGATACTTAATCAGTTCGAGAACATCATTGGTCATAGAGATTGTCCCTCTTTGCGAGCATTCAGTATCAGCGGAGAGACTCGCAATGGGCTGTGTTCAAGTTCATCTACGCTGTAACAGGTAACAGAGAAAATTCTGTCGCATTTAAGCTCCGCGGCAAAACAGTTTTGGATAATATCCTTTTCTATTTCCCAGTTAACCTCAGGAAGAACTATCAGCAGATCTATATCAGATCCTTGGTCAAGTTCGTCACGCGCAGCGGAGCCATATAGAATTACTTCTTCAGCCCCAAATCGCTCTCGAAATGTCTTCGCCAGCTTATCTAAAGCGTCTTTTTCTTTTGAGGACAATTTCACTGCTCAGCTTTCCCTTTTACTTTTTTCGCCTTGTATCTTCGGTTTGCGAGTACCTTTTTTCATAGATGCTCTTCCGCCTGAATACCTGGGCGGTTGTTACCAGTATTATCTTTATATCGGTCAAAAAACCCGCTGTTTCCACGTATTTAACGTCGAGTTCGAGTTTCTCTTCACGTGTCAGCTCTCCCCTGCCCTGTATTTGCGCCAGGCCCGTCAGGCCGGGCTTGACGAGCAGCCGCTTTTTTTGCCGCTCGTTCCATTCACTCATCTGCGAAACATACAGCGGCCGAGGCCCGACAATACTCATATCTCCTTTCAATATATTAAACAATTGTGGCAGTTCATCAAGTGAATACTCCCGCAAAAATATACCCACTTTTGTCAGTCGAGGGTCTTCGCCGGATTTTGGACTTGGCCCGAACGGCTCAACATCGAGCTTCATCGTGCGGAATTTATAAAACATAAATGGCGCACCATTCTTCCCCGCCCTTTCCTGCTTGAATATCGCCGGCCCTCTGCTGCTGACTCTTATCGCAACGATAATAACGGCAAAAACCGGCAAAAGCACCATTATTGCCAATACCGAAATACAAATATCAAATATGCGCTTCCAGAATTCTTTCATAAGTAATGAACCAGTTTACCTCGCGAAGTAAGAACAGCTTGAGAATATAAAATCACCATAATTTGTAACCGTGCTTTTTAAACTTTTTGTAGGACTCCAGCGTTGGAAATGAAAAGTAAGTGCCCTCTCCCTCTGCATAGAAGGCCTGTGCTGTACCTTCTGCTATTTGTTTAATCGCCTTAATTAGAAGCTCTGCACCTTTGAGTTTAGTTATCCTTAACATATAGTCTAATGTAGTATGTGGCGGTATTTCAACTTCGTCCTGCAGGATAATCTTGCCGGCATCAATCCCCTCTTCGATGTAGTGTATACTAATTCCCACAGTTTTCTCTCCGCGTGCCATTGCCCAATAGGTAGGATATAGACCACGGTATTTCGGCAACTTAGCTGTATGTATATTGATACACCCATACCTGGGCAGGCTTATCAGGTTCTCTTTGAATATTTGAGTAGGCGAAACCGAAGCGATTAGATCAATACCCAACTCCTGACAGTGCTCGAGAAAATCGGCTGCGTTGATATTCTCGGCATAGGAATTTGGTATGTTATATGCCTCGCAGACACGTTTTACAGAGTAATATCGGCCGGTGAAATTAAGCCGGGGCAAGGCGTCCAGGATTTTTACGCCGGCTACTCTAAGTCCCTGAGATAATATTGCGCCAAGTCCAAAAGCAGTATAAAATTTGCGAGCCGCCTTAAGTTTACCCGCCAAAAGCGGATTCCTTGCACAAACTACCTCCGGTATTTCGTTGCCGGAGTTCTTAAGGAGATAGGCTATAGAGAGGGGCAGGTAAAAGTCGTCTTCTTCGGTTATGATTAGAATCCGCACTCGAACTGTCCTGGTTAATGTGTCTCTAAACTTGAGAGTGTTTCTTTAATGGATGTGAATTTGAACTCAGACAAAAGTCTTTTGAGCTTGTCAGGATTGGAACCGCGTCCGAGCTTTTGCTGGAGCCAGTAGGCGACGGTGCCGGCGGACTTGACTTTATGTTTCAGATGAACGTCCGTCGGATCCAATTCATAAGGATGAAAATAGAAAACCCGAACGTACTTTGAGATTGACTTGCTGATGGCCCGGGATATAAGTTTGTATGGCATAAGGCGCAAGTATCCGCCACCGGCAATCGGCCAGTTTATGCCAAACATCCGTATCGTAGCAGGCGGAAACTCCCAAAAATCTTCTGCAATCTTATGAACACTTGGATTGGCACCAGGGATACCATAAAGTCCTCTTCTTATGGGAAAAATACTCGAATCATACTTAAACCCGAGTTTTCTTAAAATCCCCAGTGCCCATAAAGAACGTTTGGTAATCGACCAGTAAGGCGCCCTGTAGCCCAGAATGCGGTCACATCCGGCTCTATTCAAATGTTCCAGTGAAATTTTGAGGTCATCTTCGAATTCCTCCGGCCTCATATTATAAATTAATTTGTGGCAATACCCATGGGTAGCAACTTCATGTCCCTTGTTGAGTATTTCTTTTACAATATCGGGATAATGTTCTGCCACAGTTGCTAAAACAAAAAAAGTCGCTCTGTTGTCGGTTCTTGAAAGCAAATCCAGAGCTTGGAGTGTGTTATCCACAACGCTCGGCTCGGGCTTTGCGCCGTGCCGGACGGGACTGTCCTTAAAAAGGTCCAGCGAAGAATGATACCAATCTTCAACATCGATTGTGAGAACGTTTTTGACAGGTGCTTCCATTAAGTTAGCCCAATAAATGCTTAAGATGCGAGTTAGAGGACGTTTACACTATTGTATGCCATACGCCCGCAAGTTCAAAACCTGGTCTGAGATAGTATCTTGGGAGCTTCTCCACAACCCCTTTTTTTCTGCTTGACCGGTCACAGCTGATTATTATATATTCCATTGACATCATGCGAAATTCAAGTTCTGTGCCGCGGTGATATTTGGGTGGTGAAATCAGAACCAGAGTCAAAACGTAAGAGGTAAAATGAGCATTGTCGACATGACCACAGCACAAGCACCCGCCGTAGCCCAATTACATCGCAAGAGTATCAAGGTAGGGTTAATTGTCTGGCTGGGTCAGCGTTTCTGTGAGAGGCTATATTGTGCCTTGGCTGAGAACCCCTACAGTTTCATCTTGCTCTACGAGGACGAGCAATATCACCCGCTCCAGCCGGAATTTTTTTGCAATCTCTTACTTTACCCGGGGCTCTTGTTTGAAGATTGCGTTGACAAAATCCATCATCTTAGCTAAACAGTATCCATTCTTATGTAATTGTTTTATACATTCTTTGGTTGGCCAGGAAAAATAGGTCTTCTTAGACAAATCCTGCTTATAGCTTGTTACCGTACCCGCTTCAATGTCATCTACGACCTTCACCAAAAGCTCACTCGCCGCTATACTACAGCGATAGAACAGAGCAAACGCCGAATCGTTCTTTACAACATTCACCCTTTCCTGAATTATTATATCACCTTCATCAAGCCCTTCCCCCACATACTGGATCGTCATCGCAGAATGGTCTTCATTATGGGAAAGCACCCACACATAAGGACTTATGCCGGCGTAGCGCGGCAAAGGCCCGCAATGAATATTCAGGCATCCTTTAGGGGGCGTTTCAAGTATTTGTTTTTTTATGATTTGATTCATATTTAGCGCCAGCATCAAATCCGGATTGACCGACTTTATCTGCCGCACAACATCTTCGTTGTTAATATTATCCGCAAAAACAAAGTCTTTATTATTTTGCTTTGCCCACAAGTAAAATGAATAACGATTAGGAAGAAACGGTAGTAATCTGCAAATTAATCCCATCGTTCTAAATATGCCATAAACCAGCAGCTTGTAAGCGGTATGTCGAAATCCTGTATTTTTAAATGACCACATAATGGAAGCAAAAGTGCCTCTTTTTCCAATAAGTGCCGAAGAAAAAACAATAAACTTGACGTCATCTTTCCTTTGTTTCAGGAAATCTTTTAAGTAAGTAAAGGAAAAAAAGTTATCATTTATAAGAATAACTATGTTCATTTATTTTACTCCAGCGTCATTCGGTAAAATCGCAGCATTCCCCCAACCAGCAGAAAGGTGAATCGAAACCCTCTTTCCAAAAAGGCCTATCTGCAAAGTATATTTATATCTGTCATAAAAGCCACTAAAATGCCTGAAAGATCTTCCTCCAAAAACAGAGGATCCCCAATTTGGTTGTGCAGCGCTCAATTTTTCACTTGATATATAATTTTACTTGTTGTATAGTACAATAACACGATTGAGAACGAAGTTCTGCCCCATAGTAATATTTGTGTGATAAAATCAAAAACCAGGGTTAAAATGTAAAGACTGAAATGTGCATTGTTGAAATGACCAAAGCCCATTTGCCCGCCGTGGTCAAACTGCACAGGGATAACATCACGACAGGATTAACCGCCTGGCTTGGTCAGCGCTTCTGTGAACACCTTTACTGGGGCATAAGGTCAAGCCCTTACAGTTTCGTTCTGGTATATGAGGACAAACATCATCAGCCGCTTGGCTTTATCTGCTGTGCCACAAACATTTCAAAAATGTATAAAAGAATAATTCTTCAACGCTTTTTCCCAATGGCCTTATCAGCGATAAGCAAGTTCCTAAGACCTTCAGTATTCAAGCAGGCGTTGAATGCGGTTAAGCGGCCCAAAATGTTCAAGACGGGAAATTATTCCGAATGGAAGCTCCCGGAGGCAGAAATCATTGCCATGGCGGTTAGTCCTGATGCTCAAGGTAAAGGCATTGGCACAAAACTCATCCAGGCGGCCTTCGAGAAATTTAGGAGCTTGGGACACGAAAAAGTTCGCGCCTGGACCCGTGAAGATAACGAACAGGCAACGGCATTTTACCAGAAGCGCGGATTCAAGCTTCTTGGGATGCGACAGTATGAAACCGGAAGAGTCTGCGTCCTTGTGGCCGACCTTAACAAGAAAGATGAAACCACATCCTGAAGTGAAATCAGTCTTTCGCTGCCAGACAAATAATTCCCGGCGTCAAGCAGATACGCTCGCATGTAAGCAGAGCAAGCACGCTGGTCAACTGATAAAAAGTCCGCATGCCAAAAGAATCGATCTTTTTGCCCTTTTCAAACCCCGTTAGCTCGACGATTCGAAATCCGGTTTTATTCATCAACTTGGTCAGGCTGCAACGGCTGTGGCAGCTAATAGCATCGTCGGTCGTCCAAAACGGCATTTCCACAAGGTCACCACCCCGAAATGCCAATGCAAGGGCTAACCGATGCAACCGGGCCATCCCGTTCCGATTTGTCACCCGCATAAGCAGTTCACCGCCGGGCTTTAGTAATTTATGACACTGGCACAGCGTTTCAAGGGGATTTGCAAAATAATAAAAACTGTCCACGAACGTAATAACATCGAACCGCTTCTCCGGCAGTTGCAGGTCATCCAGTGGTCTTGAACTAACGGGGTAATCTTTCCGCTTGCGGAGTAAATCAGCCATCTCCTCAGAAACCTCTGTTCCGAAAGGTCGATACCCACGCTCAACCGCACAATCAAGAAAATGCCCAAAGGCGCAGCCGATATCCAGCAACGATTTTCCATCGGCTGGCTTCGGTAGCATGTCCAGTAGAAATCGATAGAATCCCTCACGCTGCTTTCGCCACCGTTGCTCGTTCTCGTCTGAACTATAAGGTGCAACCTTGAAATGGTTGACCACTTCAGTTAATGGTCGATTAAAACGCCTGAAGTTGAAATCACACTCGCGGCACCTGAAGATGAAGCTTAGAATCAATCCTTCACCAACCAAGTATTGCTGCCATCCATACAGTAATACCTTCTTAGTGTCTCTGCACATAGGACATCGTGGTATGGTTTGTTTCAGGAGTTGGTCTGTGGATGTAGCCGTGCAATCGGTCATAACAAATCTTCTTAAAATTAATCTTAATCCAGACTCATCCTCTTCGAATCGTGCTCAATAAAATTAAAAGCGCTGTTACCAGAATCAGAAATAGAATTCAGCCCAACAACATACTTGCGGCCTGACTTGCATAAAGTCCATGATAGGTTAACATTTTCAGACCAAAACACATCCTCCTGAACATCATCCAAAACAATGAGCGTTACAAACCTCGCTGGCAAGTTCGCTAGTTGAGAACAAATCAGCACGGGAGACGGCTCATACCTTCCATAATACAGAGACTGCCATCCCGCAGGACTGTTCTTGTCGGCCTTTAAGACTTCACATTTCAGACCTTCAGCCAAACCTAAAACCGTGATATTTACAGGCCCCGGTTCGGTTTGCAAAGCTAACGAATTATCTTTCAGGTCATATTCTGTGTTACAGAGCTGCCAATGCAGCCGAATAATATGCCTGTCTGTTCCCAGTACATCATCCACAATCACCAAGCAAACCCCTGCCAACGACAAAACCGCTCTGCGATGAATAATGTCATTGCGACCTCTTCGTGACAGATTCGAAGATCGCTTCGAATCGTTTGGTCGCGATCTTTAAGGAAAGCTCTCGTTCATAGAACCTTCTTCCATTCTCACCCATCGCTTTCAACTGGTCTCCGGACATCGCTTGCAGCTTGCAGACCTTCTCGGCAATGCCATAAGGGTCCTGTGGTGGACAGGCTACACCAGCCCGAGCTTCGGCAACTAATTCGGCAGCGTCACCTCTAACGCCTATGAGAATCGGTCGGCCTACTGCCAGATAGGCCTGTATCTTCGAAGGAATCGTAATCCGGAAAAGAGGGTCGTCCTTCAGGTGAACCAGCAATACATCGGCTAAACTTAAAACGGCAGCAATCTCGGATTGAGGCCGCCGAGGCAAAAACCGAACATTCTCAAGACGCATCTCCTGGGCCCTCCGTTTTATACGGTCTTTCTCAATTCCATCGCCGACAAACACAAACTGGACCTGCGGGCATCTGCGA
>Ga0209991_10001312_pt1 | contig 11233 bp, 8 predicted proteins | sample ChitaG_FD_183167 | JGI IMG/M metagenome (GOLD analysis project Ga0209991, IMG submission 183167) | Deep subsurface microbial communities from South Pacific Ocean to uncover new lineages of life (NeLLi) - Chile_00310 metaG (SPAdes)... | ecosystem: Environmental > Aquatic > Marine > Oceanic >...
TATCAGTTATTTGCCGGGAATACCTAAATAAGTAGCGACGGGAGCTTGACTCGCTCCCGTCGCTTATGTGAAAAAGGAGGTCACTGATGAAAAATGGTTGATTTCTTCCTTGTATTCCGTATTCTGACTGCACCAATTTCTTACTGTGTAATAGTCTCCTTCGCATTCTTACAAATCGTATACGGAATATTATTATAAGAATAACACTGTTTCAAAAAATTGTCAATACCCTAAATCACCTAAAATCTAACCGAGGCAGGAGCTGTTAAATCACAAAAATCTGACCCAAAAACTATTATGATTTAGCCTGATTAAAACTTTATAAGGAACTAAAGCCAGGCTATGAAGAAGATGGATATGCATCCGAAGGGTCACTCTGATGCCTTCCCCTAATGTCATTGTGAGCGGAGCGAAGTAATCCCTGACGATTCCTCAATCTTAGTGGCAACAGCATGCGTAAGAGTAAAATTTGTTATAATCTAAAGTGGGAGAGTGAGATGCCTGAGATACTGGACAGAGTAAACGACCCCGGCGATGTTAAGAGGCTAAATCAGGATGAACTGAGCGAACTTTGTTCCGAGCTCAGGAAGTTATTGGTAAGCAGGGTTAGTGAAAACGGAGGGCATCTAGCATCCAATCTGGGAGTGGTGGAACTCGCTGTTGCCTTGCACAGGGTATTTGACAGCCCAAAAGACAAGATAATCTGGGATGTGGGGCACCAAAGTTACGTTCATAAGCTATTAACAGGAAGAAGGGAGCAATTTTCCTCTCTTAGACAATACCAGGGGCTCTCAGGATTTCCTGATAGGGATGAAAGTCCTCACGATGCTTTCACCACGGGACATGGTGGCACCTCCATTTCAGCAGCTCTGGGTATGGCTTTGACCCGCGATCTTGCTCGCGGCAATCACCATGTGGTAGCTGTCGTTGGCGATGGATGTCTTACCTGTGGCATGACTTACGAAGCGTTGAACCACGCCGGGCATCTGGGCACAAGGCTTATCGTGGTGCTCAATGACAACGGCATGTCTATTTCGCCCACAGTAGGAGCGATAGCCAGGTGGCTAAATGTAGTGCGAACAACCCGTGGCTATATGCGGGCTAAGAAAAAGACGAGTCGGTTCCTGTCTCTCTTGCCTGGAGGAAAGAAGATGCAATGGGTGTTGCGCCGTCTTAAGGAAGGGGTAAAAGCGGTAGTCATGCCCACCATGATGTGGGAACAGCTTGGCTTTACTTATCTGGGTCCGATAGATGGTCACAGCACTGCTGAACTGGAAACAGCTCTAACTCACGCCAGGAATTACTACAAGCCGGTCATTGTCCATGTCTTGACTAAGAAGGGTAAGGGTTACAAACCAGCAGAGGATAACCCCACTCGCTTTCACGGCGTATCCCCTAAAAGCGAGAACTCGGACACAACGCCTACATACAGTCAGATATTTGCTCGAACAGTCGGTGGTCTCCTCAGAGATAATCCCAGGCCGGTAGTGATAAGCGCTGCCATGGTTGAAGGCAATAGTTTATCCCCTCTGGGCAAGAAGTTTCCTCGACGCATCTACGATGTAGGGATTTCCGAGCAACATGCAGTTACCCTAGCTGCTGGTTTAGCTACCCAGGGCTTTATACCTATTGTAGCTATATATTCCACTTTCTTGCAGCGTGCCTTTGACCAAGTATTGCACGATGTTTGCCTGCCTGATTTGCCTGTCATCTTTGCCCTGGACCGCAGCGGCATTGTCGGAGAGGATGGCAAAACACATCAAGGGATATTTGATTTATCCTATCTCGGCTTGATGCCTAATATGATTGTTTGCGCACCTAAGGACGGGAATGAACTTCAAGACCTGCTCTATACTGCCCTCAATGCAGAACATCCCATGGCAATTCGTTATCCCCGGGGTCGTGGAACAGGCGTTCCCTTAGCTACCGAGCTTCATCAACTTCCTATAGGTAAAGCTGAGATAATAAAGCAAGGCGAAGATGTAGTCATAACCGGCATCGGCTCTACCGTCATGCCTTCTCTGGAAGCAGCGGAGCATCTGGCTCTTCGGGGCATTGATGCCATGGTAATTAATGCCCGGTTCGCTAAGCCCCTGGATGCAGAGCTTATTTTGGATGCAGCCCATCACATCAAAAAGATGGTCATAGTAGAGGAGAATGTTCTCAGCGGCGGCTTCGGTGCCGCGGTGCTGGAGCTGCTGGCAAAGGCTGAAGCCTCAGATGTCAAAGTGAAGCGACTGGGCATTCCTGACGAATTCGTAACTCATGGAAAGCAAGATTTTCTTCGCACTGTCTATCATCTGGATGCCCCGGGAATAACAAAGGAATGCGTTGATTTCCTGGCTCACATCCAGGCAAAGGTGGAGAGAGGGTTCCATACCACTATCCGTTAATAGTAGCTTCTAGGTCAAACCAACCCTGCCAATCTCTTGGCCCGATTATATCTAACGGCATAAATATTTTAAAATCCTAAGCACTAAATCCTAAATGCCGACCTTGTTGAGCATCCTCGACGAAGCCGGGACAAATTCAAATGACCAAATTCAAAATCCAAAACCGTTTTGAACCTCGATTACATCTGGGAGATTTGGATTTTGAGCTTGTTTAGCCCCTGGTTAAATCAGGGATTAGAATTTCGGATTTTGGAGCACGACCCTGAAGGGTCGCACTACACAAACTTCGAGCAGTGAAGGAACCCCTTCCTTCACAATTAGAGAAACCTGTCAGTTTTCCCCCTCCCTCTAACTCCCACCCACCAGGGGAGGGAGAATTATAATGATTTACGGCGAGTCCTTATTCTCTTGAGTCATTCGCTTGATCTCATAGAGCTTGGTGATTGCTTCCAGAGGGGACATGGAATCAATGTCAAGCCGGCTAATTTCATCAGCTAACAGGGAGTCTTTCGGGAAAAGAGGAATCTGTAGCGATGCTTTACGGCGAGGGGCTTTGCCTTTTTTGGAAGCGTGGCTTTCTAGCTCAGCTAAGACTTCCTGAGCTCGAACGAGTACCGATTTGGGCAAACCGGCTAGCTGAGCCACATGTATGCCATAGCTCCTGTCGGTGCCCCCGGGGACAATCTTGTGTAGAAAGATAACTTTGTCTCCTTCCTCCGCCACCGCCACGTTAAAGTTTTTCACTCTGGGCAGGATATCAGCCAGGTCCACCAGTTCATGATAATGGGTGGCAAAAAGGGTCTTCGTCCCAAGCTCAGGATGGTTGTGGATAAACTCAGCTACCGCCCAGGCGATGGAAAGTCCATCGTAGGTGGAGGTGCCCCGCCCAATTTCATCTAGAATGATAAAGGAGTGAGGGGTAGCATTATTAAGGATGTTCGCCGCCTCGGTCATCTCCACCATAAAAGTGGATTGCCCGGCGGCTAAGTCTTCCTGAGCGCCAATGCGGGTGAAGATGCGGTCAACAATTCCAACATTCGCCGAATCGGTAGGGACAAAGCTTCCAATCTGAGCCAAAAGGATAATCAGGGCTACCTGCCTGAGATAAGTTGACTTTCCCGACATATTGGGGCCTGTAAGTATGATAAGTTGATTATCCTTATTACATAAATATGTATCGTTAGGAACAAAATTATCACTGCCTATGCTTTGTTCTACAATAGGGTGGCGCCCCCCCTTAATGTCAATGACATCTTCATTGGTCAGCGTTGGGCGGACATAACCATGACGCACTGCTACCTCAGCAAGGCTGGAAAGGACATCAATTTGAGCGATAGCGCTGGCAGTGGCCAAAATTTGCCCCCCAACAGCGATTAGCTGCTGGCAAATTTGTCGGAAAATGGCAGTCTCCATGTCAGTGATTTTCTCCTGAGCATTGAGAATCAGCGATTCGTACTCCTTAAGTTCGGGGGTGAAGAACCTTTCTGCCTCCGCTAGAGTCTGCTTGCGAATATAGTCCGGGGGAACCAGACTGAGATTAGCCCGGGATACCTCGATATAATAGCCAAATACCCGGTTGTAGCCTACTTTTAAGGATTTAATTCCTGTGCGCTGCCTTTCCCTTTGCTCCAAGCCAGCCAGATATTGCTTAGCCTGACGGGAGTTACAGCGAATGTCATCCAGCTCAGGGGAGAAGCCTTCCTTTATCACACCACCTTGCTCCAAATCCCCCGGCTCATCGGCGATAGCTCTGGCGATTAAGTCCACGATGTCGGGGCAGGACTTGAGTTCGTCGCTTAGCCAGTTCATATCCCCGATTAAATCGGGGGCTCCGTCTGCCATCGCCGCTCTTAAGTCAGGCACCTTCTCCAAACTAGAGCGAAGCGCTATCAACTCTCGGGGCATGACTCTGCCACTACTCACTCGGTTGATCAGCCTCTCCAGGTCGGCAATATCCGATAAAAGAGAAATGACCTTTTGGCGGGCCAGGCTGTCTTGATGGAACCAGGCAACCGCCTCTTGCCGACGATTCAAGATAGTGAGGTCCAGAAGGGGATGTCCCAGCCAATTTTTGAGCAGCCTGCCACCCATGGCTGTCTTGCTCAGGTCAATGACGGAGAGGAGGGAGTGTCCAGTTTCTCCCCACCTGCCGCCCTGAAAAAGCTCCAGATTGCGCATGGTCTGGCCATCGAGGGTCATAAAGGAATCTGTAGAGTAGGTAGCAAGTTTGCTTAGCTGGGGCAGAGTTTCCTTCTGCGTTTCCTTGACATAATGTACTAATGCGCCTGCGGCCCTTATGGCTAAAAGCAGGCGGGCACAGCCATAGCCTTCCAGGGTAGCCACATTGAAATGTTCCAGCAAAGATTCCCGGGCAATCTCCAAATCAAACCAGTAGTCATCCAGCCGGCTTATGGTGAACGGCAATTGAGCATAATCGTCGGCACCTTCGGGAATAAGAACTTCGCTGGGCTGAAGTCGCTCCAGTTCAGGCATGACTCTTTCAGCGGGAAGCTGGGTGGTGGCAAACTCGCTTGTGCTTATATCAACGTAGGCAATTCCTGCTTCCTCGCCTTCAACGACCAGGCTGGCCAGATAGTTATTGCTCTTACTCGTAAGCAGATTAGGCTCGACCACTGTCCCCGGCGTCACCACGCGAATGACGTCTCTCTCTACCAGTCCCTTACCTGGCGGGGTAAGCTGTTCACAGATAGCCACTTTGTGCCCCCGGGTGATGAGCTTAGCCAGATAGTTATCTAAGGCGTGATGAGGTATCCCCGCCATGGGCACCCTCTGCCCCTTGCCCATCTCCCGGGAGGTCAGGACGACATCCAGCTCTCGCGAAGCGACCTTGGCATCTTCATCGAAGGTCTCATAGAAGTCGCCTAAGCGGAAGAAAACTATAGCCTCGGGATACTTTTGCTTAACCCTGAGATACTGCTTTCTAAGAGGTGTTACAGTCATCTATGTTATTTTACTAGCTCTTCAACAACATATAAAGCGGCGGAGGTAAACACAGGAAAGAAGGCTTCAATAAAAACTGCCAAAGCAGTATAATAGTAATTGGGGAGCGAAGAGAATTTTGTATATACTGAAGTTATACACAATCGTGAGTGGAAAGCTTATGTAAGCACATAAAGTCATAGGAATAAGAATCGATAGTTAAGGAATATGATAAAAGTATCAGGAGGGAAATTGACATGAGCCTTATCGAGGAGGCCGAAAGATTTGTTGACCAAATTTACCCTAACGAATCCCTTGCTTCTCTACTAAAAGAAGTAATAGAGAAACAACTCAGTGAGCAACAACCCCTAAAAGGTTACTACACTGTTGTCGATCTTGTTAACCCAATACAGACTTATCACTCCAAAAAAAATCCCAATATAAGAAAGCCACCGGAGCTCGCTAGGAAACTCGCTCGTGGAAAACAACTGCAAAGTTATGCTAATGTCTGGTTCAGATCTCTCACCGATTTCGCTGTTGAGGAAGGAATACTTGATGGTGTCTGGGTAGATGTGCCTGGTGTGCGCGGTGCAATTGACTATCGTCTTGGGGAGTCAATAATAGAATTCAAAACTAAGGATGTTCCTCCGGAAAACGCAGAAGAGATTATTTCATTATATCCGCAGGATTTAGAGCAATTAGCATTTTATTCTGCTATTCATCCATCCAAGCCTAAAATTAATTATTTAGTGTTCATGGAGAATTCCTCACCTTATAATTTAAAGGTATTTAAAGTGGAAGTTAAAGAGGCGGGAACAATAAAGTCGATTTTAAATAAAAGAATTTCGCTTCTTAGTGAAGCGCTAGATACTAATGATCCATCAAGACTAGGCAGATGCAGATATCATGCAAGTGGTTGTCAATTCGGTAGAAATAACATCTGTGGATGTTCCGATTTGGCACCAATTAATATTGACCCGTTAACGCGCTCTGTTGACATCAACTTTGATGCCGATTTTACTGAGCAATTGGAGGATATAAGAGACTCATCAAAAATATCAGAGCCATTGTGGTTAACTACATTTAACATTATGGTGCCAAGGAAGCACTACATGGAAGCGATTTCAGGAAGGGAGTCGGTTTACAGAGAAGACCCAGTACGAGAATCATACAGAGCATGTCTGGAGATTTCAGTGCGAAACTTGGCAAAACAACGTCAAATTGAGCTAACCCAGTCGGAGAGAAGACACATTGTTGGAGAGCAGCTTGAACCCCGTGCATGGATTGGCTTTCGATGGATAAAATTGAAAAGCTCTACTCATCCACAAGGCGAAATCGTTCCATATTTAATAAAGGTGCGTCCGTCCAATAAAATTGATAGGGAACCCCCTCCATATCATTTATCTGAGCTCGGCATAGTTTGTTCAGTTTACGGTCATAATAAAGGATTGATATTTGATATCTATCCAGAATTAAATAAGTTGGTGCAAGCATTTCAAGTAACTTATAGAGATGTCAATAAGCTATTGACTATGGTTAGGGAGACTATCGATAATGTTGAAAAGGCAGAGAAGGAACAAGACCTTCTAGCCCTACCGCCATGTCCGAATTATATGAATGATGGGGGGAAATGCCCCTTAATGAAAGAATGCAATGTAAAGAAAGGATGTGGTTGTATCTACTGATATTGGAGGATATATGAGTCGCGCTGTTAGTTTCAACAAGAAAAAACGAGCCTTTTGCTCACGATTCATCGGTCACTATCGCTCCCTTGTCCTTGCTTCTGCTCGGAGCGTAACTCCATATAACACAGCATAAGAGTTTCATGCTAAATGGCAGTCGCCAAAATTCTTGCTGAGTAAAGACTTCTTCCATACCAGAAAACTTCGTCTAATAGTCTAGTAAAAAGTAAGGCGACTTGTATCCGCCGTAAAAAAAGGTTAGGTCTTTGCTATGTTGCCAGAAGAAGAAATAGGGATTTCTGTTGGGGAGGAATTCCATGGGCTGGTTGACGAGGGCCGGGTGAGGAGGATAGCTCAAACTGTCCTAAAGGCCGAAGGGGTGGCTCCTCCTTACGAGGTGAGCCTGGTTTTCACCGATTCTGAGACGGTGAGACAGCTTAACCGAGACTATCGGGGGGTGGATGAGCCTACGGATGTGCTTGCTTTTTACATGCTTCCGCAAAAGGAAGTCGATGATTCCTTCGCTCTCCCTCCCGATGGTGTAACCAGGCTGGGAGAGGTAATCATCTCTTATCCCCAAGCGGTAGAACAAGCCAGAGAGCAAGGGCATTCGACCGAAAAAGAGCTGGCGTTGTTGATTATCCACGGGATACTTCATCTCCTGGGCTATGACCATGAAGAGCCAGAGGGAGAAAGCAAGATGAGGGGAAGGGAAAGAGAACTCTTGGAGAAATGTTTGCCCGGGTAGTGATATAATTAATATAAGTGCAGAATGGGGTTGAGGATGCCAAACCGCTCCACTTATTCAGTGACTGATATTCCAGCGTCATTTAGTGCGAGGCACAAGCGGGACTTAACCGAGGTCTTGAAAGTATAAAACGACGTAGAGGAGGTTAAAGATGGCTAAATTCCTAATGTTGACGACCCTCACTGATGAGGGAAGAAAGACTATCTCGGAAAATCCCGGAAGGATCAAAGAGGTCAACAGAGAAGTAGAAGCAATGGGGGCGAAAGTCCTAGCCCAGTATGCTGTGTTAGGGCCGTACGATTTCGTAAACATTATAGAAGCTCCCAGTAATGAAGTAATATCCAGGGTGGCGGTAACTCTAGGGGCAAGAGGTACGCTTCAAACCATGACCATGGCTGCTATGGATGTTGATGCTTTCGTTGGCAGCCTCGAGAAGTAGAGGTAACCCTCGGCTACCCGCTTGTGCCATCAAGTTTTAAAGCTGATTGGAATTTGGTATTAAAGCACCAATGACAAAAATGCAAAACTGCTCAGTCCTCTGGATTTAGGGTTTAGAGATAGTTGAGAACTATGGTTTGTGTGCTGCTGGGCAGGGACGATGAAGTAATTGAGAGCTTGGGCTTTGCTTCTAGCTCCCGAATTCTCATTTTATCCAGGAATTTGTCCACGGGACTGAGATCGCCAGTGAACGTCTCTGTCTTATAGTGCATGGGGATGACAATAGGAGGCTCTAATTGCCTTACTATTTCCACAGCCGTGTCAATGGGCATAGTAGATACCTCTCCGACGGGCAAAAATAGTATATCAATATCTCCTATTTCTTCTATCAGATGTGGGGCTAGAGGATGCCCGAGATCACCTAGATGACATAAAGTTATATCATCCATCTCGATAATATAAATGGTATTCTTGCCCCGTAAATCCCCCTTCCTATTATCGTGGAAAGTGGCGACGCCTGTAATAAAAGTTCCCCCTATTTCATACTCTCCCGGGCTTTTTATTAGTTTAGGCTCGTTGGCGACGCCTTCGATGTAGTTATGACCAGGGTGGAGATGGCTCACTGTCACTATGTCAGCCTCAGGTTCACCCAGGCGGTAGCCCAAATCAGGATGACATGGATCTGTAACGATGGTTTTTTCTTTCCCACTAATCAGAAAGCAGGAATGTCCTAGCCAGTTAATTTCCATCGGCACCTAAAGGATAACCTTTTTCTTTAGCTTTGTCTACAGCAAGACGACTCTATTAACCAGAAAATGTATCAGCTTTGCGGGTGCGATTATCCTTTTCTACAGGGATTATCAAAAGGGTCATTCCCTCTATACCTACAACGGCAATTTCCTCGCCGGCATCTATAGTTGAATTAGACGAAGCTGGCCATAGCTCACCGTTAACCCGAACATAACCTGTAGGGGAAATGGGGGTTGCTGCTCGACCTCGACTACCAATGTCCGGCGAAATCATTGGCTTCTTAGTCAGCGCCTTCTTGCCAAGTCGGTAATTTATATAATTATATACCCCAAGGGCAATCATCATAAGGATGAAACCCCAGAGAGGGATATTTATCGCAACCCTTGGCAGCAGCCAGAGCACGACTGCCACCAGGGCTGCCTGTTCAAGCAAGCTTGTTGTAATGGAGAGTGCTGTATATCCTCTGTGTTTCATTTTGGTATTGAGATAAGGAGTTATGGTATGCAAAGTAATAGGAATAGTCAAACAAGGGGGCAATTGACAAGAACTAGTGCAATGGTTAACATGTAAAAAATGAAGGTTAACGAAACGAAGAAGCAAATATTGAAAGCTCTTCGAGATTATGGTGATTATATTTCCGGCGAGATACTTTCTGAGCAGCTTGGCATCTCCAGGGTTTCTATCTGGAAGCATGTTCGCAGCTTAAAAGAGGACGGCTACGTAATAGAGGCCTCGGCCAGGGGATACAGGCTGGTCTCCTCTCCAGATTTAATGCTTCCTTATGAATTTCCCGGTTTGGAAGAAAGAATTCACTACTTCCCGGAGATTGGCTCGACCATGGATGTAGCAATAAAGTTAGCTAGAAAGGGAGCAAGGGAAGGGACAATCGTGATTGCCGAAGCCCAAGCTCATGGCCGGGGAAGGTTGAGCCGGGAATGGCTTTCGCCAAAAGGCGGGATTTACTTTACTCTCATTTTACGACCCAGGATAAGCCCCGCATATGCTCCCAGGATAAACTTGATGGCCTCTGTTGCCGTGGCCACTACAATTAAAAAGCTCTTTGGGTTAAACGCTGAATTAAAATGGCCCAACGACGTCTTGATTGAAGGCAGGAAGGTGTGTGGCATACTGGCTGAAATGGATGCCGAAATGGATGTTGTAAAATTTGTCAACGTCGGGATAGGCATAAACGCCAATACCTCTGTCCTCCAGTTTGCAAAAACGGCGACCTCCTTGAAAGATGTGTTGGGCAGGGAAATCTCCAGGAAGGAGTTTTTAAGCGTATTGTTCAGGGAAATAGAGCAACAGCAAGCTCTATTGATGGAAGCAGATTTAATCAAGGAATGGAAAGAACTCTCTGGGACATTAAATAAATATGTAATGATATTATCGCCGGGTGAGGTAATAGTAGGGCGGGCAATCGACATTGATGCTACCGGAGCATTGATAGTAAAGGAGAGGAATGGCTCTTTGAAGAAGGCGCTGGCCGGGGATTGTATTCACTTGAGGGAAAAGGCACCAGAAACTGATATGGGAGCAGTCAGCCGTCAGTAATCGATATTCAGTATGAAGCTGATAGCCGCATTGTTATAAGATGGTACAACTAACTATCATTGCCGTCTATTTTCTCGCCATAATTGGCATAGGGGTGTGGAGTAGGAAAAGGGCAGGAAGCCAAAATGGCTTCTTTGTTGCCCACCGCCGGGGAACTCTGCCTCTTATCACCGGCTCACTTGTAGCCACTGCAATAGGGGGGTCAGCAACCGTGGGGATGGCTGGCCTGGGGTTCAAGCAAGGTTTAACCGGCGCCTGGTGGCTTCTTGTTGGCTCCATCGGCCTCGTGCTTCTGGGGGTTTTCTTTGCCAGGAAAGTAAGAGGTGCTGCGCTTTATACTCTTCCAGAACTGGTAGAAAGGCAGTATGACCGCCGTATGAGTTTGGCGGCTTCTATTCTTATCGTTATCGCTTGGGTGGGGGTGGTGGCAGGACAAATCGTTGCTGCCGGGACAGTTTTATCTATCTTGGGAATAGGTTCTGTTGCTTTCTGGATGACTGTCTTTACTATAGTTGTTGTAGCTTATGCTATTCTGGGGGGCCAGTTCTCGATTATCCGGACCGATGTTTTCCAGGCAGTGATTCTTTTCCTTGGGATTTTTACCGCTTTGGCGCTGGTTTTCTCACAAGTGGGAGGACTTGATGGGTTGAAAGCCTCTCTACCCCCGGGTTATTTCTCTTTTCCAACAAGCCCCGAGTTCGATTGGAAGATGCTCTTATCCTTTTTGA
>Ga0209991_10001313_pt1 | contig 11224 bp, 10 predicted proteins | sample ChitaG_FD_183167 | JGI IMG/M metagenome (GOLD analysis project Ga0209991, IMG submission 183167) | Deep subsurface microbial communities from South Pacific Ocean to uncover new lineages of life (NeLLi) - Chile_00310 metaG (SPAdes)... | ecosystem: Environmental > Aquatic > Marine > Oceanic >...
CAATATATGTATAGATCCTTGTCCCAATATCTTGAATATCAAATATTAAGACATCTACACTCTCTACCATTGAACCATCAGGAGTTTTTCCTGTTTTGATGGTATCAAAAGACCGCATGTAAACATCGATGTTTTTAAACATTCCTGCATCGGGTTTCATAGACTGCCCGTAGAGACTAAATACAGGAATATTATATTTTTTATCAATGTAGAAAGGCACATATTCACCTGCTTGAGCATTTCCCCTTACTCCGTGCTCAGGTCCATACAAGGCGACAAGGTTGATCTCCTGGTTTTTATAAAAGAGATCAATTATATTCTGCAAGTGGGAATCAACACCTGTAGGATTTGTTATCAATCCCACTCTTTTTCCCTTGACCAGATCCAGGTGGTTCTCAAGAAATACCTCAGCGCCAAGTTTAACATTCTCAAATTTTTTAATAGATAATGTATCACTTTTGTTATTGCATGCAGATGAAAAAGCCAAAATTGTAAAAGTAAAAATAAAAATAAATGCTGCAGTCGTCCGGGTTTTTAATAAAAATTTCATAATCATACTTGAATTTTCAAGATGCTTTAAAGCATATAAAGTATGAAGATGGATGGCAAGATTTCGCAGGTTTGCAGGTTTAATTGATGGGTGTGTATCTAATTATTTACTTATTTATTCCTGTTTCTCCTTGATAGTATTCAGCTCTTTCTCAAGCTCGAGTATCCTTTTCTCAAGACTCTCTTTTTCTCCTTTTTTTGCCTTCTGGAGCATTCTTCCAAGTACTCCTACCATACAAAGCAGGATTAGAATGCTAAAAATTGAAGCATTCAGGAATGGAATCCTTAGATTTTCTAAGAAGGGAAGAATGCCAACATCTGATAAGTATGATAAAATTGTTACAACAGCTAATATAAGAACCCAATATGCCATTTGCTTTCCTCCTTCAGGGGAGTCTTTTTTTCTTAATCCCCAAAAAATTTATAGCACATGATAGGATGTGAAGTCAAACGAGAAATTTCGAAATCTCATGAGTTGATTTGAAACTGGCTCCCCGGGTAGGACTCGAACCTACAACATGGTGGTTAACAGCCACCCGCTCTGCCAATTGAGCTACCGAGGAGCAGATTGCTCATAATTTAGCAAAATTTGGATAGAATATCAATTGAACATCTTAATAAATTACAATATTTGATTAAAATCGATAACTACCTTGTTTGATTTCTTTCCGATAGTCTTTCCCCCACATATTCACGATTTTGCACATCTCATAGAGTCTTGACCTCAAACGAATTCCGATTCTATCCACAAGAGACTCTTCCCCTTTTTTAAAGTAAGGTTCTCTGGTATCCTCTTCATCTTCCTCGTGATCAAGGTAATTGGACGTTAAAATGGTCAATTTCTTGTTGTTATACCGATTGTTGATAATATAAAAAACTGTCTCCTCTACCCATGCTGTTGTTCTTTTTGCTCCCAACTCATCCAGGACAAGAACATCTTTTTTAAAAATTGGATCAAGGACATCTGATTCTGTCAATGAAGAGTCTGGAGTGTATGTGCTCTGAATTTTTCTTATCAATTCCCTGAAGTCGCAGAAGTAACAGGGTACACTTTTTTTATGTATCAACTCATGGATAAAGGCTACAGCGAGATGTGTCTTCCCTACCCCACATGGTCCAATAAATAGCAGGCCAACATCTTGAACAGGGTAATTTTTTACGAATTGCTTAGCTATTTTTAGAGCATGCTGATGGGAATCGTCATGAATCTCGAAATTTTTAAAAGAGCAATTGTTATATCTTTTTGGGATATTTGCCTGTTTAAAAAGAATCTGACTTTTCTTGTCATGGAAACATTTACACCGTTTAGCGATAATGCCTTTTTCAGACTTTTCTAAGATCCACCCGGTTCCTCGGCATACAGAACAAAAATTCTTTTCCATTAGTTTAAATGTCCTCTGAGTTGTTGAAGCTTGCTGGAATGAGCCAATTTTCTCATTGCTTTCTTTTCAATTTGCCTTATTCTTTCTCTTGTTAAATTTAGCATGTCACCGATTTCTTGAAGAGTTTGCGGTTTGTCGTCATCAATCCCGAATCTATATTTTAACACAATAGCTTCTTTTTCATCCAATTCCTTCAACATATCTCTAATATTTTGCTGAATTGAATTTTTAACAATCAGGTATTCGACAGAAGGCGATAAACTGTCCTTTATTTTATCCCCAATTTCAACATCATCATCAAAGAGCTTCTCATTCAAGGAAATATTTCTCCCTCCCAATATTTCTAAATCATCAATGTTTTCGGGAGTTGTCTTCATTCTCTTAGCTGTTTCATCTCTAGTCGGTTCTCTGCCGAACTCTTTCTTTAGTTGAACTTTTGTTCTTTTCATCTCTGATATTTGGTCAGAAAGTTTTTGAGGTAAACAGTAGATTCGCGAATACCTCGTCAACGCATGAATTATAGCTTGCCTTATCCACCAAACAGCATAAGATATGAACTTGACGTTTCTCTTCGGGTCAAACCTTTTTGCAGCTTCAATAAGACCTAGATTTCCTTCATTGATTAGATCGAGTAAACCTAGCCCCATGCCTCTATATTTTTTTACATATGAAACAACGAACCTGAGATTTGCCTCAATCAATTTTTTCATTGCAGTTTTATCGCCTTTTTGGATAAGCTCGCCCAATTTTTTTTCTTCACCTTTAGTAAGAGGAGAAAGTTTGGATATCTGATCAAAATAAAGCTTCAGGTTCTTTGAACTGAGAGAGTCCTCATATTTATTCATTAATCTCTTTCTGAGGTTTCAATTTTTATAATTTTAACTGGACTTATTCGGACCAAAGCTTTCCTTCGGAGCTCGAATTCATCTTCCCTGCCTTCAAAATATTCTTTTCTAATATACTCTAAAAATTCATTCACTTCAGTTTCAATCTGTTCTATTTTATTTCTCATATTCAGAATTACCTCTACTCCAGCAAGATTAACTCCTAAATCTCGCGTCAAATTGAGGATGAGTTCTAGTTGTTCCAGGTCGTCTTCGGAATAAAGACGTGTATTCCCTTCGCTTCGTGATGGCTTTAACAGTCCTTCCCTTTCATAGAGTCTAAGAGTCTGAGGATGTATGTTGAATGTCCTGGCAACATTGCTTATGTGATAATATTTTTTCTGGTCTTTTCTTGTATTCATTTTAATTAATTCTTAATTTTTCTCTTGGGTTCTGGTCAGAGATTTTTTCTAGTTCCTTCATCATCTCTCTGATTCTTTCATCATTAAAAGGAGGAGGAACAATAGAGACCTCTACAAATTGGTCACCTCGTGTTTTCTTTCCAGGTTTAGGAGCGCCCTTGTCTCTGAGTCGAAATTTCTGACTGGATTTCGTTCCAGGGGGAATTTTAATAGTGGTCTTTCCATATAGAGTGGGAACTTCGACCTTTGCACCCAACGTGGCCTCAGGAACAGTAATTGGTATCTTTACATAAATATTCATGCCCTCTCTTTTAAAAAAAGGATGCGTATTAACTTCAATAGTGATAAATAAATCTCCCGAATGTCCTCCTCTTCTTCCAGCATTTCCTTTCCCAGGTATTCTAACTTTTGAACCCGTATCCACACCAGCTGGGATCCTGACACTGATCAGTTCAGTCTTTTGTACGAGTCCAGTACTGTGGCAAGCAGAACATTCTGTGCCGGGAGATTTTCCGCTCCCTCCACAGGAGGGGCAAGTGGTTGAAAATCTCATAGCCCCTCTCTGCATGGTTGTTTGGCCGGCTCCGCCACAGACAGGACAAACTTGTTGCGCTTCAATTCGAATATAACCATTTCCCCTACAGGATGAACAAGCGACCATTCGAGTTAACTTTATCCTTGTCTTTACACCATGGATTGCATCAAGAAAGCCAATTTTCATAGTGTAATGGAGGTTTTCACCCCTTTCAGGCCTTTGAGAATGGCGGCGACCTGTCGTGCTAAAGATGTTTTCAAAGAAGTTGTGGAAGGATGAAGTTCCGAAGCTAGAGAAGTCAAATCCTTCGAAGCCGGAAGTATAGGCGTGCTGATATGCACCTCCTTGGGGCGAATCACCTACAAAACCGAATTGGTCGTATTGAGATCTTTTCTTCGAATCGCTTAAAACAGAATAGGCTTCCTGGATTCCTTTAAATTTTATTTCTGCTGTTTTATCACCTGGATTAAGATCAGGATGGTACTTTCTGGCAAGTTTTCGATAGGCTTTTTTTATCTCAGCTATGGAAGCTTTTTTGTTAACACCTAATATTTTATAAAGATCTTCTGTCATCCCTGACCCTTTTGGGCGAGATAAAATTGCTTACTTTTTCTTGTCTTCATCTATGACTTCTGCATCGATGACTTCTTCTTCAGATTCTTCTGCCGTTTTTTTATCTTGGGTCTGGTTCCCTGCTGTCTCTTGAGATTCAGGGTTTTGTTGCGCCTGCTGCTGGGTTGCCTGCTGATACATGGACTCTGTTAATTTATGCGATGCTTGGGAAAGCGTTTCCATTGCCTTCTTTATTTGCTCAATGTTATCGCTCTCCAAGGCCTTTTTTGTGTTTTCAATTTCAGATTGAACACGCTTGGCTTCTTCTTCTGGAATCTTATCCTTGTTTTCCCTTAACAGCTTCTCTAAACTGTATACCATCTGATCAGCTTTATTCTTAGCGTCTATGATCTCCCTCCTCTTCTTATCCTCTTCCGAGTGGATTTCCGCGTCTTTGACCATGTTGTCTATTTCTTTATCATCAAGTCCGCTGTGACCAGTGATTGTTATAGCCTGCTCTTTTCCTGTGCCCATATCTTTAGCAGAAACATGAAGTATTCCATTGGCATCGATATCAAAGGACACTTCTATTTTAGGCACACCACGCGAAGCAGGTGGAATACCATCAAGATGAAACCGGCCAAGTGTTCTGTTTGCAGCTGCCATTTCTCTTTCACCTTGGAGAACATGTATTTCAACAGTGGGCTGATTATCAGATGCTGTGGAAAATATTTCTGTCTTTTTGGTGGGAATGGTGGTGTTTCGGGCAATCATCTTGGTAAACACGCCACCTAAAGTTTCTATACCAAGAGTCAATGGAGTAACGTCAAGAAGAAGAACGTCTTTTACATCACCTGACAATACAGCTCCCTGAATAGCCGCACCTGCTGCAACTACTTCATCTGGATTAACGCCTTTATGAGGCTCTTTTCTGAAGATATTTTTAACAAGTTGCTGGACCTTGGGGATTCGGGTTGATCCTCCCACTAAAATAACCTCATTTATATCCTCTGGTTTTAGTCCAGCATCTGATAAAGCTTGTTTGCATGGTTCTTCAGTTCTTTGAATGAGGTCGTCCATAAGCTGTTCTAATTTGGCTCTGGTAAGTTTCATGAGAAGATGCTTGGGGCCTGAAGCATCAGCCGTGACAAACGGAAGATTTATATCTGTTTCCATTGTGGATGAGAGTTCCATTTTTGCCTTTTCGGCAGCCTCCTTTAACCTCTGAAGGGCCATTTTATCTTTTGAGAGGTCTATTCCTGACTCTTTCTTGAACTCAGTCACAAGCCAGTTCTGAACTCTTTGATCGATATCATCTCCTCCAAGATGAGTATCTCCGAGTGTCGATTTAACTTCAACAATACCTTCACCTACTTCTAATATGGAAATATCAAAAGTACCTCCTCCAAAATCATAGACTGCAATAGTCTGGTCTTTCTTTTTATCCATTCCGTAAGCCAATGCTGCGGCTGTAGGTTCATTGATAATACGTTCGACTTCAAGGCCAGCAATCTTTCCTGCATCTTTAGTTGCCTTTCTTTGGCTGTCGTTAAAATAGGCAGGAACAGTGATAACGGCTTTTTCAACCTTCTCTCCAAGATAATCCTCAGCAGCTTTTTTCAGTTTTTTAAGGATTATTGCTGAAATCTCAGGTGGTGCATATTGTTTGCCTAAAGCTTCTATGACAACATTGCCTTTCGAATCTTTATTCACCTTAAAGGGCACCTGTTTGATTTCTTCGGGAACTTCATTAAACCGACGGCCCATGAACCTTTTTATGGAATATATGGTGTTTACGGGATTGGTTATTCTCTGCCGTTTTGCAACCTGACCAACCAGTCTTTCTCCTTTTTCAGTAAAAGCAACGACAGAAGGTGTTGTACGTCCTCCCTCCTCATTCGAGATAATAATAGGCTTGTCGCCTTCTGTAACTGCAACAACAGAGTTTGTTGTTCCAAGATCAATACCTATTGTCTTCGGCATTTTCTACCTCCAAATTTAATTTATACCAAATAAAGCTTAGTATGTTTATAATATAAAACATGAGTCCTTCTTTGTCAACTATTTTTTAATAAATTTCATTTTAAATTTTTTTTTAATACATTGACTAGTCGATTAACTATAGAGCTTTTCGGAGAATAGAGCCAAAAACTTCAAATCATATACTAATTGCGAATTTCCAATTACCAGTTATTAGTTACCAATTACTGATGTTATTTGTCGGGATCAAGTATGAAATTCTCTTTCATTAGAAGCTGTACTTCGTCGCGAGCTTTTTTTATGATTTTCTCAGCCTGTTTGAATCTTTCTTCTGCAGAATCTTTAATCCTTGCAACTCCCTGCTCTATTCCTTTAGTCCCGACAGCAACCGCTTCTCTCGGAAAAACTTCCCACTGATCCATGTTTGGAATGATGTAATCTTCATTAATTCCATGATCCTCGGCAACTTTTGCAAGCTCTTTTGCTGCTTCTATACACATCTCATCAGTGATTTTAGTGGCTCTTATATCCAGTGCGCCTCTAAAGATTCCAGGGAACCCAAGCGAATTATTGACCTGGTTGGGAAAATCGGAGCGTCCAGTAGCAACGATTCTTGCTCCTGCTTCTTTTGCCTCCCACGGCCATATTTCTGGTATAGGGTTGGCCTCTGAGAACACAATAGCATCTTCAGCCATCCCCTTAACCCATTCTTTTTTGATTACACCAGGACCAGGCTTTGATGCCGAAATAACGACATCAGCACCTTCCATAGCTTCTTTAATGTCTCCCTTGATTCCTTTGAGATTTGTTGTCTCACAGATTTGCCATTTCTCCTTGTATTTTGTCATTAAAGTTTCTCGGTCTCCTCTATCTCTATGAAGTATTCCCTTTGAATCAACAGCAATGATGTTTTCAGGCTTTACACCTGCAGTAATGATGAGGCGTGAGATAGCAATATTAGCAGCCCCTGCCCCGATTAGAGCCACTCGAATATTTTCCATATTCTTGTTCACTATCTTCACAGCATTGAGAAGTCCGGCAACTGTCACACATGCTGTTCCTTGCTGATCATCATGCCAAACAGGAATCTCCATTTCCTTTCTTAAAGTATCTAAAATATGAAAGCATTTGGGATGGGAAATGTCTTCGAGGTTGATTCCTCCAAATGTAGGCTGTAGCCATTTTACGGCTTGAATAATCTCTTCTGGATTTTTGGTATCAAGGCATAAAGGGAAAGCGTCGACTCCGCCAAGGTATTTATAGAGAAGTGCTTTTCCTTCCATTACTGGTAAGCCTGCTTCTGGGCCTATGTCGCCGAGTCCCAACACTCTAGATCCATCTGAAATGACAGCTACAAAATTCCATTTGTTAGTCATCTCATATACTTTTTCCTTATCCGCGTAGATCTCTTTACATGGATCGGCAACACCAGGCGTATACCAGACGGCAAAATCATTAAAATCCCTAATACGGCATTTTGGTATGACTTCAATTTTTCCTCGATAAAAAGGATGAAGACGCATAGCATCTTTGGAGGGTTGTTCAGCTTTGGCTAACAACTCTTCCACTGTAAGTTTTTTCATTAAAAGCCTCCTTTTTTATAAGCGGCACTTCGAATAATCTGAAATGCAGCTATTATTATAAATATTATTATTACTGTTATTATTATATTTGAGAAAAATACTTTATTATATTCCTCCAATCTTTTAAGTCAAGTTGATTAACCGAACTGCTTCATATCAGATTATTATCTCATCACCATTCATGAAAGAGGAAAATAAATATAGGAACTTATCTATGTAAAAAGCACCTTTCACTGTCTGTCTCATCGGGCTTTTTGGTCGCAATCATGGCAAGATTATACTCATCGGCTTTATCTATAACTTCCTGGTCTCTGATCGATCCAAGCGGGTATATGATGGCTGTTATTTCATTCTTAGCTGCAAGCTCAACAACATCAGTAAATGGCATAAAAGCATCGGAAGCCATGACGCACCCTTCAGGTCCATACCCTCGCCTTGAATATCTAATGGCATTTTCTGCTGCATCTATTCGACTTCTCTGCCCTGAGCCAACTCCATGAATCTTGTCTTTCATACCGATGACTACTGCGTTAGATCGCGTAAAGCAAGAAACATTCCAGTTGAAAATGGCAGCTTCTATCTCTCCAGGCGATGCTTTTCTTTTGGAAACAATATCCACTGACTCAGGAGAAATGATCCTTGAATCAAACCTTTGTTGAATCAAAAGCCCACCAGCAACTCTTTTAAATTCCAGCCCGTTATCTACAGCAGCGATGTCGAGAAATGTTCCCATTTTTACAACTCTCAAAGGTTTTCTCGATACAAAAACTTTAAGAGCTTCGACAGTGAAATCAGGGGCATAGACGACTTCAATGTTTTTCCCTTTTTCTACTATAAGCATGGCTAGTTTCTCGTTTATTGTGCAGTTAAACACATCAACACTACCAAAATTTGATAGAGAGTCGCATCCCCATGCTTTTTCAAAAACTTCTAACGGCTCACTTCCCATAGCAACACCGCTAGGCATTTCATGTTTAATGATGGCACAAATACGCTTGTTTTTATAAATTTCCGATAATTTTTTTACAAGCCTCTGTCCTAAATCCATATCCCCCAAATTTATATAACTCAATCCCTTTGTTCCTTCCAGAATAACTTCCAACGTAGCCATGTTAGGACCAGAAGCCCCTGGTTCCTGGTAAAAAGCAGCAGGATAACCGGGGTTTTCTCCATACCTCATGGATAGTTTTTTCTTAAACTTGAGGCCCCCAAAATTAAGTGTTTTAGGGAATTCTTCCTTTACCTTAGTTCGATACTGTAGACGTGCTATTTTTCCGGTTTTTTCCAATTTAATCTTTTCCCCTTTCATACTTGTTTATTATAGAGACATTATATTGACCTGATTCCAAATTTTTAAAAAAAACACAGGCAACTCCCACTCGAAAATCTTTTTCCTTTTTTGCAGGTTTAAGAGCTTTGTATACCTCCTTTGCCACATCCGCTGCCGTTTTTTTTTCTATTTCAACACTGACAGGTTCTCCAAAGAAAGATGGCAAAGGATCCTTATTTTCTCCTTCATATGTGGCAATCATCTTTCCTTGGCCAGCTTTTAAAGAAAATTCAAAGATAGTTTTTTCTGAGGAGCCGTCAAACGCTCTTTTTATCAGACTAAATGCAGCTCTTTTTTGAGAAAGAACACAACCGCTTATCCTTGGAGTATAAGTTGGAGCATCAGGCTCGAAGCTCCATTTCTGAAGAGCCAGAGCCAGAATTTCTGCAGTGTTCTGGCTCTGTTCTAGACGTGTTTTTATATCCTTTGTTTGTTTTCCATTGCTGACGGCAATCCCCTGTGAGAGGATGAAAATTGCAGGATAGATAAGCAAGTCAATATTTCCCTTTTTTAGGATTTCCTCATCCGTAGGCTTAACCCAAATTGTGTTCCTATCATAATCTAGTTTTCTTGCCTGGCTCGAAGGAGATCTTCCTGTAATAACATAAATAACCACTGTGTTTTCTCCAGAGTTGTCTTGTCCTATGATTATTACTCGCCCAGGATATTCTTTAGAAGAAAGATTTTTTAGACCTTTTGACATCTATTCTCCATCTAGACAGATGAAATATTTTTTGATCTTTTAATCTATTTTTATAAGGGGATAATATAATAGAAAAATAAAAAGTTCAAATAACAAATTTTGGTTTAAGGTTGAATGTTTAATGTTTAAGGTATTTTTATTTTATACTTTGGATTTTTTTAAAACTATGAGAAAATAAGTTTTATTTGAAGGTAATAATGAGGTCATTATGGATAAAGCATATGAAAATTTAGAATTTTTAAACTCTGATAATGCTCGAACCATAAGGATTTTGAGTGAGTATCTCGAACCCCTGGCAAGGTTGAACAAATCAAAAGTTAACAATACTGTGCTTTTTTTTGGATCTTCTAAGATTGGTCCAAATGTTAAAGATTCTCTTCTTGCAAAATATTATTGGGAGGCAGAAGAACTCGCCTTTGACCTTGTGAAGTGGGCTATTAAACTAAAACCTAAAGGCAAGAATTTTGTCATCTGTACAGGCGGTGGGCCTGGTTTAATGGAAGCAGCAAACCGGGGAGCCTCTAGGGCAGGAGGGAAATCTATTGGTATGAACATTTCTCTTTCTAATGAACAGCCCCCAAATCCTTATATATCTCCTGAACTCTGTTTCATGTTTAATTATTTTTTCATGCGCAAATTCTGGTTAATGTACCAAGCCAAAGCTATAGTTGCTTTTCCTGGCGGTTTTGGAACTTTAGATGAAGTTTTTGAGCTTCTGACTTTGGTCCAAACAGGAAAAATTCCTAAAGATAATATTACCATTCTTCTTTATGGAAAAGAATATTGGCAGGAGATCATTAATTTTGAAGCTCTTGTAAAATACAAGACAATTGCCCCTGAAGATCTTAAAATCTTTAACTACTGCTCCGATCCAAAAGAAGCCTTGTCTTTCTTAAAAGAAAAGCTTTTAAAATGTCTCTGATAAACAAATATAAAGTTGTCAGTTATTCAGTTAGTCTGTTATTCTGTTTTTTTATAATAAATAAAATGTAATATTTTAGAATTTCCTATGAGAATTAGAAGAATATTTTTTGTTTTCGTATTAATTATATTCCTTTCCTCATGTGCCCGAATAAAGTATGCTCCTTCAGGAAATGTTCAAACAGGCTTGGCCTCTTGGTATGGCCAAGACTTTCATGGGAAAACTACTTCAAGCAAAGAAATATATAATATGTATGATATGACTGCGGCCCACAGGATTCTTCCTTTTGGGACTTATGTCATGGTCACGAACCTGGATAATGGAAAGTCTGTCTTTGTCCGAATTAATGACCGAGGCCCTTTTATAAAAGGAAGAATTATTGATCTTTCCTATGCGGCTGCGAAGGTTATAGGTATGGTAGGTCCAGGAGTTGTTCCAGTAA
>Ga0209991_10001315_pt1 | contig 11213 bp, 9 predicted proteins | sample ChitaG_FD_183167 | JGI IMG/M metagenome (GOLD analysis project Ga0209991, IMG submission 183167) | Deep subsurface microbial communities from South Pacific Ocean to uncover new lineages of life (NeLLi) - Chile_00310 metaG (SPAdes)... | ecosystem: Environmental > Aquatic > Marine > Oceanic >...
TGGTGCACCTGTCTCCAAGAATTAGGAAGGTCGCTGTTTTTTGGGACCAACATTCAGAGATGTTGGGACATTTCGCACTTTGGCAGATGGTGTTCAGGTTCTTCTTTTTCAGAAGATTGAAGACATAAAAGAAATTTTTATCTGAAGCTAATTTTACTTTTAACCACGGAGGCTTTATTTTGGTCTGAATTTCTGTAGAAGACACGCTTTTGCTTGATAGAGGAAATAATTTGATTTATTGAAATATTATTTAAATGCTTATCTTATAAGGAGACTAAAGTATTATCAGTAATACTCGAATTCTCTTTCTCTTTTGAGGCGTCTTCTCATTCGTTTTCTAGCCAGTGCGTCTTTCATTCTTCTTTTTTCGCCTGGTTTAAAGTAAACAGAATGTTTTTTAATCTCTTTGATTATTGCTTCCTGTTGAACTCTTCTTTTGAATCTCTTAAGTGCGCTTTCTATATGTTCGCCTTCTTCAATGACGACAAATGCCAATTAAATTCACCTCCTTATAATCAAGTATCAAATTATTTCTAATTCATCCCATAAAGTCAAGCAACAAAATAGCAACAAAATAGTGACCAAGACGAGCAATACAAATCTGGTTTAAGGTTTAAGATTTAAGGTTTTTATACTTTAGACGTTCAACCTTGCGCCTTTAATCTTTTTTTGAGACCTAATTTTTCTCATATTTTTTCTGACTTCAGGCAAAACTCGGTCAATAGTTTTATAAAGATCTTCGGATTTAAGCGGTTTGGCAATATAATCATCCATCCCGGCTTCTATACACCGTTCACGGTCGCCTTTCATAGCATGGGCAGTCATGGCAATAATCGGGATGTGAAAGCCGCTTATTTTCTCTTTTTTCCGGATAGCAGCAGTTGCCTCAAAACCATCCATTTTGGTCATCTGTACATCCATGATAATGAGGTTGAAATTATCTTTTTTATAAGCTGAAAGAACCTCCTTGCCGTTATCAGCCGCGGTAACTATGTGTCCCTGTTTTTCAAGGAGATGAACCGCTACCTTTTTGTTGATGATGTTGTCATCGGCCAGGAGAATGCGGAGGCGTTGGCGGGATTCTCGGATGTAATGACGGGTAATCAAAGGAGCTTTGTATTTTTCTTTCGGAATTCTTCCAAGGGCGAGCATGATGGCATCCAGCAGTTCGGGCTGATTGATTGGCTTGGTCAGGTAAGCTGAAATACCCAAATTTCTGCAGCGGGCAGCATCCCCCCGGATGCCTGAAGAAGTCAGCATCACTATCGTAGTCTTGGAGAAATCTGGGTTCTGTTTGATTTTCTCTGCTAGAGAAAAGCCATCCATCTCAGGCATTTGAGAGTCAATAAGCAAAAGGGCGAAAGTTTGGCCGGCGTTTTTAGCTTGTTCCAGAATATCAAGAGCCTTTTGTCCACTTCCCACCTTTGTTGGCTACAAATGCCAGTTAAAGAGCGTCTCTTCGAGTATGCGTCGGCTAGTAGCGTTGTCATCGACAACCAGGACAGGAAGATCCTCCAGGTCTGTGCGTTTTGATGGAATTAATTTTTCTTCCTTACCTCTCTGGAGGCCTAAAGGCAATGTGAAGTGAAATGTGCTGCCCTTTCCAGATTTACTCTTAACCCAAATACGACCTCCCATCAGATCCACTAATCGCTTTGATATTGCAAGGCCCAGCCCTGTTCCCTTGTGTTTTCGTGTTATGGAGCTGTCAACCTGGGTAAAAGATTCAAAAATCAATTGCTGCTTTTCCTCAGAAATCCCGATACCCGTATCAATTACAGCAAAATGCAGGAGAATTTCGTCTTCTGTCCGGGATTCTTCTTTGATGTCGACTACGACTTCTCCTTTTTCTGTAAATTTTATAGCATTACTAGTCAGGTTTAGAATAATCTGACGCAGTCGGCCTGGATCACCGATGACTGCATCAGGAATATCATAGGGAATGTGATAGGCAAGCTCTAATCCCTTCTGGTGTGCTTTTGGAGCAAGAGAGGAAACCATGTCACCGATGGAGCTGCGGAGGTTAAAGTTGATAGGTTCAATATCTATCTTTCTTGCTTCAATTTTGGAAAAATCAAGAATGTCGTTGAGTATATTCATCAGTGATTCTGCCGACACTTTTATTGACTCAAGGTACTCGTGCTGCTCGGGTGTAATTTCAGTACCAAGAGCAAGCTCGGTCATGCCCATGATTCCGTTCATAGGCGTGCGTATCTCATGGCTCATATTAGCTAGGAATTCGCTTTTGGCTTGAGTGGCAATTTGTGCTTCTTTTCTGGCGGCAACCAGCTCTGTGACGTCAACAAGGTTGAGGATTAGACCTTCGTAATTTCCGTTTCGGTAAACAGGCTGAAGGCGAAAAATCGTTTCTAAGCCAAGCAAAGGCCTTTGAATTATAACAGGAGATGATTTAGGGTTGCGTTTAAAGCTTTTTAAATGTCCTTTTAATTTCTCAGCTACTTCACCTGAATGGAAATCCAAGAGTGATTTGCCGACTATGTCAGATTTTTTCTTATTAACTAAATTAAGAAAATAATCGTTTGCTTCCGCAATTTGATCCTGACTGTCAGCGAATATCACTCCTTCTTCCATACCGGAGATCATTGCAGAGAGTTTAGCTGCCTCTTTCTGTGTAGCTTCCTCCGCCTTTTTGCGAGCACTGATGTCTCGGTAGATTCCATATGTCGCTACTAGTTTACCTTTTACTAAAATTGGTGATGCTAGAACAGAGACATTGATTAAAGTCCCATCCTTACGTCGACGCAAGCAGTCAATAGCTGATTTTTCGCCTCTCAATGTTTTTTTCGTGATCGATACTGCTTCGTTAAGGTTATCCTTGGTTGTAATCAATTCATCCAGCACCTGACCTATTGTTTCATCGCGTGAATAACCAAATAATCTGCTGAATTCGTAGTTCACACGTATTATGCGGCCATCATTGTCGACCACTACAATTGCTTCCTGGGCACTTTCAAATAAACTATCAAGATAAGCTTTTTTTGTTTGGAACGACTTCTCTGCCTGTTTGCGCTCAGTGATGTCACTGGCAACTTCGACAATCTTTATGATTTTCCCATCTTCATCCAAAACAGGAGAGGCGTTTACATGGAGATACTTATTTAATCCCTTACTATACTTTTCTATTGAAAAGGCCTTTCTTGTCTTAAGGGTTTGTTTTACCGGGCAGTCTGGGCAGATGCTTTTCCTCTTATGAAAGGCAAAGTAACATTTTTTTCCTATTAAAGCTTTTTCTTCCTCAACACCCAGCCATTTCTGGGTTGTTTTATTGGCGCGAATTATGTTGAACTGGGGATCAATCACGTTTACCATATCGCCGATTGCCAGGAAGAGGCTTTCTAAATCGGTTTTTTTCTCGTTTAGTTCCTCATTAGTAGACTTGAGTTCTTCATTTATGGCCTCAAGCTCTTCGTTAGAAGCTCTTAATTCTTCGCTTGTAGCTTCCAGTTCTTCGTTTATTGCGCTCTGTTCTTCTTCTGAGGACTGCAGTTTATCTTGTAAAATCTGCATCTCTTTATGCTTTCGTAGAAGATTTTTGCGAACTATATCAATGTCCTGATAGAGCGTTTTTAAAGATTTAACGTCCTGGCCTAAAATTTCAAACAATTCCTCGAAATTTTTGGTTTCTGTTGTTTTCTTTTTGGCCATTTTTTTACCTCGATAATTCAGGTTTATGGATGATATAGTACGTTAGCCACATTTTTATGTTATTTTCTGATAAATATGATCGCTGAAAGATAGGCAGCTAAAAAGATCTTCATATTTTACTGTTTCAGAAGTTCCTAGAACCAGAATCCCTTCTTTTCTTAAAGAAGCATGTATTTTTTTTATCAATTCCTTCTGCAGCTCTAGTGTAAAGAAGATAAATAAATTTCGGCACAGAATTAAATTAAACTTACCCAGTGAATTTCCTTTTATAAGATCGTGTTGTCTGAATCTAACATGTTTCTTGATGTTATTTTTTATTTTGAATTCATTATTATTGTTTTTTATGAAATATTTGTTCAAATATTTTTGAGGGACATTTTTTATCTCTGATTTTTCATATCGAGCTGTCTTGGCTTGTTTTATGACAGAATTATTCAAGTCTGTGGCATGGATGATGATTTGAAAACGGTTAATTCTGTTTTTCAAGATTTCCTTCAGAATAATGGCAAGAGAATAGGGCTCTTGGCCTTTTGAACAGCCGATCGACCATATACGAATTCTTTTTTTCTTATTGGTTGCAATTTTTTCTAATATATCTGGCAAAATCTTTCTTTTGAGCGTGTGGAATATTCTTTTATTGCGAAAAAATTCTGTCACATTGATAGTAAGAGCCTCTAAAAATTTATTGTGTTCTGACGGATATTTTTTCAGATAGTCAAGGTATTCTCTATAATTTTTTGACCTCGTGGCAAGAAGCCTGCGCTCAAGCCGTCTTTTTAGGGTGGAAGGTCGGTAATACTGGGCATCGAATCCAGTAACTTTGTATACCTGGTCTAATATGCTGAGTAATTCTTTGTTTTTCATTTAGACACAATGTTAAAATAAATATCTTGTTTCAAATTTTACGCGTATATCTAGTTTAATTAGAGGTGTAGAATAATCAATCGCCTTTTCAGGTGAATAAAGGGGTGGTATTCATCCTGCGATTCTCACCTTTAAAGGGGGGAATATATACTCCGTTTAGTCCGTTGTGTCCGTTAAGTCTGATTTGATTCAGTTATGGAGGAGTTAGGAACAGGAATTTAAATTTTGACAATTGTGATGAGAAGATAGATTTCAAATAGTATCAATAGAGAGTAAACAGTAAAAACCGAATAGATGATGGAGTGGCTTTTTACCTTGCCGAAAATTTTAAAATTCTTATGAATTAAAATGAAAATCACGCTGCAAGCCGTTATCAGGTATTTTACAGCAAAACAGAGGACCGGATTTTCATAAATAATAATTGACATTAAAGGATTCAGTTCAACTCCTCCAAGCTGCAATATATTTACTGTAAAATAGGCATCTAAAAAACATAAAATCAGGATTGAAAGAGTTAGAATTAGATAACGCAGTTCATATTGGTCAACATAAAAATCGTTACCTTCTGTAGAACGTCGGGCTTTTTTCCGGCGGCCCTTAATAGAATAACGGCTTAATAGCGGAGTTGGCCTTTTTCTACGGTCTGATAACTGTCGCTTTTCAGTCGACATGTTCTTAATATTGATTATTTCGAGATTTTTAAATTCAAAGAATAAGCACTTGATCCCTCATCAGATATAAATTATATGTTAAAGCAAGAAAAATGCAAGCATTTTATGATTAAGATAAGTTTAGATGAAAAATGACTATAACTATTTTGTTTTCAAATAAATGCAAGTCTACATATGCGCACAAACAGGCTCACGGAGACAGGCGCAAAACTTTTTTTATGTCTTGCTTGCCCTGTTAAATGCGAACCTTATTTAAGAGGGCCTGTCTTGCTCATATCTTAACTCATACCCCGCCTTCACAATGCATGCCTCAGCAATAATCTGTAAAGGCTCAACTAACGGAACAGCAATATCCTTATCTTTCAGAACAAGGGGAACCTCTGTGCAGCCTGCGATTATGGCCTCGGCTCCCCTCTGGATGAGGGCTTCGGCTGTGTTAATTATGATTTTTTTTGACTCTCCTTCAAGAAAGCCTCCTTTTATTCCATGTTTTCCAAAAATGGCATCCATCACCTTCGCCTGCTCCCTATCATTCGGAGCGATGACCTCTATCCCCGCCCCTTCAAAAGTATCATGAAAAAGCTTGGATTTTACAGTACCTGTGCTCGAGACAAGACCTGCTTTCTTCAAGCTGGGAATTTGCCTTTGCACCCACAGCAGAGCCTCATCAAGCAGGTTGAGGAGAGGAAAATTATCCTGCGCCGCAACCTCAGGATAGAAATAGTGGGCCGTAACACAGGGCATCACGATAAAATCCGCCCCTGCCTGCTGCAGAATCCTGACTCCCTCCAAAAGATAAGGCACAGGGCTCGGTGCCGTCTTAAATATGGCATCTGTCCTTGGAGGGACCTTAGGGTTGCTGTAGATGATTACGGGTATATGCTCCTGGTCTTTTTCAGCTTTTGTGTTTTTTATGATGAGCTCAAAAAGATAAGCCGTGGCTTCAGGGCCCATTCCTCCCAGGATTCCTATTGTCTTTTTCATTTATCTTCTACACATTTTTTATTATCTATATCGCCTTTCGCTTAAAAACAGATTCATTTTTTCTTCCTGGTTTTCATTGCTTAATATATATACAAATATTGTCAATGATTGCTGTTCAATGTCAAGAGCTGACTCTCTTTTTTTGTAAAAAAAAGTGCTGGCTGTTTGGAGAATTAGCAAAAAGGGATCATGAAATGCCTAAATGTATAAACCTTGCCCAGCCAGCACAGCAAAGTTATTTTTATTATAACATATTTTTCAAGATTTAAAAGAGTTAAAATGTTGCTTTTTTCACAATTAATTGTTATTCTCCTGCAAAGATAATCAGAAGGGTTAAAAGTGATAAAGTGATTATTCAATGCCCAAAATGTCATTATGAAAATCCTGAGGATAAGCTTTATTGCGGTAAGTGTGGAACAGAGTTATACATGAAATACCTAGATCATGGATTTCGGGATAGCTTGATCGCTTGAAGCAAGAAAAAAATACTAACACTGGGGAGGTAAGAAAATGATAAAGAGACTCATTGCTTTTTTCACGTTTGTGATTATCCTGGGGTTTAGTTTTCAATCCATAGCGCAGCTCACTCAAGAAGAACTGGCAGAAAGAGGCAAATGGGAAAAATTCCTAAGAACTGCAAAGATCATAAAAGGCGTAGATATTGGTGAGGGGATAACAAAGCCGAAAAGACTTTTCTTTAAGAAGGGAGATATAGAAGGAAGTGGTGTCTGGAAAAGGCCCAGCGGTACAGATGCTGGAGTATTTGATAAATGGGAGTGTGAAATCGCTGCCTACGAGATGGATAAACTCTTAGGATTAAACATGGTTCCACCCACCGTCGAGAGAAGGTACAGGGGAAGAAAAGGGTCTGTTCAGCTTTGGTTCCCGCTTGAAATCAGCGAGCTGGAGAGATTAAAACAAGATATTCCGATTCCTCCCGATAAATTAGAAAGTTATGAAAAAGCAATATATTTGCATAGAGCTTTTGACAGTTTGATCGCCAATTCTGACCGTACTCTGCAAAACATTCGTTATACCAAAGACTGGCGTTTGATTCTCATCGATCATTCCCGTGCTTTCCGCAGCTCTAGATTTTACACAGACAAGTTAATTTATGGAAAATATGGATCGAGGAAAGATAAGTGCTTTGAGAAACTTCCACGTGCTTTTGTTGAGAAGATTAAGTCTTTGGACTTTGAAAAAATCAGAAAAGCCGTGGACTTTTATTTAACATACCCAGAAATCGAAGCCATTCTCATCCGGAAAAAGTTTCTTTTAAAAGAAATTAATGAAATGATAAAAGAGAAAGGGGAAGATCAAGTTTTGTATTAGATTATCAGAACTGGTTTAGAAGATTCTTTGTTTAAATGGGAGCAAAATTCCTCAAGGCTTCTGTTTGAATGACCTATGGCGTATATCTTCATAGCTTAAACAGTTTATAATATCTTTTTTTTCAAGCCACGCCCGGCGTGCAATCCCCACGCCAAAGCGCATCATTTCAAGCCCGCCGGCATGATGAGTATCAGTCCCCAGGCTGATCTTTATGTTTTTGTCTTTGGCCTTCTTTAAGTAAAATTCGTTTAAATCCAGACGGTCATAATAGGCATTGAGTTCCAGCACAACACTAAATTTCTGTGCTCCTTCGATGACATTTTCTAAGTCAACGTCATAACCTTCGCGCCCTGATATGAGCCTCCCGGAAGGGTGGGCGATTATGGTGACGTACGGATTCTCCATGGCCTTAAGCATTCTCTCTGTCACGTTTCTTTTAAATTCTGAATGGATCGCCGCCACAACGATATCCAGATCTTTAAGGATTTCATCCGGGAAGTCCAGCCGCCCATCCTGGAGAATATCCACTTCTGTTCCTTTCAGGATTTTTATGCCTTTAAGATGCCTGTTGATACTGTCGATCTCATCTATCTGGTTCCTAAGACGCTCCGGAGATAAGCCATTGGCATATTTTACCGACTGGGAATGATCGCACACAGCGATGTATTCATAGCCCAGGTTTTTCGCTGATTCAGCAATCTTCTCAATAGAGAGACTGCCATCGCTGTATTGAGAATGGACATGAAGGTCTCCTCTTATGTCAGTGGATTCCACGATCCTTGGAAGCTTATTTTTCGCAGCCAATTCAATCTCGCCTCTGTCTTCTCTTAATTCCGGTGGAATGAAAGCCAGGTTGAGAGTTCTGTAGATTTCTTCTTCCTTGGTCCCGGCAATTTTTTTCTTGCCCCTGAAAACGCCGTATTCTGAAATCTTCAATCCCATCTCTTTGGCCAGAGATCTCAGTTTGATATTGTGGGCCTTCGAGCCTGTAAAATACTGAAGTGCAGATCCGTATTCTGATTCATCAACGATCCGCAAATCAACCTGGCGTTCGCTTTTTTCAGCGCTGATCATGACCGAGCCTTTTGTCTTTCCTGCAGCCAGAGTTCTGGTCACTCCGGGAAATTGAGTGAAGTAATCGATGATTTTGGCGCCGTCTTTGCCGGTTGCAAGAATATCGATATCTCCCACTGTTTCTCTCATCCGGCGGAGTGAGCCTGCAGGAGAGATACGGCCGATGTGAGGTGCCTCCTTAAGATAATCGATCACCTCTTCCACTATGTTGGCAGCTTCGAAGATATGGATACGTTCTTGAGCGTGTTCATAGATTGTTATTCCTTTTTTGATGTTTTTAACCTTTTTTTCCCCAAGCCCGTATAGCCGTGCAAGAGACCCATCATCGATAACTCTTTTGAGGTCTTCAATGCTTTTGACTCCAAGCTGTTTATAAGCCAGATGGACGGTTTTTCCGCCTACGTTCTGGACATTTAGAAGCTCGAGGAGGCCTTCCGGAATATCTGAGAGAGCCTCATCGAATTTTTTCATATACCCGGTCTTGAGGTATTCCTCAATTTTCTTTGCAATTCCGCTTCCGATTCCTGAGATCTCTTGAAGTCTTTTTTCTTTAGAGATATCTTCGATATCCTCGGTTAGATCCTCGAGAATGCGGGAAGCTTTTCGGTAAGCGATAACCTTGAATCCTGTCTCTCCCTTGATCTCCAGGGCATCGGCAATCCTGGAAAAAATGATGGCTATTTCCTTATTTTTCATTGGGAGTTGTTTAATCTTATAATAGTTGAACTTTATTTAAGTTTCAATGGTCGAAGCAGGTTAGTTGAAATATAGGGACACAATACTTATTTCCTCATGAGGTAAATACATATTTACCAGTGACAAATGAGGAAATAAGTATTGTGTCCCATATTTCCCCATATGGAGAACGTCCATAATTTTCATTGACATGGCATCTCTCTTTTGATAATATTAGCTGCGTTGAAATTGAAGAGAGACCTGTCCGATTGCAAGAACAGGCAGGAATCGCAAGGGATTAGGGAAAATTTCAACAAGTAGAAGATATGTCCCCCCTTATTAAAAATCCAATATTAAAAGGAAGTCAGAATGAATATTTATGTAGGCAATTTATCACGGGATGCCACTGATGAGGATTTGCGAAAGGCTTTTGAAGCCTTCGGGCAGGTCACATCTGCCAAAATCATCACAGACAAGTTCACAGGCGATTCGAGGGGATTCGGATTTGTAGAGATGCCAGAAAATCCCGAAGCCCAGTCCGCGATCTCCGGGCTTGATGGCAAAGATTTGAAGGGGCGCACTCTAAAAGTCAATGAGGCCCGCCCTCGTCGTGACGACCGTCGAGGTGGAGGAGGTTTCAACCGAGGTGGATTCGGAGGTAGAGGACGCTTCTAATAACTAACACTCGGACATTCAAGATAATAATCAAGTTTCGCATTAAAGCATGTTTGAGGGTTGCCCGGCTTATCCATTTGTACCTGTAAATTCGTAAATACACCAATTATTCCAGTCAAAAAAATCCTGTTTTCTATATAAGAAAGGCCCGATAGGGACATCGAGCCCTAGAGGCGATATATCTGTCTCTCATACAAAATTGTTGTTTTTTTGTCTTTGACATCAGATTTGTCATTGTGATATAAGGTTCCCTTAGTAAGTAGGGTTAATTTTTAGTGAAGGATACTACAAACTGCAAATGACTAAAAAGACAGTTTCCAATATGTATAAAGAACAGAGAATCGGAGTTTTTGTCGATGTGCAGAATATGTACTATTCTGCAAGATATTTGTACAAAGCAAAGGTCAATTTTAAGGCGATACTCAGAGAAGCAGTAAAGGAGAGGAATCTTATACGGGCAATCGCCTACGTAATAAAGGCAGATGTAAAAGATGAAATCAATTTTTTTGATGCACTTAAGAATTTAGGTTATGAAGTCAAAGCAAAAGACCTTCAAGTTTTTTATGGAGGGGCCAAAAAAGGTGATTGGGACATTGGAATAGCAATGGATGCAATTGAACTTGCTCCGAAGCTTGATGCGATCGTTATTGTTAGCGGAGATGGAGATTTTGTGCCTTTAGTCCAGCATCTGAAGCATGCTATTGGCTGTTATGTGGAGGTTATTGCTTTCAAGAGATCAAGTTCCCAGAAGCTGATTGAGGAAGCGGACAATTTCATTGATTTGGATGTAAATCACGAGAAGTTTTTAATTCCTGGAAGGAAATAAACCGATCGGTTATTTGATCAGTTTGACTTCAATCTTCATTTCCTGTGTCATAGGAATCGTCATGCTCTGGGCACCGCTTGTAGTAATAGTGCCTTCTGTTGAGACATCTGTTATCATTTTGACAAAAATCCCCTTCATATAGGCAAAATACCACGTATCAGTGCCTTTAATTTCTCCTTTAAAAGTCAAGTCCATTCCCTGTTCATACCCTTCGCCGTCAAGTGTGCCTGTTACCTCAGCAGTTATTTTGACGCATTCCAGTCCATTTACGGTTTCGAATCCTTCCAGGGTATTTACGCTTTCCAGATTAATGCGGACTTCACCATTATCACTTTTTTCAGTAATAGTATCTTTGGTTGTCCAGGTATCTCCAATCTTTACAGGCCTTCCTGCCAGGTTCGGGAATATAGCTTGAAAATCTGCTGAGATACTTCGTTTGCCGCCCG
>Ga0209991_10001316_pt1 | contig 11209 bp, 8 predicted proteins | sample ChitaG_FD_183167 | JGI IMG/M metagenome (GOLD analysis project Ga0209991, IMG submission 183167) | Deep subsurface microbial communities from South Pacific Ocean to uncover new lineages of life (NeLLi) - Chile_00310 metaG (SPAdes)... | ecosystem: Environmental > Aquatic > Marine > Oceanic >...
CTACCCCCAGAAGTATCAGCCCTGCCCGGTAATCCTGTATTTGTACCGGGGTTAGAAAGCGACCAAAAATCACACTCAGGAAAAGCCAGGCAAGTAGGGCCATAGTGAATGGCTTTACTACCCAGTTGGCAAACAGGGTAAGAGCTATCGGCTTAGGATTGCGAGTTGCTCTCTTAATCTCTTCAAAGCTTATCTGCACCATGATGGGGAATATCATGCTAAACAGGAGGATAGCAATTGGGATAGAGATATGGGCTACCTCTAGCTTGGCTAATGTGTCGGAAATTTGAGGGAATAGTCGTCCCAGGACTGTCCCGATGATGATGCATAAGGCGACCCATAGAGTCAGATACTTTCCCCATATACCAAGCCTTCTTTCTTCAGTGCTACTCATGTTTTATCTCCTCCAGCAATGTTAGCACCTTAGCTTGAATCTGCCCTCTTATCCCCCTGACCTTCTGTATAGGCTTTCCTCTGGGGTCATCAATGTCCCAGTCCTCGGTCGGCACATAGGTCGCCGGGCATATCCCCTCCAGTCCACAGCCCATAGTAATCACTTTATCTGCCTGCTTAATCATCTCAGGGGTGAGTCTTTTTGGCTTCTGAGGGCTGATATCTATTCCAACCTCACGCATTACTTTGACTACCATTGGGTCTATGGCTTCTGCCGGCTCGGTGCCTGCCGAAGTAGCCCTTACTCGGCCCGCTGCCAATTTATTCAGGATGACTTCTGCCATCTGGCTCCTCCCTGAATTATGCATACATACCAACAGGATGGTCATCATTTAAGCCGCCTTTCTTCCACTTTATCTTACCTACTCATTTCTACATCCTGGGCCTACCCTTACGGCGTGCTTTAGCCTTTCCCTATCCTGTTCTAGTACCTCATTGCTGACCAGGGAATCCTTGATTAGCTTTGCCAGAGAGGTAGCGTAGCGATTGGCTGTCTGCCAGTCTACAGAATAGACTATCCATAACCCGTCTCGTCTTGTCTTTAAGAAACCAGCCTCCTGAAGAATGCCAAGGTTACGGGAAGCCCGGGACTGGGATATATCCAGAGCTTGCATAACCTCGCAAACACAGCATTCTTTCTCCATTAGAATTTTCAGGATTCTGAGTCTCGTTTCATTGGAGAGAGCCTTCATTATCTTAATCAAGTCCCGCATAGCTCTCCTCTTGAGCTAAGGTATAAGTTAATATGCACATATCTACATATACTTTATAGCTTTTTTTCTGCCCCATGTCAAGTCATATTATGAGATTGTTCATTGTAACGGGGGGTTCTTTTGATGTTGCTGAGCTGAGAAGTGAGCTATATGGAGTGGTAGAGAACATATGGTGCAGTAAGACCACATCAAGCCCTTGGTTACTTGACTTCCACTTACTTAAGTTCCTGAAGCAGTGGAAAGAAAATCAAGGAAAGGAAATGATGTGTCACCAATCATATGGACAGGCGCACAGTCTTTGAACTGCTCCGTGCCAACGTTATATGGCAATTTTGGTCAGTATCCGCCGCACAATCTTGCCGCCTTCACCTAGCTAATGCTATCTATGAGCACAACATCAATAAGCCGGCTTTCCACAGCCGGTCTTTTCCCCTAAGCTTACTACACTTTGTCTTCAGAGAGCACCTTTAGTTTCTCTATTGCTTCTTTAATCTCATCTACGGAGGCTTCCTCTTCTATAGTCGATAAATCGCCCAATGCTTCCCCGGTCCAGGTTTTCTTCATTACTCTTCTCATAATCTTACCACTCTTTGTTTTCGGGAGCAGATTTACAAATTTAATCCCACTGAAGACTACAATCGGTCCCAGGGTCTTTTTAACCTGGTTTATTAGCTCGACTTCCAACGCCTTGGATGGCTTATAGCCCGGTTTAAGCACCACAAACCCAGCCGCCACCTCGCCTCTAAGCTCATCGGGCACTCCAGAAACCCCAACCTCCGCCACCGCCGGATGAGAGATGAGGGCGTTCTCCACCTCTATAGTCCCAATCCGGTGAGCAGCTATCTTCATCACTTCATCGGCTCTTCCCGTGAACCAAATATACCCATCCTCATCTCTCCACGCTGAATCGCCAACCCAGTACTTACCCTTCGCCCAATCCTTCATCTCCCAGTAGTCTTTGGCATATCTTTCGGGGTCTCGCCACAGCGTCGGCGTCAGCCCGGGGAAGGGTTTCTCTAACACCATAACCCCTTTAGTGCCGGTGGGACATGGTTCACCAGTGCGCTCATCCATGATCTGTGGAAACACCCCCGGCATTGGAATTCCGCAAGAGCCAGCTTTGATGGGCAGCATTCCTAACCCATACAGATTGCCAAATAGTGTTCCGCTAGTTTCGGTTTGCCACATGTGGTCTATAACTGGTATTTTATTGTCAAAAACTCTTTGCTGTAACCAGATCTGAACCTCAGGATTAAGCACCTCTCCAGCGCACACAATCCTCTCAATTGAACTCAAATCATGCCTCTTAGCTGGCTCCTCTCCCAGCCTAAACAGCGCCCTCACCGCGGTTGGTGACATCCAGCATATGGTAGCGTTATGCTTCTCCATAACTTCCCACCAGATATCGGTTCTGGGATAGTCCGGGGTTCCGTCATACAATATAGTGGTGCATCCGGTAAGCAAGGGACCGAATACCAGGTAGCTCTGTCCCACTATCCAACCTATATCCGAGGCGTTAAACAGAATGTCGCCCGGCTCCAATCCATATACCCATTTAGCTGTGGAGTAGACCCAAATCTGATAACCGCCATGAACATGCACCACCGGTTTAGGTATGGCGGTAGTTCCCGAAGTCGGCAAAATAAAAAGTGGCTCATTGGCTTCAACCCAAGTATGCTCGCCATTGCCAAATTTAGCCATTTGTTCAAACTCTTGCCACCACATATCTCTTCCTGAAACCATGTTAGGCTTTTCCCCACTCACCCCGGATTCCCTAACTACCACCTTTAACTCCTTAACTATAGTCTCAGGAGAAAGCTTGAGCGCTTCATCAACATAGTTCTTGAGCCTAATCGCCTTTCCTCGCCGGCTGGAGTAATCCTGGGTGAATATAAGCTTGGGTTGAGAAAGCTGGATTCGCGTCGCTATTGCTGCTGGGGAAAAGCCGGCAAATACACTACAGGAAATGGCACCTATCCGGGCACAGGCAAGCAGGACTGTTACCGCTTCTATTGAGTTTGGTAAATAGAGCATTATTACATCGCCCTTGCTGATTCCCATCTCTCTCAGAGAAGCGGAGCAATCCCTTACCAGTTTATATAGCTCGCCATAGGTAACTAACCGAGTTTGCCCCAACTCGGGAACCTCATAGATGTATGCCAGCCTATTGAGGTTTCTCTTGAACTTGTAATCAACACAGTTATAACCAACATTAGTCAACCCGCCACTAAACCACTTGAAGCTGTAACCTGGGGTTGGTTCAAATACCTTATCCCACTTCCGGTGCCAGTAAATATCGTTCATAAATTTCTCGGCTGTCTCATTCCAGAATTCCTCAGGATTATCCTTACTTCGGTTATACCAACTGGCTATCGTCGGTGGTATCTTGTATCCATATACCGGAAGTACCATTTTCCATCTCCAAATATATTACTAACAGGTCGGACGACTAATCTGCATCGCGAAAAGATAAGCTGCTCTGCCTCCGCTTTCCGTCACTATCCCTCTGCTCCGAATCGCTTCAGTTCTTCTGGCACCTCTCTAAACGGTTTCACCTCTTCTCCCTGAACCATTTTTCGTATTTCCTCTACCACATCTGGGTTAGCTAATGTAGTTATATCACCTGGGTCCATGTAATTTGAGATAGCCGCAAGTACCCGGCGCATAATCTTTCCCGAACGAGTCTTAGGCATATCAGGCACGATATAAACGTCCCTTGGCCTAGCGATTTTACCAACTATTTCGGCAATACCGTCTTTAACCTTAGCTTCTAGTTCCTTGCTGGCTACATAACCCGGCTTAAGGGCGACATACATAGCCGGCACCCGACCTTTTATTTCATCGGCTACGGGTACAACGGCGGCTTCGGCTACTTCCTCAATGGTAAGGGCAGCCGACTCTAGTTCCTTAGTGCCCAAGCGGTGACCAGCAACATTTATTACATCGTCAACTCTGCCTAAAATTCGAAAGTATCCATCTGCAGCTTGCACCGCGGCATCACCTGAAAGGTAAGGCCAGTCATGCCAGTCCTTGCTATTCTTATTTGTGCAATACTTTTCATAATATACTTGAACGTATCGCTCAGGAGCTCTCCATATTGTCTGAAATGACCCTGGCCAAGGATTCCTAATGCATATATTACCGGCTCTGCCTTCTCCGGCTTTAAGCTCATTCCTATCCTCATCATAGATTACTGGATACATACCAGGCATACCAAAACCAGCACTCCCCGGCTTCATAGGTTGAAGTGCCGGTATAGTACTGCAGAGAAATCCTCCATTTTCCGTTTGCCACCATGTATCAACAATTACCGCCTCCCCTTTACCCACTACATTGTAATACCATCTCCACACCTCTGGTTCTATTGGCTCCCCCACTGTAGTCATGTGCTTGAAGTGGTAATTGTACTTCTTTGGCTCATCAGGACCAGCTTTTCTTAACATACGTATCGTAGTAGGCGCGGTGTGGAATATATTTACACCAAGTTGCTCAGCTATTCTCCAAGGTCGCCCAGCATCGGGGTAAGTAGGCACACCTTCGTACATAACGCTAGTTGCCGCAACAGCTAACGGACCATAAACAATATAGGAATGACCAGTGATCCATCCTATATCGGCAAAGCACCAGTAAGTGTCCTCAGGATGAATGTCCTGGATGTACTTTGATGTCCCGGCAACATAGGCCAAATAGCCACCGGTGCTATGCTGACATCCCTTAGGAGCTGCGGTCGTACCACTCGTGTACATAAGAAAGAGAGGAGCTTCAGCTGGCATAGATACCGGAGCTATCCTTTTCCCAGTATAATCCTTAAGCAAATCATTAACGAAGTAATCACGACCATCAACCATTGGCGTCGGACTTGAGTATTTTCCTGGATAACGCTGCCACACCAGGACCTTATCAACGGTCTGGCCACCCTTTTTTGCCTCATCAACGGCTATATCGGCGTTTTTCTTGTGATCGAGAAGTCGACCATTTCGGTAGTAGCCGTCGATAGTTATCAGAACACGACTTTCGGAGTCCACTATCCGATCACCACACGCTTTGCCACTAAACCCTCCATATACCTGAGAATGAATTATACCAAGTCTGGCACATGCCAGCATGGATATCGGCAGTTCTAGAGTCATCGGCAGATGAAACGTTACTCTATCGCCAGTCTTGAGTCTGGCAAAGTCTCTAAGAAGTACAGCAAACTCATTAACCCTTCTATAAAGTTCCTGGTAAGTTAGGACAACATGGGATTCATCCTCCGGTTCCGGTACCCAAATAAAGGCTGCCTTATTTTTATACTTCGGTAAGTGTCTATCAACACAGTTGTAGCTGGCATTTAGCTTCCCGCCAACAAACCACTTCCAGAACGGTGGGTGGCTAGTATCAAGTGTGGTATGCCAATACTTATCCCAGGTCAGCATATCAGCATACTCCTTAAAACATTCAGGGAAATTCTCCTCCTTAAACCGCTCAAAAATAGCCGGGTCGCCCACATTTGCTTGACCAATAAATTTCGCTGATGGGTAGAAATACTCCTCTTCCTTCCAGTGAACCGCAATCTGCGCTTCAGTAACCTCTACAGCTTCTTTTTCCTCCATAGATTACCTCCTTTAATTTGATTTAAGAAATTGTCCCAAAACTTGGTAGCATGTCACAAAACTGACATTTCCCTAGAACGGCGTTGGTCAGCCCGTCGGCCGTTTCTGGGTAACAGTGTAGTAGGCTCAGGCCAGATTGTCAATATGCCGGATACCGTTACTATCAATAAAGTCGGTGGCAACGCCCGTGCTTCAACTACTTCACCAATCGGTTGACACTCATTCCCAACCGCCTTAATAATGCCGAAGGGCACAAAAGTGCACTTATATGTCCGTCTTCTGAGCCCTTTCAGCTTATTATTCCCCCAATTGTTATGAACATGTTACAAGTTTAACAGAGTGGAGCTGAGCCCTCGGGGCTCAGCTCCATTTAGCCTCAGGTTGACCAGCTGTATAGCGAGTGCGTCTCTAAAGCCAGCCCGCTCGCAGCAGCACCGGTTTCAAGGTATTATTTACCCTTTAGGGCCGGTTGGAACACGACAGGACAAGTGGGAACGGTTACTGTCTTTCGGGTAATCGCTTCAGATTGGGCCTGGGCCTTCTTCGGGTCATTTACCCATGTTTTGTAGAAGTCATAGGGACACTCGGCAACGCCAAGTACCATCTCTCCCGAAGCAAGCTTGCCGGTATAGCCGCGGTGCAGCAGTTTGAAGAGATGATTCTGCGAGTACCAGTTTTTCCTGGCATCCCTTATGGCGCTAAGTGATAGTTCAGCGAATTGATTTGACATTTCCTCAGTGCCACACTCTCCCAGAACTCTACCGTCAAAGCCGACGAGAACCGAATGACCGAAGTAATGATAGACACCGTCAAACCCGGTACAATTGGCTACTGCCACATAAGAATTATTAGCCCACGCCATGGCCGTAGCCATGTTTCTCTGTTGCTCTTTTGCCGGGTACATATAACCCTGGCAGCGCACAATTAGTTCGGCTCCCCTCATAGCACAATCACGCCATATTTCGGGATAATTCCCATCATCGCAGATGATCAAGCTGATTTTGAGCCCCTTTGGTCCTTCGCTAACATAGGTTCTCGAACCCGGATACCAGCCTTCAATAGGGCACCAGGGCATAATCTTGTGGTAGTTCTGTACTATCTCTCCCTTGTTATTGATTAGAAGCAGTGAATTGTAAGGAACCTTCTTGGGGTGCTGCTCATGTAGTTCCCCGGTGATGGAAAACACCCCCCAGACATCATTTTTCCTACAAGCTTCGGAAAAGATGTTCGTCTCTTCACCGGGAACGGTTGTTGAAAGTTCCATACACTCTTTGGCATCGTACAGAATTCCCTCGGTGCTGTATTCGGGGAATATTATCAGGTCACAGCCGGGTGTGCACCATTTAAAGCCCTCAATATAATCTGCAATTTTGTGGCAGTTGTCCAGAATCGCCTTCTTGGTATGCAAGCGGGGTATCTTGTAGTTTACAACTGCCACACCTACTGTATCAGGAGTTGAAACAATATCACCGTGTCTCATTTTCCGTCTCCTTCTCTTAAATTTTATAGTATTTTTACCGTCTAATGTCTTAGCCCATCAGGTTATCAAGCTACATAAGGCACCACCTCCCTATCTTAAAGACTCGAGGACTACCACCATACCCATAATCCCGTGAGTGTGGTGAAGGCTCCCAAAAGGACCCAAACGGCATTAATCATGGTCCACCAGGCAGTTACCTTGCCAATATTCATTCCTAGGGCAAGCAGTAGGAAAAACATAAACCATAAGGTCGCCCACATAAACCACAGCAGAGCCAAAAGCGGGGTAGCAAAAGACAGAAATCCCGTCAAAAGTGCTATGATGGCCACCGGCAAACAATACCATCCCAACCCCTTTACGTCTAAATTCCAGATTTGAGTGGCCGCCACATACAAATAGGTAAATGCGAACAAGCATGTCAGTGCTGCGCCAAAAAATTCAGCCGATGTTTCGCCGGTAAAGATTATCCTAAAAACGCCTCCTAGCTGCAGTGCCGCCACAAAAATAGCCATTGGTATCACGGCTTTATTCGACATCTTTCCCAGCATCCAAAGCGCAATGATAAAGAGGACAAAACCGACATACCATAAACCGAGACCTAACATTTTTACCTCCTCTTTCTTATTAATGTGGATGGGTAATTAAAATTTTGACCAAGTAAGTAAGCTCTCACCTAAAATCAATTTACTGCCCCTCACCACACTGAGGCTTACCCAGAAGCAAAAAACTCTGCCCCGGACTAAGGCTTTACTTATTTCATCTTCTTCACCCCCTTTGTCAAATGGCGAATAATTTTATGGCGAATTTTACCACTTGCCCCCCCCATTGTCAAGCCCTTTTCCCACAAAATTTTAAAAGACTTTATCTTTATCCTCCTTTGAACTCCCCTCTGCCCTAGGAGAGAGTGTGGGGGAACAATCGTCCCCCCGCTAGTTTTAGTCCATCATAGACCGGATGCCGTCCTCAATATGACTGACTTGGGGAATCACCGCCTGTTCCAATGGCCGGCTGTATGGGATGGGAACATCAGGAACTGCGATCCGCTTGACAGGTGCATCCAGATCAAACTTGTCGAGATTCTCCGCAACAATAGCGGCAATTTCACCCGTCAGGCCGAAACTCAGATAGTCCTCATCGGCCACGCAGAAGCGGTGGGTCTTGCTGACCGAATTGAGTACAGTTTCTTTATCCAGTGGAACGAGCGTCCGCAGGTCAATGATCTCCACACTGATACCATCCTTCTCCAAATTTTCAGCAGCCATCATGCTTTTATGAACCATCTGACTTAAGGTCACCAGGGTCACGTCACTACCTTCACGGACGACCTTTGCCTCACCAAAGGGAACGGTGTAGGGCTCTTCTGGAACGTGCACTGTACTTCCGGTGTAGTAGGCCATCCACGGCAATCCCATAATCCCTTTGTGGAAGAAGTACGCAACAGGATTATCATCGCGGATTGCTGATAGCATCATCCCTTTAGCATCGTAGGCATTGGATGGTACGACGACTTTCAGACCTGGCACGTGGGCAAAAATACTATAGAGGCACTGGGAGTGCTGGGCGGCGTCATTGTAACCTCCTCCAATGGCGGTCATCAGCACCACCGGTAGCTTCACATTTCCGCCAGACATATAGATGTTTTTGGCCAGGTGGTTGTATATCTGATCCATGCAGACCCCGAAGAAATCAACGAACATGAGTTCGACGATGGGCCGCATACCTTCTGCTGCAGTTCCGATTGCAGCACCGATGAAGGCCGTCTCCGATATAGGCGTATCCATGACTCGCTCGGAACCAAACTTGTCCAAGAGCCCTTGGGTTGCGCTAAAAATACCCCCATACTTAGCTATGTCTTCGCCCATGACAAAGACAGAGTCATCCCGCTCCATCTCTTGGGCAATAGCCTCCGCAATCGCGGCGGACATTGTTAGCTCACGATTATTTCCTTCTGCCATAACTTATTCTCCTTCAATGTTTGATGGTTTATACAAACACGTGCATGGTCGCCTCTGACGGAGCTGGGTAATCACTGTTCCGGGCAAATTCATAGGCAGCTTTTACTGTTGCAGACGCCCGTTCACGGGTCTCCTTCTCCTGCTCCTCTGTCATCCCACCGCTTTCCACAAGCTGGTTTCTCAACCGATCGATGGGATCGTTCTTCCGCAATTCATCCACTTCACCCTTGGGACGATAGACCTCTGCGTCGCCCTGGAAGTGACCCAGATAGCGATCCGTCTTGACCTCAATCAGAGACGGTCCTTCACCCCTGCGGGCTCTTGCGATCGCCTCACCGACAACATCGAACACCTCTACAGCGTCATTATTCTCCACACGGGCACCTGGAATTCCATACCCCACTGCCCGGTCAGCATTATTGGCAATGGCCGTGGACTCTTCCTTTGTTACGGAAATGGCGTATTTATTGTCCTCGCAGATGAAGACCACAGGGAGGTTCCACAGCGCCGCGAGATTCAGCGCCTCATGAAAGGAGCCTTGGTTTGCAGCACCATCACCGAAGAAACTTACAGCAACCCAATCCTTACCCATCTTCTTTGCCGCCAGAGCAGCACCGCAAGCAGGAGGCATACCGGCACCAACGATACCGCTGCAACTGAACTTGTTCTCCAGATCAAAGAGATGCATATGACCTCCCTTGCCTCTGCAAAGACCCGTGACCTTGCCGAAACACTCAGCAGCAAGCTTGTTGACGGGCACGCCCTTTGCAATGGCAAAGTGGTGAGGTCTATGGGTACCGGTGATGGTATCCTCCTTCTTCAGGTGGGCGCAAGTTCCAACGGCGACCGGTTCCTGTCCTGCTGCTAAATGCATCTCCCCCGGCACGGGACCGCTGCCGATATCGAAAGCCAACCCTTCCTGAATGTCAGGAGGCAGTTTACCTTCCAGGTAAATATTTACCATTGTTTCTTCAAATTCCCGGATAACGAGCATTTGCTCAAACATCCACAACATTTGGTCTGTAGTTGGTTTCATCGGCTACTCCTTACTTTTGTTATTTATTAAAATCATGTATTATTTTGACATGGATAATTAAAATTTTGGCCAAGTAAGTAAACTCTCACCTGAAATCAATTTACTGCCCCTCACCACACTGAGGCTTACCCAGAAGCAAAAAAACTCTGTCCCGGACTAAGGCTTTTACTTATTTTATCTTCTTTACCCCCTTTGTCAAATGGCGAATAATTTTATGCTTCATTTTACTACTTTCCCCCCCATTGTCAAGCCCTTTTCCCACAAAATCTTAAAAGACTTTATCTTTATCCTCCTTTGAACTCCCCTCTGCCAGTGTTATAATGAGCCTGATGGATATTTTGGCTGAGCTTAATCCGGCGCAGAGGGAAGCGGTAGAGGCAATCAGCGGTCCGGTGCTGATTTTAGCCGGTCCGGGCAGTGGCAAGACCAGGGTTATTGCCCATCGGGTGGCTTACCTTATTAAAGTTTGTGGGGTTACCCCCCACCGCATTATGGCAGTTACCTTCACCAATAAAGCCGCCAGGGAAATGGAGGAAAGGCTTCACCGTCTGGTCAGTGGTTCAGTTAAGCATTTAACCCTGGGCACCTTTCATGCCATCTGTGCCCGTATCCTGCGCCGGGATGGCAAGGCAATAGGCATTGACCCCAGGTTTGTAATCTACGATGAGGAAGACCAGCTCAGCTTGCTCAAGCGTAGTATTCAGCAAGTAGGTCTTGACCCCAAGCAATATGCCCCGCGGGCTATAGCCTCAGCCATTACCGCTGCCAAGAGTCGCCTGTCAACCCCACCGGACTATATTCAGCGTAGCCGTAGCTATTTTGAAGAGGTGGTCGGGCGTGTCTATGAACGCTACCAGCAGCTATTAACTGAAAGCAGCGCTCTTGATTTTGATGACTTGTTAATGAAAGCAGTCCAGCTATTTAAGATAAGCCCTGAGATTTTGTCTAGCTACCAGTCAAGATACCTCCATCTCCTGGTA
>Ga0209991_10001319_pt1 | contig 11200 bp, 10 predicted proteins | sample ChitaG_FD_183167 | JGI IMG/M metagenome (GOLD analysis project Ga0209991, IMG submission 183167) | Deep subsurface microbial communities from South Pacific Ocean to uncover new lineages of life (NeLLi) - Chile_00310 metaG (SPAdes)... | ecosystem: Environmental > Aquatic > Marine > Oceanic >...
CAGTACATCATCGGCTAGTTTAAAGGCATTATCTACGGCTGTCTTCTGGTCACAGAGCTCGAGCAAGCGGTCATTAGGGATGATAATCAGGGTATCGACCTTGTGTAGCAAGCGGGTAATACCATCGTCGGCTACCTGGCAGCGGTGGACACCTTCAAAGGTGAAAGGTCTGGTGACTACGGCAATAGTGAGGGCTCCACCTTGTTTAGCTATTTCAGCAATAACGGGGGCAGCCCCGGTGCCGGTGCCACCACCCATGCCGCAGGTGATAAACACCATATCAGCCCCGGAGGCGATTTCCTTAAGTTCATCGCGGCTCTCTTCAGCTGCTTTCTCGCCTTGGGCATGGTCGCCACCTACACCTAACCCTTTGGTAAGCTTCTCTCCAAGCTGGATACGAGTTGGAGCTTCGGTAATAGCCAGGGCTTGGGCATCAGTATTTATGGCAATGAATTCCACGCCTTGAATTTCCTCCCTGACCATCCGGGTTATAGCATTGCAGCCACCACCACCTAGGCCGATAACCTTAATCTTGGCTGGATTAGGGGAAAAGCTTGTTTTTGCCATTTCCTCCTCCTTTCTTTACTACCTACTAGTTGATTTTTTGTTTCTTGGGCGCTGTCCTAAAAGAATAGGTGCTTAATTCGGGAAACTAGGCGCCGTAAACCTGAGCCAAAGCTATGGGATTTCCAGGTCTGTGTGCTTTTGTGTTTTGTCCCCCAGAGCAAGAGGCCAACGCTTGTGGCATATGCCGGGTCGCGAAGGGTATCAGTGATACCATATATATTGGTAGGCGCCCCTACCCTTACCGGGAGTTTTAGTATATCGCGCCCCAGTGCATCTATGCCGGAAAGATTAGCGCTGCCGCCAGTGAGTACCATCCCAGCAGGGACTAATGTTTCATATTCAGAGCGTGGCATCTCGAGTAGGATAAGCCTTATGATTTCCTCTACCCGAGCCCGGATGATGTCGCATAGATCCTGATAGGAGACACCGTGTCCATCTTCTGATATCGTGGGGGTAGTTTCTATCTTGCTTTCGTAAACTGGCATAACACTACCATACCTTTTCTTCATCTCCTCGGCTACATCAAACGGTAGCCCTAGACCGATAGCAACATCTCTGGTGAGTTGATAACCGGCTACAGGTAGAATGGCAGTATGCCAGATGCTTCCGTCTTTAAAGACAGCAATATCTGTAGTCCCACCGCCTATATCGGCTAATATGATGCCTACTTCCTTCTCATCCTCGGTCAATACTGCCTCACCGCTGGCTAACGGTTCAAGGATGAGGTCTTCAATGTCTATGCCGATGCCACGAATACACTTTACTAGATTCTGCACAGAGGTTGTTGCCGCAGTAATGACATGCGTCTCTACATCTAGCCTGAAGCCATACATTCCTACCGGGTTCTTGACTCCTACCTGACCATCAACAGCATAACTGCGGGGAATAACATGGAGTAGCTTTCTGTCGTTGGGAGTCTTAACACTTTGGGCACAGGCAAGGACTCGCCTCAGGTCATCTGGACGCACCAGTCGGTCATTGCGGGTAATAGCTACTACCCCTCGATTATTCAGTGAGCTGACGTGCCTCCCAGTGACGCCGACATAGGCTGATTCTACCTTATAGCCGCTGGCTTGCTCTGCTTTTATTATCGACTCGTGGATTGACTCTTTGGCCTCGTTGATGTTGACCACCAGTCCTTTGTGTAATCCCTTGGATGGGGTGACGCCTACACCAGCAACTCGAATAACACCTCCATCGTTTATATCAGCTATAGTGGTGCATACTTTAGTGGTACCAACATCGATAGAAACTACAGGAGTCCGTTTTTTCATTTACCTCCTCCTTATTAGTTAAATTTTGCCCCTTTGGGTTGGATTAATTTTTTCACATTCTTAGAATCCTCCTTTTTATAGTCAAAGTAGGGATAGCCTTTGACTAATTCTATTAGTGCCGCTAGGCTAGGAGCCTCAACGAAGTAGTCATCTAGTGGTCTATAAGCCCGGTATTTCCAGCTACAGTATTTTGGGTTGTTTGGGCTTGTCTCTTCAAAGATATAGGCTCGCCACTTTCCATTTCTAAGTTGCCTAGCTCCCACGGCTTGAAACCAGGGCACTTTGAGGCTAAAAGGTAATATTTCTAAGCCATCAGGTGTGGTTGTCATAATCTTGACTCCTCTTTAGTCGTCTCAAAGATTTTATTTTGTTTAGGCTGCTGCAAAAGCCTCTCGGAGCTTTTTCAGCAAGAACGGTTTCCTCCATCCTCCAGTCTCAACCCCTACTGAAAAACATAGTTTTTCAATGGTCCTATATTGCTCATCCTGAGCCTGAGTTGAAAGGTGCTCAGCTGCTCTCAATTTGGCACTACGGCTACGCGGATTAAGTTGGACCTCGGCTAAGGAAGGGGTAATGACCTTCTTATTGACTAACTTCAGGCTGGCGGTATGTCCGCAAATACAGGTTGGTGTGCCTGGAGGGCAAATACAGTCCTTTGATTCTCGTTGCATAAATTGCTTCACTATGCGGTCTTCGAGAGAGTGATAGCTAATGACAACTAGCCTGCCTTCAAAGCCAAGGAGGTCAAATGCCTGTCTTAGAGCTGATTCCAGGTGCTCAAGTTCCTGGTTAACGGTAATTCGTAGTGCCTGGAAGGTTTTGGTAGCAGGGTGGATTCTACCCCTTCTCCAGCCAATAGCCTGCTCTATTATCCGAGCTAGGTGAAGGGTGGTTTTTATGGGGCGTTCCTGCACGATTCGGCGTGCTATTTTATGGCTGTGGCTTTCTTCGCCATATGTTTTTATAAGGCGAGCTAGGTCACTCTCAGGGTATGTGTTGACGATATCAGCAGCGGTAACCTCTTGGTTGGGACTGAAGCGCATATCTAATGGTCCCTCACGCTGAAAGCTGAAACCACGCTCAGCACTATCCAGTTGAAAGGAGGAGAGCCCCAGGTCAAACAAAATACCATGCACGGGGAAGAAGTCATATTTAATGCAGATAGCCTGTAAGTTAACGAAGTTTTCGTTAATGAGAAGAGTCGAGTTACTACAGGCTTGTAGCCTTGCCTCGCTTATTTTTATAGCCTCAGGGTCAGCCTCAATGCCCAGTAGTTGCCCGCCGGGTGAGCTATGCTCCAAGATGGCAGCGGCATGCCCTCCACCCCCAAGGGTGCAATCAATGTAACGCCCCCCAGGTTGAACTGCCAGTGCCTCGATGGTCTCTTTGAGTAGAACCGGAATATGAGTATGGGCTGACATCTCTAAAACCCTCAATGCCTCTCCAAGCTTTCTATGATTTGCCAGGCTTGCTCCTGGCTAGCAGCCTTTTCTTCCTCCCAAAGCACTTTGTTCCATATCTCAAGGTAAGTATTAGCTCCAGCTATAACTACTTCATCCACAATCTCGGCATACTCTCGTAATGGAATAGGTAGGGCTATTCTCCCTTGTCCATCAATATTGAGCATAAAGGCAGTGGCAAAAATAGCCCGATTTAACCTTCTCATCTTACTGGGGGTGAATGAACCGGTAGTAAGCGTGGTCGCCAGTTTTTTCCACTCGGCTAGGGTGTAGGCCCAGATGCACTTCTCCACCCCGGGCATCAATACCACTCCGTCTCTTAGTTCTCTTCTGAACCTGGGTGGTAGAGGTACCCTGCCTTTCTCGTCAATTTTATACTCAAACTCACCAAAAAACACTTTTCACCCCTAAATTCCCTGATTTACCACTTTTCCCCACATTTTACCATCTATAACACACATTCCGCTTTTTGTCAAGTCCTTTGGCGAATTTTTTTAAAATTGCCCGATTTTGAGGTCGTTTAGCAACCTATCCCCCTGCCCCCTTCCCTTATTAAGGGAAGGGGGAGTGTAGGTTAGAGAGGGGCTTCGCCCCTCTCTAAAATCTCTTCCCCCTCTCCTTTCCAAGGAGAGGGGGATAAAGGGGGTGAGGTTAACAAACAATCTTCGATTTTGTTAGATGTTTTATGTGTGGTAGAATAGAAGCTGTGTAACCTGCCAAGTAACCCCAGAAAGGATTAGGTCGGTGCAAATTGATATCCTGACGCTATTTCCCCTGATGTTCCAAAGTCCGCTTAGTGTTGGTATTTTCAAACGGGCTATTGACCGCAGGCTGGTTGGGATTAATATTCATAATATTCGAGACCATACTCATGATAAGCATCGCACCGTTGATGACTATCCTTATGGCGGTGGAGCCGGCATGGTGCTCAAGCCAGAGCCTATCTTTGAGGCAGTTGAGTCAATAAAATCAGATATATCGCTCAAACAGGGGGTTGATGTGCTACCAATTATTCTGCTTACCCCCCAGGGTCGCCTTTTTTCTCAACAAATCGCCCTAGAGCTATCCAAATATGAGCATCTAATTCTCATCTGTGGTCACTATGAGGGGGTGGATGAGCGAGTGCATGAGTATCTGGCTACCGATGAGATTAGTATTGGCGATTATGTGCTTAGCGGGGGTGAGTTAGCGGCTATGGTGGTAATAGATGCTGTGGTCAGGCTTTTGCCCGGCGTTCTTGGTTCAGAGGCTTCGCCGCTGGACGATTCTCACGTCACTGGGCTATTGGAATACCCTCAATATACTCGTCCCCCAGTGTATAGAGGGTGGTCAGTATCTGAAGTTTTACTTTCGGGAAACCATCCCCAGATTGCTAAGTGGCGCCGTGAGCAGGCTATCCTACGTACTCTGAGGCGTCGTCCCGAGCTATTAGACAAAGCTAATCTATCTTTTGAGGAACGGCAGTTAGTAAGCCGGCTTAAAAAATCTAATTTATCTAGAGGGTCTTAGGGAAAATGAATATGGCATCGCTAGTTGAAGTCAAGCCGAATCCGAATATTCCAGCTTTTGCCCCCGGCGATACGGTAAAGGTCAGTGCTAAGATTGTGGAAGGGGAGAAGGAGCGCACCCAGCTATTTCAAGGGGTGGTAATTAAGGTTCGGCATAGTGGGGTTGGTTCTAGCTTTACCGTGCGGCGTGTTACCCATGGTGTAGGTGTAGAGCGTACCTTCCCCCTGTATTCGCCGCTTGTAGAAAAGGTAGAAGTAGTCCGGCACGGAAAAGTACGCCGGGCTAAGCTTTACTACCTGCGTGGGCTCAGTGCCAAGGCATCTCGTATCAAGGAAAGACGGTTAAGCAAGCAAGAGTCGGAAATGGAACGAGAAGCAGCACAAAAGCTGAAACAAGAGCAAAAGCTGGAGCTGGAACAGGAACCAGAGCAAAAGCTGGAGCAGGAACCAGAGCAAAAGCTGGAACAGGAACCAGAGCAAAAGCTGGAGCAGGAACAAGCGTCAGAGCAGGAACAAGCGCCAGAACAGAAGCTGGAGCAGGAACAAGCGTCAGAGCTGGAGCAGGAACAAGCGTCAGAGCTGGAGCAGGAGCAAGAGCCAGAACAGAAGCTGGAGCAAGAGCAGGAGTAGACTAGAGCTACTTAATTGGAGCATAGCAGGTGGGGTATGCCGAGGTTAGCGTCAATTCGCCAATAGCCCAGCGCAGGACATTTAGCTATGCTATACCCTCTGGTCTGAGTATTGAGGTGGGGCAGGCGGTATGGGTTCCTTTTGGTGAGAAGCTCCTCCAGGGCATCGTTTTAGAGCTAACCCGTTACCCGGCTGTGGAGGAAACCAGGGAAGTAGCCGGTATAATTGAGCCTCACCCCATATTATCCCCGTCTCAGGTATTGTTGGCTCGCTGGCTCAGCGAGCACTATCTATCGCCCCTTTTTGATGCCGTGGCTTTAATGCTACCACCGGGATTTGAGCGGAGGGTGGTCACTTTTATCTGTTCGACCCATCATGAATATGATATATCTTCTCTTACTCAGGAGCAGAGGTATGCCCTTGAATTGGTTCAGAGACAGGGTAAAGTCAGTCTTAGGAGACTGGAGAAGGCATTAGGTAAGAAAAGGGCTCAGGCTATCGTTTCCCAGTTGGTGGGACGAGGTCTAGCCGTTAGAAGCTATGAGCTGGAGAAAGTCAAGGTAAAACCAAAGACAGTGCCTTACTTATCTTTAGCAGTGACGGCTGACGAGGCTCAGCAGGAAGCAGCTAAGTTGCGTGAGAAAAGGGGGAGCAAACAGGCGGCTCTTCTCGACTTCCTAGCTCAGCAGTTCAAATCGGTTCCCTTGGCGGAAGCCAGGCAGAGGGTTAACTGTGATAGAGCGGTGGCTGATGCCTTGGTCAATAAAGGTTTGGTCACAATTGAGCAGATTGAAGTAAAACGCGAACCAATCTCCTATCAGGGCATTACTCCTTCCTATCCACTGACTCTTACCGCTGCCCAAGAATCGGCCTTCAAGTCTATTCAATCAAGCCTGCTACAGGTGGCGAAGGGACATACTTCACCAGCCGTTTTTCTGCTTCACGGGGTTACTGGAAGCGGTAAGACGGAGATCTACCTACAGGCTCTGGCTGAGGCGGTGAAGCTGGGTAAGCGGGGCATTGTTCTGGTTCCAGAAATTGCCCTTACCCCCCAGACTATAGAGCGATTTGCTTCGCGCTTTCCCCATAAGGTAGCTGTCCTTCATAGCAAGCTCTCCCTGGGTGAACAATTTGATGAGTGGCAGCGAATAAGAAACGGAGAGTTTGATGTAGTTATTGGTTCTAGGAGTGCAATTTTTGCCCCCCAACCTGATTTGGGTCTTATTGTTATTGATGAAGAGCATGAATGGACCTATAAACAGCAAGATAAATCACCCCGCTACCATGCTCGTGAGGTAGCTATAAAGCTGGCTGAGCTAACCGGAGTCGTAGTTATTCTGGGCAGTGCTACCCCTGATGTAGAGACTTTTTACCACGCGCAAAAGGGAGACTATCATTTGCTTCAGCTCCCTGAGCGGGTTACCCCTGGCGGGGGTTTCTTGCCCCAGGTTGAGGTAGTAGATTTAAGGGATGAGCTTAAGGCGGGGAATAGGAGCATTTTTAGCCGCTCTTTATCCGAAGCTATTGCTGAGGCGGTGGTAAATAGGGAACAGGTGATTCTATTTCTTAATCGGAGGGGAGGAGCCACCTTTGTTCAGTGCCGTAATTGTGGCTTTGTCCTCCGCTGTAGGCGTTGTGAGGTTACTCTCACTCATCATTTAGCTGAGGATGTTTTAGTCTGCCATCAGTGTAACTACAAAATGCCGGTTCCTCAGATTTGCCCTCGGTGCTTGAGTCGCCGGATAAAGTTTTTAGGCATTGGCACCCAGAAGTTGGAGCAGGAAGCCAGTTTTACCTTCCCCCAAGCCAATCTGCTGCGCTGGGATAGTGATGTTACTAAGCGGAGGTATTCTCACGACAAAATATTAGGCAAGTTTCGTGCTCATGAGGCTGATATTCTTATTGGCACCCAGATGATTGCCAAGGGATTGGATTTACCTCTGGTTACCCTGGTCGGGGTAGTTAGCGCTGATACCGCACTAAACTTGCCTGACTTTCGGGCTGGGGAGAGGACTTTTCAGCTCCTGTGTCAGGTAGCGGGGAGGGCAGGACGTGGCACTTTAGGTGGACAGGTTATCATTCAGACCTACTCCCCCGAGCACTATGCCATCCAGGCGGCAGCCAAGCACGACTATGTCCTTTTCTATGATAGGGAAATCACCTATCGCCGCCGGCTGCGTAATCCTCCTTTTACCCGGCTAGCCTCCCTTGTTTATACCCATCCTAACGATGGTCTTTGCCAGAGGGAGGTAGAAAGAATGAAGCGCCTCCTTCTTGAGGAAAGGGACGCAAAGGGAATAGCTGACCTCAGTCTAATTGGACCGGCACCGGCATTTATTCACCGGCTGCGAGGTCGGTTTCGGTGGCAGCTCATACTTCGCGGCTCTGAGCTGTCGGCTTTTCTCTCACAAATACCTATCCCCCATGGCTGGGCGGTAGATATTGACCCTCTAGGTCTAGTGTAAGTTTTACAATTCAGCCTTGGTCAGCTATAATTTTCGTGGAGGTCAAATGGCAATCATTCCTATTCGTGTAATGCCCGACCCGTTATTGCGGCAGAAATCAAAGCGGGTCAGGGTTGTTGATGGCTCAGTCCAGAGGCTAATAAGCGATATGCTTGAGACAATGCACTCGACTGGTGGGGTAGGGCTGGCTGCCCCCCAGTTAGGCACTCCCTTGCGAGTGATTGTTATTGGCATACCTGAGCAAGAAGATATAGTCTTAATCAATCCTGAGGTGGTGCGAAGAAGTGGGGAGCGCCTGGTAGATGAGGGTTGTCTCAGCATTCCTGGCTATATCGGGGAGATTAAGCGTGCTGAATTAGTTAGGGTCAAGGGGCGTGACCAAAACTGGAGGGAGATACGAATTAAGGCGGATGAGCTTCTAGCTCAAGTCCTGGAGCACGAGATAGACCACCTGAATGGTGTGCTTTATATTAATCACCTGGAGAGTATGGATAAGCTACGCAAGATTGAGCCAGGAGAAGCCGAGCTTTAGCAAAATCCCGTTATACAAGGTTTAAAAAGGAGGGGCTGGCGTAGCCAGCCCCTTTCTCCTTGTTTCTGTCCTTATTTATCTTAAGGTCTCCCGTATAACTCTTGAGCGCCAGTTTTATCGCCAATCTCAAGAGAGCACTTCATCATTCTGATTCCTCCTCCTCTTCCTCTTCTTCTTCCTCGGCGGGACTGGCTAGCCAGTCGGCTATATTGGCTATGAGCTGGTTGTTGTCAAGGATACCATTATGTGGCTCGGTCATAAAGGTGAGGTCATAAATTGCCAGGACTTTAGATTCATTAGCCAGGACTATGGGTGATAGCTCCTGTCTCGTCTCTATCAATGATGAAAAGGTATTCTCGTCAACCAAAGCAATACTACAGTTGTCAGAACTAATGGAACCAGAGGTATAAAGGGCTATCTTTTTCAGGTCGTTTGTTATCTCATTTTCCTTGAATTCGCTAACGAATATGTTTCTATAATTAGCATCGTATTCCTTCATGTTATACAGGTAATCAGGTTCAAATATCAGACCAAAGTTGAGGGATAGGCTGTTCATCTTACCACGCCGGGTCGGGTCAGCAATTAGCAGCAGCTTACCACCATTGTTTACAAACTCATCTATAGTCTCCCTTTCCTCTTTAGAGAACTCCGCCCGAGGGCAAACTACGACAAAGGCATCAGGTAGCTCTTCTTCCTCCTCTTCAACCTCCTCAGCCTCTTCCTTAATCTCCTCGCCCTCCTTTTCCTCCTCTACAACCTCCTCACCTTGCTCAGCTACTTCCTTATCCTCCTCTTCCAGCTCCTCCTCTTCCTCCTCTACAACTTCCTCACCTAAAAGCTCCTCTTTCAGGACATCCCCTGCCTTAAAGAACTCAATAGTTAAGCCTCGCGAGATAAGGCGCAATATCAGAACATTGAGCTCCTCTATATCAAAGTCATTATGATGAGCTAAATCAATTAGGATAGTCTTGGATATATTATCGGATACATTATCGGAAAACTCGGTTGATGGTGGCATAGGCACAACAATCTTTTCATAGCTTGGCATCTCGCTGGGTGGAGGACTATAGGACCCGCTATAGTAGAAAAACCCCCGTCCCAAAACGACAACGATTATTCCGGCGAGGAGAATGGCAATCCTTATTATCGACTTTGTCACCGATTTACTCCGACTCAAAGTATAAGTAATAGTAAATAGGCACTGTGCTGGTTTTTGATTTCAGGTCTTCCATATCTGAAGAGCCAAAAAACCAGAAAATAACTGGCTTCGCTATCTCGAGTTCTACCACCCCATAATTCCTGATACCAGCCAGGCTGGCAGCTTTTTCTATAGCCGCGGTGCTGGTTCCTATTTCATCTATTAGACCGTATCTGAGGCCTTCGACGCCCACATAGATTTCAGCCCGGGAGAGTTCTTCCTCAGATAACTTTATTCGGTCTCCCCTCTGGGAGATAACAGCCTCAATAAATTCCTGCCTCACCATCTCCAGCATGCCTGTGGCTTTTCTCCTCGAGCCACCGGTAGCCTTGAATGGTCCAGAGGTTATAACATCCTCTTCCAGTTCTTCAGGGGTAGGTAAAGTGACCCAGGCGCCTATGTTGCCAAGGATGGAGGTTGGCTCAGCGTAGATATAGTTTGATGCCACCGCAATATAATAGCCACCGCTGACACCCACCATTCCTATGGAAGCTACTACCGGTTTCTCTGCCCTCAGGCGAAGCACATCCAAGTATATCGGCTCAATGGCGCTGACAAATCCCCCGGGGCTATCTATCTGTAGAACAACTGCCTTTATGCTATCATCATTCCTGGCATCCCTCAGCAGGTCCAGGATATCATCGGTGTAAGCTTGGTCCACAATTTCGCCGGAGATAGTTATGGTGGCGATATTTGGTTTAGGGATTACTAAGATAGAAATCAAAACCCCTAAACCCAGGCCGAGCACAATAAAAAAGGGGATAGAAGTGAACCAATGGCGCATTAACCTTTTGGCCGATTCCAGTCTAGGCATAATTATCTTTCCTCTAGCCAGTTAACGTGATTATTCTACTATAACGGGAGCCATCTTACAATTTGCGGGCTAGCTCCCCATCATTTATTGCCCTTCAAGTAGTCTATAGCCCACTGGATGGCATCCTCTCCCTTAAGCTCAAGCTCATGGTCAGGAGATAACCCTTCATTTTCTATTAGGCGACCATTGGGGGTCAGCCAGCGAGCATTGGTAATATATAGCCCAGAACCATCTTTAAGCTGGCGCAGGATATTGACACTGCCCTTGCCATAGGTTGTGGTACCAGCAATGGTAGCGCGAGCATAATCTTGCAGAGCTCCAGCCAGTACCTCACTGCCACTAGCCGTGAAACTGTCTACTAAAACAATTAAAGGCAGGTCGGTGGTTACTTGGTTGGGCTTAACTGCTATGGCAGTCTGCTTTCCTTGGCTGTCTACCACATTGACAACTACTACACCCTCCTTCAAAAAGTGACTAGCCACGTCAACCACTGTTTCTAGTAAGCCACCTGGATTGCTGCGCAGGTCAAGGATAATGCCGGTAGCTGCCTCGTGGGCAATACCCTCTAGGGCAGAGGATAGCTCCTTATTGGTGCGTTCAGAAAAATAGGAGATATTAATGTAGGCGATGTCTTCCCTCATCTCAAAGCGGACACTTGGTAGCTCAATTTCAGCTCTCACTATTTCGATTTCTTCCATTACCTCCCATTGCTTAACCCCCAATTGCTCAGGTCCGTTTTCACCTTGGTGAAG
>Ga0209991_10001320_pt1 | contig 11198 bp, 18 predicted proteins | sample ChitaG_FD_183167 | JGI IMG/M metagenome (GOLD analysis project Ga0209991, IMG submission 183167) | Deep subsurface microbial communities from South Pacific Ocean to uncover new lineages of life (NeLLi) - Chile_00310 metaG (SPAdes)... | ecosystem: Environmental > Aquatic > Marine > Oceanic >...
CTATAGATGAGTTGGAAAACTCACTTTACAAAGAAGCATTAGAATATGTTATTGATGCGTTGAGGGAATCGGAATCCTCCGTCGTAATCACGACACATTCTCCTTTGGTCGTTGACATGGTCAAATTGGAAGATTTAGTAATCGCGGAAAAAACCGGAGAAGGAACTGTTCTGAGTAGAATCAAAGCCCCCCAAAAACTTCGACAAAAGCTGGCTGAGTTGAAAATAACGCAAAGCGAATCATGGCTCTACGGAGAACTGCCTGAATGAGCCTACGAAGAGTCATTTTATGCGAAGATAAATATGGAGGAGGGTTCTTCAAGGAGCTTATTAGTAGGCTGAAAAATGAAAACATGGTTCCGCGTAATCTAGGCACAGATGTAGCCAAATTTTATGGACCTTGTAATGTCAAACTCGAAAGGCAATTGAAGGCTATGATGATGAAAAGATGTCGTAAGTTTATCATAGTTGTGGACGCGGATGGAGGAAATATCGGAATAGTAAGGAATAGAGTTGTCCAGCACATTCCTCATGATTTACTCAATATCACTAATGTGGTAGTTCTAGACTGCGAGATTGAAGATTGGATATGTATAAGTCTTGGCATGAAAGGCAACAACAAATCTTCAGTTATTCTCAAACATAGACTGGACTACAGGAAGCACAAACTCAAGACATATGTGTCAAAACTCAACATAGAAAGACTAATGAAATGCAGTAGCTTTTCTCAATTCATTGATGCCTTTGCTGCTTCCTAGTCATATGCGCACATACGCGTACTGTCATACTTGTGTGTAACATATTCATTGTGGGTGGGGGAAGGGGTTACAAGGGGAAACTGCGCTTCGGGGGGGTTTCCCCTTTAACGTTTTTGGGTAGCCTGCATACATACCCATTTTCATACTGCCTTTCTCTTGTTGTGCACATAAGCATACGCTGGCAAACCCTTAATATCCTTTTTAACTCCCCTTTTTCTAGAGGATTTTTGAAGTGAAATATGCTGTCATTCCGCAAATCTATACCATAATAGCATTCGGGGCTTCGATAGTTCTAATGCCTTTGCTGACGCTACCAGCGTTTGGCCCTTCGGTGGAGGGGATGCCACGTTATCTAATACATCCGTTTTTCACATTGGATTTTTCCCTGTGGCTGACCACAGCGATTGTTTGGTTCATTGCATTTGCGCTTTCTCTGAGGTATATCCATAAAAAGGCGCTGAAGCTGACCGAAATCGTAGGACAGAACTTGCATGTAATCTCTCTGGCAACCATAACAGTGATTGTTGCTCTATCGGGATGTGTGGGCTTCTCTGACACCATACATTTCACGCCTGGCATCATGTCCCCACCTAGTCCTCTCCTTTTCAGCACTCGTATGATTAATTTCTTTGGCGTTCTTATCTGTGAGCCTGTTTGGATAGTCGCAGTTCTCTGGGGATATTTGAGCGCACGTCTGGCGAGACCTTAGCAAGTTTAGTTTCATATGTCTACGCTTCGACTTGGTTGTGGCGGGTGGGTGGGAGCAAGGCGAGAGCCTTGCAGGTTCAGAGATGCATGCATGCATTCGATGACAGATAAAGAGTAATGAACGTAAAGTTTGAAGAGTTCACTACTCTTTTTTACTTTCAGCCTCTATGCCAAACAAATGCTTAGCCACCACTACATGCGTATGACCAATTATGGCATTCAGACCAGCAACGATAGCCAGCAGAAACCAAGACATTGACTCCAAGCCAAGAGTGATATTCAAGGCATCACCAATGACTCCTAATATAGCGAATCCAAAGCAAGCATACTGAGAAATGCCACCAAACCGGTCACATGCACGAATCTCAGCCTTTACTTCTTCAAGGTTCTTGAAAGGTTTATGATTCCACGTCGCGACCAATTCTTCTTTTATGATAGACATCTTCACCATCACTTCCTTTTTTCTTTCTTACAACAGCATAATTTCAATTTGTATTAAAGATTTTAGAAAGAACGTGTATACATGAACTTTGCCACTCAATTATAGCCCTCACGAGTTTTCACTCTTCCTATGCCTTAACTTTCCTATGGCTGCGTGGAAATAGATGACGTGTTCTTAGACCAAATCTTACGAGAGACAGCATTAGTGGAACTTCTATCAGAGGTCCTATGACTGTGGCTAGCGCTGCACCCGAGCCGATGCCGAAAAGGGTTGTTGCGACGGCAATAGCAACCTCGAAGTGACTGCTAGAGCCAATGAGTGTATTACATATCGACGATTCATAGCTCCAATTGGCAAGCCATGAGACTGCATAGGTCAACGAAACCATTATTGCATAACCAAGCAGCAAGGGAACAGCAATCAAAGCCACGGTCAAAGGTTGATTAATAATAATCTCTCCTTGAAACGAGAACATAACTATCAATGTAGTTAACAAGGCAACAATCGATATCTTTCCCCAAACAGGCACATAGCTTTCGTCAAACCATTTTTGACCCTTGCGATTAATGACTACCCAACGAGAAATCGATGCACTTATGACCGGGACTACTATGAAGAACAGGACGCTGAGGGCAATCAGATCCCATGGCACTGGAATCGCGCTCACACGCAGATAGAAAGCTGCTAAGGGAGCATATAGGAATACCATCAAAAGGGCATTGACCGCTGTGTTTACGAGTCCTTGCCCCAAATCTCCACGAGCAAGCATAATCCACCACATGACCATTGCCGTACATGGTGATATTCCAAGCAGGATGATGCCCGCAATGAATTCGGGGTTTCCTGGTAAAAGAGTGTTTGCCAAAAATGTCGCTAGTGGTGGGTTGATGACCCAATTTGCGATTATGGTAAGAAGTAATGGTTTCGGATTCCTTGTGGCTTTAACGATGTCTCCAAACCTTATTTTAACAACTGTGGGATACATCATGAAGAAAAGGCAAACGCCTATTGGGATGGATAGCTGACCAAACTTCATCGCGTCTAGATACTGTCCGAAAACTGGAAGAAAACGCCCTAACAGCAGTCCCAAGATTATACATATTGCAATCCATAATGTTAGGTACTTCTCGAAGAGTCCTAGTTTTGTTTCCTTATCTTCGGTCATGTTTGTCATCTCGTTGAATCGACAAGTACAGCACATTGGATTAAAAGATTTAAATCTATCAATTTAAATCTTTCTTTTGCGGTATGGTCTTCACAATATATCTGTGGTTTAGCTAGGGAATTCGAGGAACGCAAAAAGATTTCTGGTTAGTACTGGTTTTGCAAGGTTATAGAAGACCCACTTTCCTTCCTTTCTATCCTTCACAAGCCCGACGTTTTGCAGGATATTTAAGTGATGAGACGCAGTCGGTTGAGTCAAATCGAGGGCAACTGTAACCTCGCAGACGCACATCTCTCTAACGCTGAGAAGCTTTAGCATCTTTAGCCTCGTCCCATTGGCAAGAGCTTTCAGTAAACGACTTTTTCTACGAATAAGATCGGGGTCTGCCAACTGATTGGCAAGCTTTCTTAGTCTCTTCGCATAATCTTCTAGGTCTTCTGATGGACGAAGGCCTGAGCAGAGCAATCTTTCAAGCCTTTTGCTGGATTTTTCGACTCGGTTTATCATTTATACCTCCTTTAGACACACAGTGTAAGGTTTTCCAACGAAATAAACTTTGAAAACAGATTTAAATATTTTTATCTATGGTGGAAAGCTTTATTTCAATACTTTTAAATATGTCGATTTATAAACATCCTAGCAAGCCGCATGAGATTAAGAGGCTGAAATAAATGGTTAAGGATGACGCTACGAAAAAATCATGTGTGTGTACTCAGAGGCTCACGGATATGCTTCGTGCTGCTCAGCCGGTCAAGAAATCTTCTTTGATGAAAGTAACTTGTGTCCATTGCGGGAAGGTGTTCCGGACAGACTCCGAAAGAGAATACTGCTTCGACTGTGAAGAGAAAATGAGGAGACAGAGATAGGAGGGACACCTTATGGAGAGCAAGAAAATAGGCTTTATATTTTGCGTTTGCACTGGGAAATGTGCTGGCTTCGCTCAGCTGGACATCTGGGATTTCATTAACATCATCAGAACCGAGTACCCTGTGGAGTACGGCTTCATCCATCCTATGCTGTGTGATGAGGATGGCGAACGATTTTTGGAAGATTTCCTCAAGAAGGAAAGCAGGTATATTGTGGCCGGGTGTGCTCCTATAATGCAGAAGAAACTCTTCAGGGACGCCTTCAAGAAGGCAGGTTTAGACATCAACAAGGATTTGATCCCTCTAGATGTGAGAAACATGAAACTAGAGGACGCGTTGAGCATTGTAAAGGATGCTCTGAAGGAGGCAGGTAAAGATGTCTGAGGAAACATACATGGGTGTACCGCGCAACGAAATATCTTGGACTCCAAGAATAGACTATCAAAAATGTGATCTTTGTGACGGTGACCCTCAATGCCTTAAGTTTTGTCCCCATCAGGTATATGCTGTAGCTGGGCAACCAAGAAAATTGATTATAGAGAATCCAAATAACTGTGTGGTTTTCTGTCGTTCTTGCAGAAGAGTATGTGCTCCAGACGCTCTAAGTTTTCCAGAAAAGAAGAAAGTGCTAGCTTCAATTAAGAAGCTTAGAGGTTATTGAAACGGTGATTCTATGTCAAAAAAAGGAAAGATATTTGTAATTCCTTGCAGCGGAATCGGAAAAGCCTTGGGAACAGTAAGCAGGACTGCCATGTATGAAGTTATAGAGAAAATGCGACCAGAAGAGACTGCTACGGTTTGCCTTCCATTGTTGACAATTGGTGACGAAGCAATCTTAAAACTTGTAAGAAACAACCTTTGCATATCAATTGATGGCTGTCCTTCTCAATGTGCACGCAGGAACATTGAAGCTTCCAGAGGCAAGCTAGCAGCTAACTTCATGGTAACCGACATTCTAAGAGAAAACAAGAAATTGAAGCCAGAAGCCGTCACCAAGCTAGGTCCAAAAGGCCTAGAACTTTCAAGTATACTGGCTCAAAAAATCGCAAGAAAAATTGACGAAATAAACAGTAGGGAATAAAATGGCTATAGTAAAAAACAAAGTTGGAGTCGTCTCATGCAGCGGCGAAGACCTGCCTGAAGGCACAATCTCCCGCCTCGCCACTCGCATTGTACTGGAAAAACTAAGGGCAAGCGACACAGTAACAATATGCCTTCCCCTGTTTCTCGCAGGAAGTGAAAATGAAAGAGCCTTCGCAAGAGTGTTTCCAACAATTGCCGTCGATGGGTGCAGCAAAAAATGTGCAGAAATTGGAACCCGAAAATATAGTGGCAAGCCAGTTGCAACAATTGTCGTCTCCGAAATCATGAAAGAACACCCTCACTTAAAAGCGAAATCCAGAGACAAGCTTGGCAATGACGAAAAAGAACTTATTAATATAGTAGCTGAAAAAATCGCGGAGAAAGTTGATGAAGTTCTAAGAAAAAACAGAAAAAAGGTGTAAACATTTGAGTGAAGAAGAAAAGGTTGCAATAGTTGCTTGTGCAGGAATCGACAAAGCACTAGGTTCTGTAACTCGTGCATGCGCATTCAAGATCATGGAGAAATCGGAGCCGGAAGATTCTGTTCTAGTGTCCATCCCCCCTCTGGTTATTGATGCAACCCCCCATTCTGAATGGATAAAGAAATACCCTGCCATTACGATTGATGGATGCGCTGAACGTTGTGCCACAAAAATCGCCGTAAAAAAGGGGGGCAGAATAAGAGGAAGAGTGTTCATTCCACAAAGCATCCAAAAACATGGGTTGAAACCGAAGTCGTCTGCAGAGATTGGTCCTGAAGGAGAAAAACTTGCTGAAAAGATCGCTGAAGAAACAGTTCTACTAATCAACAAAATCTTGGGGAAGTGAGTGTTTGAAAAATGAAGAAAATTTCCAGCTTAAGGTCTTAAAGTGGACTTTCCAAGTCCCAAAAGGCTTGTTTTATAACGAGAATGATTGTTGGGTGAAAATAGAGGGGCCCAAAGCACGAGTCGGAATTACCGATTTCCTCCAAAGCATGGCCACAGACATTCTATTTGTTGAGTTCAAGGATGTTGGAACAGAGATTGAACAATTGGATGAAGTGGCTTCTTTTGAATCGGTAAAGACTGTACTTGATTTGATATCGCCTGTGAGTGGCATCATAGTTGAAGTTAATGAGAAGTTATCGGAACGACCTGAGCTTGTAAACCAGGACCCGTATGGAGAAGGGTGGTTCACTGTTTTGAAACTTAAGGACTTTGAAAGCGATCGAGAAAACCTTCTAGATGCTCAAAAGTACTTCGAAGTATTGAAAAGAAAGGTCGAATTGGAAAAAGAGAAACTGGGAAAACAGGGGTAATTGAATGAAAAGAGCGCGTTTTGAAGAGATACGTAAGAAATACCGAAATACCAAGCGTGAAGAGACCAACGTCGACATTCTATCCCTGAAATTGGAAATCGAGTCCTGTAAGGAACTTTCAAGCTACAGGTGAAAACAATGAGGATTTGTTAGCCGAAGCACAAGACATGTTGGTTGATTTGATAAAGGTCATTGATGAAGGTCATTGTCATCCATTCAGACTCAAAGAAACTTTAACTGCAGCATGGTGAGGGTGAAGAATTGCCAAAGAAGAATAAGAAGAGCTGGAAGGAAAGACAGCGAGAGAAACAGATAAGGCGGCAGAGGGCTCAAGAGGCCTATCGGATACATAAGGAAAGAGAAGCTGAAAGAAAGCCTCGGCAATGGCCCAAAGGCAAAATAGTTGTCGGAATTTGTCTGGTTGCCCTGGTACTAGGAGCCTATGGAGCATGGCAGTACTACATTCAACTCCCTCCAGCAATCGGTGATGGAACAAATGGCAAGCCCCCACCAACAGGCTCAGCTCCAGACTTCTCTCTGAAAGACATAGACGGAACTCAATTCTCACTCAAGGGACATAGTGGAGAGGTAATTGCTATTCATTTTATGGCTGTAGGCTGCGGTGGACAAATCTATCCTATAAACGACTATCAACTTAAGCAACTAAAAACCATGTGTAACAACTATTGCAGCAACAAACCAGTTACTGCAGTCACCGTTGCTGTGGCAACCTGCGAAAACCCCGACCTCGCACGAATCCGAACAAACTACGGTATCACTTGGGCTTTAGGAAACGACTATGATGATGGAATAATGGATATAGTCAACGCCTACACCGCATATTCTATAAAAGATGGAACAATCGTTCTTATAGACAAAACATTCAATGTGGCCAAAATATACACCGAAACTATGACTGCCGACACACTGTTGTCAGAAATCAATCAACTTCTAGGAGCCTGAAAAAAAGGATGCTTGAGGAATCTATTGGCCTGTTCTTCTTAGGGATTGCAACCTTTCTTTCCCCTTGTTCCATTGCACTCATTTCGGTCTATCTAACCTACGCTGTAGGCATCAGCAAGAACATACGAAAGGGATTTGTAATTGGTTGCAGCTTCGCTGTAGCCATGTGTCTAATTTTCTTCTTTCTCGGCTACGCTGTATCCTCTCTTATTCCGGTAGATCCGGCTAGCTATCGATTTTTCTTCGGCATTTCTGGCATTCTTCTTATATTCTTCGGAATCAACAACTTGGGTCTGTTTAAGAAAATCCACTTCACAAGCAACGCTAGCAGTTCTTTTGCTGAACGAATTAATGCTTTGAAGTTGACTGCTTTGACGCGTTTTTCAAAATATAATTATGCCGTGGGGTCATTTCTGTTCGGGGTAGTCATTTCTTTAGCCTTAGGTCCGTGTTCATTATCTTTGGTTTTGCCTGCGATACTGCTAACCATTTTCAGTGCACCGACACCTTATCACGGTGGCCTTTTACTTTCAACTTTTGGTCTGGGGCACGCCTTACCAGTAATTCTTTTAAGTGTGCTGTTAGCGACAGCGCGCAAGGCGGTAACAGAAAAAACTGCTACAGCAAGTAAATGGCTAACAAAGATTTTTGGAATAGCCTTTGTTATAATTGGAATAGTCATGGTTGGTTATGTGTTGGGAGGATGATAAAAATGAAGAAAAACAAAGGGAAAGTCGAAGTCTTTGTGTCTCTAGGCTCCTGTGTCTGCAATTTCGCGCCACTTATGGAGAAAGTGGGACATGTAACATCAAAGTTCAAAGATTTGGTAGAAGTTCAAATGAAGTCAACCAAATCATCAGAAGCATCTAAATATGGAGTCCAAGACATGTGCATAGTAGTAAATGGAAAAATCAAGCTTCCCTCAGACTTTGACGAAGAAGAGCTTGAGGATGCCATTTTAAAAAGTAGTTAAACAACTAGCCACGCACGCCCATAACCCTCTCTATGATTCACGCCTTCTTGTTTTGTATCGTAGGGTGTGCATGTCGATGAGGGCTCCGGTTGCGATTGCGTTTATTCCTGTTGAAAAAGCTACAAGTACGAGGAGGATGTCATGCAGGTTCTCTGTCCAACCATCCGACCAATTAATCATGTATGCATGCATGTGATAGCAGCCCATCTATCCGGAATGTAATCCACGAAATGTTCTGAATCTTACATGAGGAACTCCGAGTTCTTGTAGTCCGATAAACAAGTTGAAATGAGTGTTTCACTTGTTGAAACGCTTTTTCCACAGTGTTCCTTAAAGCACGCTTTCACCATTAATTTCGGTGGTGATCAAAAGTGTTGAGAAACAAAAACGTTGTAAGTTTGATTCTCATGGCAACGTTGCTAGTAACGCTATCACCATTTTTAATGGTGATTTATGCCCAACCAAATAGCCAAGAACAGCAAAACGTAAAGGAGCAAATGTTCATGGAGATAGCTATACAAGCTAGAGAAAGAGCATATGAACTAAGAGACCTCGTAATAGAGGAAATTGGAAACATACCAAGTGAAGTTGAAGACCTTCTTAATGAGGCAGACACATTATTAGCTGAAGGGAGCATTCAGAAAGCCATACAAGCAATGAACAAGTACAGGAACGCCTACAGACACTTACACCGTTATTTGGAACAACATGGAGTAGACATAGAAGCACCAGAAAAAGCAAGAGGCATACTGGTAGCAATAAACCGAACATATACAAGAATGGAGAGACTTAACAACACCATAAACGCAGTCAACAGCACTCTAGACGAAACAGACCCCAACTATGACCAAGTCAAAACATATTTAGAATGGGGATGGGGAAACCTGACAGAAGCTGCAGACAACCTAAAACTCGCAAACCAATCCATGTACCTAGAACCACCAAACATAACATGGGCAGCACACAACCTAACAGAAGCAAACAAAAACATCCAAGAAGCTCACGCAGCTCTTAAACTAATAGCCTGTTGGACAAACCATTGGAGAATTAGAAACTTCCTAGGAGCACTCAATAGAACCAGAGAAAGAATCAGAGTAAGAATACAAGAAAGACTCCAACAAGAAGGGTTCAACCTCACAGCCGTCCTAGAGAAACTGGGGTACACAAGCCTAGAAGACTTCCACCAAGAAATAGACGGACTCATGGAAAACGCCAAACAAAAAATGGAAATCAAAGAAACAGTTCAAGACATGTGGACAATCATAGCAAAACTTAGAGAAATGGGCCTTCACTTAGAGAATAACTGGAAAGGTGGACAATAACAGATTTCCTCTATTTTTTCAATTTTATCTGGTTTTGAAGCCCTATCCTTTTAACAGACACGATCTCCATCCTTTCTAATCTCTTAACCAATCTCCAAAGACTTGTCCTAGGCATATCCGGATATCTATCCCTAATCTCAGACTCGAAAGCTTTGCCTCCACTATCCTCTAAGAAGCGTATTACTTCTTTGTCCTCTTGTCTCAGAGAAATGTGTTCTTTGATTATTTTTTCTGCACTGGGTGCTTTTATCCACCTTAATACCAGAAGACTTCCGATGATCACCACAGTTACAGTTACAATCAAATAGATTGCGAAAATTGGGATTAACGGAACTTCTTTGACATTGAACCCATCGCTCAGTTCACCTATCTCAACATCATAGGCTCCCGCTTCTTCTTTAGTGACTTTAAACTGAACTGCTGTTGAAGCTCCCGCATCCAATGTTATTGTTTTAGTATCCTCTACTACTTGGTTAACCTTCAATACAAGGGTGTAAGAGCCCTCTTCTTCGCCAATATTAGTTAAAACAAGAGAGATTGTTACTTCGTTGCCTACTTCAACCTCAGCTGGAGTAACTGTAAGGTCACTAACTCTAAAAAGTGCTGGACCAATTATAGGCAGTACATAGCTTATCTCCCACTCATCAGGATACAATGCAAGAGTTATTGTCCCATCTTCTGTGTCTATTGAAGTGGGCATCTTGTTTAGATACACTATTGTTGATTCCTCTGGCAAGTACACAGTGAGGTTGTAAGGGTTCTGAACTAATAGAGTCCATACGCCAGATTCTTTCTCAGTCAATTCAACAGTGTCGTATTCGAGTAGAACCCTACTAGCTCCTAGACTAAATATAGTCATATTTGATCCAACTACATCATAGTCTAAGACGGTCTGATTCTCATCATTGACAACAACTACATTCTCAACCAAAGAAGAGAGAAGCTCCAATGATATAGAAGGAAAGGTTTCATTTACAAAAAGAACTTGACTTACATGAACCAATCCATCTCTATAAACAGTTAATTCTACAGATTCAATCTGGTATCCTATTTCGCCAGCTGAAATGGTTGGAGTAATTCCTAGCATGAGGAGAAATATTACTCCAAACAAACACATCGTGAGATTAGTGCTTCTCTTCATTAAAGCCACACTCTAGCGTAAATGTAAGTTATGTTTAAAAAGAAATTGCTTATGAATCTCTAATACATAGCTGGCTACCTTCAATAAGCATAAAACCGCTGAGATCCATGCACAACTACTGCATGTATGCAGTTAAGGGGTTACCCCGAAAGCTTAATGGGTTTTTCTAAACGGCTCAATAAAACAACTCGGCTTTGTGGAGATTCGTCGAGAATGTTGTAGCCCATTTCCTTGCTCAGCTGAGCGGCGAACTTTTGAATCTCCCCGTGAGTGGGCATGTTTTCGAATCCTAAACGCAGCCGTGAAAACCCTACGTGCATGTAAGCTTTCGGTTCCACGTACGTCGGATTAGCCTTTCTAATCAGTTGAGCGTACAGTTCTGGGTGTTCTAAATTCAAGTTTCGTGCCAACGTTATCCGAATTACGGTGGGGCATTTAAAACTAGGCAGCAAGGATAGGGTTTCGTTGAGTTTTTCCC
>Ga0209991_10001321_pt1 | contig 11192 bp, 10 predicted proteins | sample ChitaG_FD_183167 | JGI IMG/M metagenome (GOLD analysis project Ga0209991, IMG submission 183167) | Deep subsurface microbial communities from South Pacific Ocean to uncover new lineages of life (NeLLi) - Chile_00310 metaG (SPAdes)... | ecosystem: Environmental > Aquatic > Marine > Oceanic >...
AAACTTAGAGATAGTGGGGGAAGCCACCGACGGACTGGAGGCAATCGAAAAGGCGGAGGAGGTTGTCCCTGATGTTATTCTGATGGACCTCAATATGCCGCATTGCAGTGGATTGGAAGCCACGCAAGCGCTCCAGACAAAGATGCCTCAAGTTAATATCCTCGTCCTGACCGTCTCGGAAAACGAAGCTGACCTCTTTGCCGCCGTAAAATTTGGGGCTACCGGTTACATACTGAAGAACACTGAGCCAGAGGAGTTGATTCAGGCCATCTTTCATATTGCTCAGGGTGGAGTCATCATCTCCCCCATTATGGCAACAAAGCTGCTTACTGAATTCAAAGACCTGGAGGCCGGGGCGGAGAGGAAACCTGCTCAAGAAGCCGAGTCTAATTTGAGCCCGCGAGAGGACGAGGTACTACGCTTGGTAGCCCAAGGAGCCACCAACAAGGAAATCGCCGATTCACTGTTCATTTCTGAGAACACGGTAAAGACGCACCTGCGCAACATTATGGATAAATTACATCTGGCAAACCGAAGCCAGGCGGCAGCTTATGCCGTGAAAAAGGGGCTCCTCCCTTATAATAATAAGCAGTAATCTAGTCCTAGACTTTTAGTCCTTCACCCGAAAGGATTAGCTCTTTTATCTTGCCAAAATCACCTCTTTGCAGGATTGTAAGCCGTATTACTATGTCCTATGATTATAGTGTTGTCGCATAGTCCAATTCTCAGCAAACGGCAAAAATAGGAAAAAGGAGGTGAAAAAATGAGATTACCGAAAAGAGGCGAGAAGGGGTTCACCCTGATTGAGCTGCTGATTGTGGTTGCCATCCTCGGCGTGCTGGCCGCGGTGGTCATCCCCAACGTCGGGCGGTTCATCGGACGGGGTGAAGACGAGGCAGCGGCTACCGAGTTCGCCAACATCCAGACTGCGGTGATTGCCCTGATGACCGATAACCAGTTGGACGGTCTACCGACTGGCTTTGTAGACGGTACCGTAATTGTAGCTACCTCTAACATGAGCCTGTTCCCCCATTCTACGGCAGCTTGTGGGACCGTCAAGCTAACAGACCCGGAAGGAGATTCCTACACCGCCAGCGACAAGGACGGATATGTCCTCTTCAAGCACGATGTATACGCCGACAACAGCACGGCGACGCTGGTCAACTATGTTGCCTCGGAAGTAACCAAGGGCACCTACTATGTTGATGCCTTAGGCACGGTAGTTCAGGATAAGACCGGATACGAATAATCTAGACTAAATAATTAATTAAAATAAGGAAGGTGAGGAGGAGGTGAAGAAATGAGATTACCGAAAAGAGGAGAGAAGGGGTTCACCCTGATTGAGCTGCTGATTGTGGTTGCCATCCTCGGCGTGCTGGCCGCGGTGGTCATCCCCAACGTGGGGCGGTTCATCGGACGGGGTGAGGACGAGGCAGCGTCTACCGAGTTCGCCAACGTCCAGACGGCGGTGATTGCCATGCTGGTTGATAACCAGTTGAGTGAACTGCCGACTGGCTTCGTAGACGGTACCGTAATTGTAGCTACCTCTAACATGAGCCTGTTCCCCCATTCTACGGCAGTTTGTGCGACCGTCAAGCTAACAGACCCGGAGGGAGGTTTATACACCGTCAGCGACAAGGACGGATATATCCTCTTCAAGCACGATATCGCCGCCGACAACAGCACGGCGACCCTGGTCAACTATGTTGCCTCGGAAATAACCAAGGGCACCTACTATGTTGATTCCTCAGGAACGGTAGTTCAGGATAAGACCGGATATGAGTAATCTATGAAAAAATACTGGCGGCAGGTGCCTACGGTGCACCTGATGTAAGAAAGAGGTTCAAAGGGGTGGAGGTCAAGGAGAGATGCCCAGAAAGAGGGCGTCTTTCCTTTTTAGACAGGTCAGAACCCAGGAATTGAGTGGAGGGGATGGATTCTGGAGAGGTGAGGTTAATCAATAATCTTTCTCGGCTCGAATAGTCGCTTATTCACCCGACTCGGGTTCCAGTTCAATACTGCCGCCCGTGGTATAGGGATAGCCTTCAGGGGGAGGGATAGGAGTGGCAAACCGGCCGCTTTCCTCTAAAGCAGTTAAGTATTCTCTAAAGGCAAGGTAATCCTCTGCCTTGCAGGAAACCTTGATACTAATACCTTCGTGTTCAACAGTCTTTACCGCAACACCGAGCTTCTCGGCTTCGCTCATGATAACCATCACAGCATCCGTAAAGCTGCCTTTCCTATCGACAATGGTATGAAATTCACCGATCGCCTTCAGTAGCGGCTCACGATTTTGTATTGTGGCCTTCTTTAACTCCAGTTGACTATTGAGGACGTTGGATCTGACTTGCAGTTTCGAAGTTTCCGCCATAGCCTCCCCGGTAGCCTCAAATAGAGGAAATATCAAGGCTAAACCAGCTAGAATAATTACAACCGAATATACCTGTTTGGCCTGGGGCCGCCAGGGTCGATAGATGTCAGGCAGGAGATTGATATCGAGTGGTAAGAGTCTTTTATCCCCATTATTTGAGGATAATGACGTTTGTCGCAAGGCGAGCCCGATGTTAACCGCATATTGGGAAATAGGCAGATACGCCGGGTACTCCAATGGCGGTGCCAGCGGCTCAACCGGATATACCAGCCTAGCTTTTAGCTTCTCCACCAAGTCAAGATTTAATGACATCGGCCCCGTGATGAAGAGGGGAGTAGCCTGGTCGAGGGGCGTTTCCAGATGATTCGAATTATAGAAGTCCACGGTCACCTCCAAGATTCCAGCCAAATATTCCACCGCGTCTTCCACGGTAAGGTCATCCTGCCGCCAGGCGATGGTGCGCATGATTTCAGGTATCCCTTCGACGACCATAATGACGTCAAAGCTGGAGGGCTCAATATTGAGGATAAGGGCCTGCTCCTTATTCACGGTCCTGGTTAGCGCCATAGCCTTAAGCTCCACTATCTGGGGAGTGATACCCACTGCCCTCAGGGCGCGCATTTCACTATCCACTACTTCTCTGGCGACACCCACGGTAAGGAACAGCCGCTCGCCCTCATTAGCCTTAATAGTTTGCCATGAAAGATATCGCCTATCCTCAGGTAAGGGCATTATCTGCTTAGCCAGCTCCAGGACAGCTTCCTCAGTGGTTGGTGCTAGAGGTAGGCTAGACTCTGATAGGATACGGCTTACCGAATAAAGACCACTGAGGCTGACAATAACTTTATTCGCCTTGATACCACTTGAAACCATAAGCTGCCTGACTGCCCTGCCTAGAGCCAGCTCGTCTGAAGCTTCTTTTCCCTCCGCTTTGCCCGGTTCAAAAGAGACATCTGCCCACCTTCTTACCGCCCCTCCCTTGGTCTCCAAGAGTCTGATGCTAGTGCTGTCGATATCAAGGGTTACCACCTTCCCGCCTGCCCATTTGCCTACCGTCCTCCCTATGGCCCTCGTGAGCTTACGGACAGCGGTGCCTAAATCAAGGGCTAAAACACCCTTAGTTCCGGATACGTCTTTTTCCGCCAAGTTTATCTTCTCCTTTTACCTCGCTGGCAAAGCTGGTCACCCTTCAACCGGTTTAGTATAGAGGTCAACAGCCAAGATAGCCTCGGTTTCAATCTTGACTTCATCGCTACCAAAATATTCGGTAGCGGTGGTGATATCAGGTCCATCAAACTGGCGAACGCTACCATCAGCCTCACAGGTATAGTAATACAAGGTGGTGGGCGTGGTGATATAGCTGGTGGTCTCAAACTCAGTGGTATTGTCGGTAAAAATCCGGTCATGCTGATTGAGCAGGTAGCCATCCTTCGGGGTGTCAGTCCCAGTATAGCCTTTTTCGGCAGCCGTGGTGGTGATATCGGGGAAGGCCATCATGTCATCAGTTGCGGTGCCACCCTCATAGTTTATCGGGTTAGGTATCTCGGTGATATCATTTTCAGCCATCATGTCACTCACCGCTGATAACACCTGTCGGAACTCCGCTCTCCGGTCTGCCTCTTCACCTTCAAACCTGATCTCAACTTGGCTAATCTTTACTTTCCTCAGCACCATGGTTTGCTTCGTTTTGCCTGAATCCAAGTCGGAAAGGAAAGCCATCACATTGTTGTAATCACCCTGCGCCGTGATACGTTCAAAAGATATAATCTTATAGGTACCCACCGCCATTTCCCTTGTTTGGGGTTTAGACGGGGGCGGAATGTGGAACTTGCCACTAGTCGAGTCAACATCAATTCCGCTCTCCTCAGCTATGCCGACAATTATCTCAAGGACGTCTGGTACTGTCAGTGGCGTTAGCGCAAGATTTACTTCATCATATTCTGCCTGTAACTTATCCATACTGGGCAACGGCTTGGATACGATGAGAAATGTCTTATTGATTTGTTCCTCTAAGTCTTTCTGCTTTGGCCCCTGCTGCAAATAAAGAATGGCAAGACCAACATAGACAATCAGGCAAACGCCGAGGATAACAACAAATGCCATGCGGCGAATTCTGGCTAATAAATTATCCATTTTCCCCTGCTCTTCAATCGCTAGTGTCCACGTTTAATTAGATTGAAGGTGGACAACAAGCACCTTTCTGGCTATTGCCATCTTTCCCGCAGTGCCTTCTGAACCTTCTCCTCTATTGTTTCCTCTATTGTTTTCTCCGCCTTCTCTTCCTTCTCGACTAACTCTCGCGTCAACCTGGCTATTTCTTCATCATAAAAACTCTGGTATAATTGCCTCCCACGTCTCCATCCCACTAGCCAGACCGCGCCTAAACCAAAGATGGCAACCGGCGCCACAATTTCAATTCCAAAATCCTGAAACAGCAAGATAATGACGATAATCAAAACCACGAACAAAAATAGGGCAACGTCGAGGTCCCATCTGGCGATTCTGGCTTTCTCCCTCGCTCTTCTAGCTGCCTTTAATTTGATTTCTTCTCTTGCCAACTCGAACCCTTCAGCTTGGTCCAATTTCCCATCTCCTTTTGTTCCTAATTCGTGCTTTACCCGCTCATCTTATAACATCAGCGCCTCATTACAGACAAAAATATCCCTATTTGCCTTAAGTGTAACTGGTGAATTGCCTTCTGTCAATTAGCCAAAGGCGCCGGTGAGAGTATACATTGGCATAAGTACCGATAGGGCGATAAAGCCGACCAGTAGCGCAATGCCAATGGTGCTGATGGGACCTATCATTCCCACCATGGCGTCCGTTTTTTCTTCTGCGGCAGTTTCAAAAAAGTCGGCGACAACCCCCATGGTGAAGTCAAGGGTATTACTTTCCTCGCCTACCGCCACCATCTGGACCATAAGAGGTGGAAAGAGACTGATGTGGGACATTGGGTCAGATAACCCCTCGCCGAGAAGGAGTCTCTCATTGACTTTATTTAAAGCATCACGGAATATAATATTAGTGGTGGCTTGGGGAAGCATCTCCATTGTCTCCTGCAATTTTAGTCCGGAACCGACCATCACTGACAGGGTTCGGGCAAAACGGCCTAACTCTGACATCAGGGCAGGCGGACCAATAATCGGCATACTGAGCCGAATACGGTCAAGGATTCGCTTTCCGGTGGGCTGCTTCGTCATCCATACTAACAAGGCGCCTAATGCCGCCACAGCGATGACAATATAAAGCGTGTAGTTGGCAAAAATTTCAGTCACGGCAATGAGCATTCTGGTGGGCAAGGGCAGCTCGACATTCATCGACACGAACATACCCAGCAACTGGGGCATGACCACCGTTATCAGCATAATAACCACAACCACACCAACACCCATGACCATCGCTGGATAGGTTAACGCCTTCTTCACCCTCTGCGCCATTGCAGACCGTTTCTCCATATAGTCAGCCATCCGGTCTAGAACCATTTCCAGATTCCCAGACTCTTCGCCAACGGCAATTGTTTTAGAGTAAATCTCGTCAAATGCCTTGGGGTACTTGGAAACGGCTTGCGAAAATGAACCCCCGGAGCGAATGTCATTAACGGCGCTTCCCAGAATACTCTTAAAAGCTCGACTACTGGCTACCTGACCTTGAAGAACCTCCAGCGAAGGCAGAAGTGAAATACCTGACCGGAGAAGCGTCGCTAGCTGGCGCGAGAAGACGATTACATCTCGAGGTTTGACTCGGAAAAGGGTGGGGAAAGCTTCTTCCAGGCTGAACATAGAAGGCGCGATCTCGACATGTTCCGGGATGTAGCCTTTCGCCGCCAGTAGTCGTTCCGCGGTAATCTCACTCGACGCCTTAATATTGCCCTTCACCAGAGTCCCCTGTCTGGTGGTGGCGATATAGCGGTAAGTCAGCTCTTTCTGCTGTTTGGGAGCACCAACAGTGCTTGCCATTATTCCCTCTTAACTAATAGAGAAGACATTGCGGAAGATTTCATAGGGAGTAGTAATGCCCTCTTTTACTTTCAGCATCCCATCATGCCAGAGTGGGGCCATGCCCTCTTCACGGGCCTGGGCACGAATCTCATCAGAGTCGGCACCCTTCGCAATCATTCGCCTTATGGCCTCGCTAGCCAGCAGAACTTCAAAGATTCCGGTTCGCCCTAGATAGCCAGTGCCGGCACAAAAATTACAACCAGCACCAACAATGAATTCGGAGCGTTTTTCACCTATTTCCTGTTCGTAAGCCTCTCGCTCGTCAAGATTAACTTCAGTGAGTCGGGAACAATAAGGACAAACGCGACGTACCATTCGCTGGGCGACGACACCAATCAGCGCCGAGGCAATCAGGAAAGGCTCCAACCCTAGGTCTAACATTCGGATGATAGTGCTCACCGTATCATTGGCATGAACCGATGAGAGTACTAAATGGCCAGTCAGGGCGGCCTGGGTACCTATCTGAGCCGTTTCCGAATCACGTATCTCCCCTACCAGAATAACATCAGGGTCAAGCCGCATACAGGCTCTAAGTCCGGTAGCAAAAGTTATCCCGGCGGCCGGGTTGACTTGCATCTGATTAATATTAGTAAAGTGATATTCCACCGGGTCTTCAATGGTAATAATTTTGCGCCCAACGGCATCAAGCTGGTTAACTGTAGCATACTGAGTGGTGGTCTTACCCGAACCGGTAGGACCACTGATTAATATCATGCCAAAGGGAGTTTTCACCATTTGCATGTATCTCTCCAAAATGCTAGGTATAAAACCAATCTCCGGTAAAGGCATAAAAGCAAAGGCTTTATCCAGAATACGCAGCACACTCATTTCCCCATAGATAGTATTTGAAGTAGCCGCCCGAATGTCCACCTGTCTATCGTCCATGTCAAAGGTGATTTGTCCATCCTGAGGGCGGCGGCGCTCAGCAATATTCAGCCCAGCCATTATTTTCAACCGAGAAAGCAATGGTGCGTGTACACTCAAAGGTAATGACATCACATCATTCAAAATACCATCAATCCGGTAGCGAATACGTAGTTTGTCCTCCTGAGGCTCAATATGGACATCAGAAGCGCGGTCTCTCACTGCCTGCTTGATAAGAAGGTCAATAGCACGGACCACCGGAGCTTGAGCGATTGCCTCAGCCGAAAGTCGCGCCTCCCTACTCCCTACGCCACCGCGGTAACGAGTGGGGATTTGACTGAGTTGTTCCTCAAGCTCCCCACCTACCCGATAGTTAAGGTCAATCATTTCCTGGATATCCTGAGAAGTACTAATCACCGGTTCGATTCTCTTCATCGTCAATGCGGCCAGGTCCTCGATAGCCTCAATGTCCTTGGGGTCTTCCATGGCAATCACTACGGCACCATCAGTCGTATCTACGGGGATAACGCCATATTTCCGGGCCACTGACTCTGGAACTAACTTTATCGCTTCGGCTTTAACCCCCTCCTTCTTCAAATTGACGAAGGGGATTCCCAGTTGCAGGCTGGTAAAAAAGGCTAGTTGTTGCGGTGTGATAAACCGTTGCTGCAGTATAACTTGCTCGAACCTGTCGCCAGTCCTTTGTTGCAAATCTATGGCACGTTGTAACTGCTCCTCGGTAATAAGGCCGGCCTCAAGCAATATTTGGTTTAAATCTTTGTGCGCTCTTTTTTCTACTGTCTCCATTTTCTTCCCCCTAAGGGAACCAAATAATAAGTATCCGTTTTGATAAATCTCAATGGTTAGCCACGAATAGAGGTGAGAGGTGTTAGCTTTCTTTCAGAGCGATTCTGATTCTCCTTACTCCCCTCCTCCCCTTCACAAAGCCGTCTATTCCAGGTTGCTCTGGGGTTACTTCTGCCTCGGGTATCTTTGATGAGATTACACTGATTAAGGGAATTGGTTTATCTAACACGATGGTTATCGTACTGCCTCGATTCCAAGAGCCACTAGTACGAACAAATTTTATCTCGGGTGTCGTTTGCAAGTAGTTATGTAATTTTGCCATCATATTTGGGTTTACTGGTACGCCTATAACTAACTCTACCTCACCAGCATAAAGGGATTGTCTATCCGGTTTTGGTAAGTTAGGTTCGGTTTCCCCTCTGCCCTCCCTTTTCTTTGGAGGGCGCTGCCCTAAAGACTCTTCCACTGCTGCCACCGGCTCAGATTCGGCTGCCTCTTCTCGGGGTTGAGTAGCCTCCTCAAGCTTTCCTCCCACAACCTTATTGGCTACCTCTAGAATATCTTCTACCTCTTTAGATTCCCCTTTCATCCCCGCAACCTCTTGCCTGGCCTGAGCAATAATTCTAGCCGCTTCCTCTTCTGCCTCGGCGTGTGCCTTCACCTTGATGCTCTCAATTATCTGCTCAGCATCCTTTATCGCCGCTTGAATAATTGAGCGAACTGAAGCCGGCGATGAAGTTTCCTGCTGCATCACTAATCCATTGACAAAGTCAATCACCTGCTCCTCATCCAGCCCGTCTTTGACGATGTTAAAATCCCTTCCCCACAACTGCTTTCTCTTTTGTCTCTCTGCCTCACGCTGCTGGCCGCGTAATTTAAACATCAGGACTAACCTCCCAGTTTAACCTACGCCCTACTCACTCTTGATTTACATAAATAATATTAATTTGCCAGATGACAAATGTCAAGTATATTCAAAGTGTAGTTCGTCAATTAGTAGATGTCAATGTTAATTTCGAATGATGTCTTTCTCCATTTGTCCACCTCGTCACTTTTATTCTAGCCTGCCGAAGTTAAATATCTATTAAAAATCCATTAAGAAATGATGAAATTTCGCTAAAATCTGGAGGTGTAGCCTAGCCCGAAGAGATTCCTATTCACTTATTCCTGGTAAGGAAACCCTCTTTGCCGCTATCTTAAAAGAGAGTCAGAAGTGGTCATTGTGCCAGTGACTAATGGCAAGCTGGATTTTAGTCAAAGGCAGCAAATTTAGGGAGCGGAATTCTACAGACAGCAGAGGAAAAAAGGTTATACTAAAAGCACTAAATAAGCAAAACAGCGACGATGCTGTGTCGTGAGGAAAATACGATGGCAAGTCTATCTCGAACTGATTGCTTGACGTTCACGCGGCTCATCTTGCTTAAACTTAAACTTCTTCTCCGTAAAAAGCTTCAAGCAGACATCTACCACTTCAGGATCATAAAGGCTCCCCCTTTTCTGGGAGATTTCCGCTAACGCTTTATCGATACCGAGGGCCGGTCGGTAAGGCCGGTGAGAGGCCATCGCCTCAACAACATCAGCTACACCCAAGATTCTGGCTTCGAGGAGAATGTCTTTACCGGATAGACCTGCCGGATAGCCGGAACCGTCCATCCTTTCGTGATGCTGAAGCACGATTGAAGCAACCGGCCAGGGAAAGTCTATCATCTTTACTATGCTATAACCAGCTTCGGGGTGGGTTCTAATCATATCGAATTCAATCTCAGTTAACTTACCGGGTTTAGTCAGGATTTCACTCGGTATATACATTTTGCCGATATCATGAAGACTCCCCGCTACACGGATTCCCGCAATCACCTCCTTGTTGAGGCCCATCTCCTTGCTGATAGCATAAGCTAGCTGGGTCACTCTCAGCTGATGGCCGGAAGTGTAAGGATCGCGCATCTCGGTGGTTAAGGCAATCGCCTTGGTTATGTTCTCGATTAGCTCTTGCAACTTCTCGGAATACCGTTTGCTTTCTTCTTCAGCACGCTTCCGCTCGGCTAGTTCTCGCTGCGCTGCCTCGTACAGCCTGCGGTTCTCTATTACCAGACGTTGCTTTTCCAACGCATCCCTGACGGTAGTTAAAATCGAATCTACGTTAAAGGGCTTGGTAATGTAGGCAGATGCCCCCTCGTTTAATGCCTGCACCGCTGTTTCCAGAGAAGCATAGGCGGTGACCATGAGCACTATTATGTCCGGGTGCATTCTCTTCAAAGACGCTAGTAGCTTCACCCCCCCCATATCGGGCAGCATAATGTCCAGAAGAGCCACATTGAAGAATCTCCCCTGCACCCTCTCTAGTGCCTCCTGCCCCGTCTTGGCCGTCCCGGTCTCATAGCCCTTCTTGCTAAGTATGAGCGACAGGCTCCTACAGGTGCTCTTATCATCATCAACAATTAAGATACTCTCTTTCATTACCTTTGCCCACTTGCACTAGGCCAGTTCCCGCCGAGCCACCCCCTCTGCTTCTTATTCTTCATCAGCAGGCGCTGCACTTCCATTGCCTCCCTGATGGCAGTCAAGACCGCATCCATGTCAAAGGGCTTGGTGATGTAGGCCAATGCCCCCTCGAGCGAGGTACGCACCGCCGATTCCAGAGAAGCATGGCCCGTAATCATGAGGACGATCATTTCAGGGTGCATTCTCTTCAAGGGCATTAGTAGCTCCGCCCCATCCGCATCGGGGAGCTTAATGTCCAGGAGAGCCAAATTGAAGAATCTCTCCCGCACCTTCTTTAGTGCCTCCTGCCCCGTCCTGGCCGTCCCGGTCTCATAGCCCTTCTTGTTAAGTATGAGCGACAGGCTTTTACAGGTGCTTTCATCATCGTCAACAATCAGAATGCTCTCTTTCTTGTCCATCTCTTTCCTCCCCCAGTTATCCTGTCTTTTGTTTCCTTTCCTGAATCTCCTCAACTAACCTGAGTATCTCCTCCACGTCAAGCGGCTTGTAGAGGCAAGTGTAGGCATTATTGCCCAGCGCCTCTTCCACCAGGTCAGCTATCTCCTGTCGGTAGCCAGTCATCATGATGGCTACCGCCTCCGTGTTGGCCTTCTTGATGGCTAAATAGGTCTCCAGGCCATTTATGGTCGGCAGTTTCATATCGATGAAGA
>Ga0209991_10001323_pt1 | contig 11188 bp, 10 predicted proteins | sample ChitaG_FD_183167 | JGI IMG/M metagenome (GOLD analysis project Ga0209991, IMG submission 183167) | Deep subsurface microbial communities from South Pacific Ocean to uncover new lineages of life (NeLLi) - Chile_00310 metaG (SPAdes)... | ecosystem: Environmental > Aquatic > Marine > Oceanic >...
AGTTATTTTCTCCAGAGTTAAAGTATTTTCCATTAGGTAAAATGGATTTATCCAGTTATCAATTCTTAGTGCAGGCACAAACATTCCTTTACTTGTAAGCTCATCGCTTTCCTCTGGAATACAGGTAAGGAAAGTTTTCTCGATTTTTGCCTTTCTCTTGAGGACAAACTCTGTCCAACCAGAGTCCTCTGCCCGTCTTTGAACTTCTTTATCTAAGCGTTCCAGGTTATTCAAAGTAAGCTCCTCTTTAAATCCATAAAGATCCTCCAGGATACGCCTTAATGACCAATAGGTAGCCGTGTTTTCTATTCTCTTAAAATAGGGAATGCTATTTTTTACTTTCTCCTCATCCGAAAGATTTTCCTTAAGTAAGGAAGGAGGCATTCCTGCCGTAATCAGCTCGGTTGCAATATAGTGATAAAGAAGAATATCGGATAAATGAGCAGCCTTTGGTGAGGCAGGAGAAATGTGGGAGTGGATATCAATAGCTGGTATCTCCATTATTTCTCGCTCTAATTTCTCATCCACTTTTGAGAACATAAACTTATCCTACCTTAGTAGATCTTTAAATTGTCCGCTTGGGCAGGAGAGGCTTCAGCCTCTCAATTATTTTCTAACTCTTATTTCACGGAGGCGACTAACCTCACCTCTCTACCCGCAGAGAAATTTCGTCTGTTAACGGATCACTCATTCCCAATCACAAGAAAAGGGAGCTAGAGGCCTGAGCTACATTTAGCATTCTAAAAAAACGTCAAGGCAATAGATGACAGCACAGTATTATTAAGCTGAGGGCCAATTTGCTACATAAATATAGGTTAGCTCGTCCTCTCCAGTATTTCTTATCTCATGCTCAGTCTCCCTGGGAATATACACTATCATCCCCTCGCCTACCTTCTCTTCCTCATCATTAAGTCTTACAATTCCACTGCCCTTCAAAATAATATATGCTTGCTCCTCATCCTCATGAGTATGTTTAGGCGTTAATGAACCCCTTTTAACCTTAACTAAGGCCAGTTGGAGGCTTTCCGTCATTTCCTTGGGTAACAATATATTATACTCATTCCCAAACTGCTCCTCAAATTTAGTATCCTCGAACTTTTTAGCGTACATCTTAACCTCCTTTACTCACTTTTATGTCTCGTTACTGCCTTGTTGTCTCAGTATTTAGCATAGGCAGTGGCCACCTTTCTGAATGCCTCAGCATACTGATCCAATAAATCAAAATTCGCTTGAGGAAAGGTAGGCAAAGATAGCATTTTATCCCTTATCTTCTCGGTGATGGGAAGCTCCCCTAAGGGAATACCTTTCTCCTTATAAATAGGCTGTTGATGCTGAAGGGGATATCGCTCCCCAGAAGCCTCTACCCCCTCAGCCCTCAAAGCCTCTATAAATCTATCCTTGCTTACCTTCAGTTTTTCTTCCTCAAGAACAACCTCGTGTTGATAATAAACCCTCTTCATATAAGAAGGGGTTTTGAAGGTTTTAATTCCCGGAAGGGCATCCAGCCTGGCATCTAAATATTCAATATTTTCGTTTCTTTTTCTATTTCGCTCATCAAGATGTTTTAACTGAACTCTCGCTATACCAGCGGCTAGAGGATGAATTCTATACTTAAATCCAAAACAGGTATTGTAATACTTTCGGTAAAAGGATTCAGAAGGTAGGTTATTTAACCTCCGGTAATGCCCCAAAGCCATAGCTCGTTCATAGTATCCCTGATTATTAGTGACAAGTATACCCCCTTCGATGCCTACCATAAGTTTGCTGGCCTGAAAACTGAAGCATCCGATGTCACCAATAGCTCCTACCTTTCTCCCCCTATATTCTGACCCATGAGCATGAGCAGCATCTTCTACTACCTTAAGATTGTATCTCCTTGCAATTTTCATAATCTCGTCCACCTCACAAGGAAGGCCCCACAGGTGAACTATAATAATAGCCTTAGTACGTGGAGTAATCCTTTTTTTGATATCCAGGGGATCTATGTTACAGGTTTCACGGTCTACCTCGGCAAATACAGGTATGCCTCTACATGCTAAAACCGGCATGCAAGTAGCCCAATAGGTGTAGGAGGGTGTTATTACCTCATCACCCGGGCCAATCCCCAAAGCAAAAAATGCAGCATGGATAGCCGCAGTTCCATTGTTATGAGCCAGGGCATAATCCGAGCCTATATAATCCTTAAACTTCTCCTCCAGGGCGTAAGCTTCCTCATAAAAATCAGGCATCTGCATCACTCTCTTCACCGCCATAAACTCCTCCTCGCCGAGGGGGGGCCACTTATTTGCCTTGGTTTGGTTCAGGGTAACTGCCTTCGTTCCTCCGTCAATGGCTAACTTTTCAGCCATCTTATCCTCCTTTTATTCTCTTATGGGAAACTTCACTGCTCTTCCAGCTTTTGCGGATTTGTATATTGCCCTGATTATCTCCAATGCTTTTCTTCCTTCTAATCCATTGACCAGGGGTTCTTTATCCTCTCTTACCGCCTCCACAAAGTCCTCTATCTGAAGCTTATGATTCTCAATAGAATGATGAGTGGGGTCCGAGGAGGTATCACCAAGTTTTTTATCTTCAAATCCTCTCGCTTTCTCTCCTCCCTTCCTTTCTTTCTCCTGACCGACAAAACTCCATAATTTTATCTCATCCCCCTCAAAAATCACCGTCCCCTTTTCCCCGTGGATCTCCAATTTTCTCGGCAGTCCTGGATATATAGCCGTGCTTCCCTCTATAACTCCCATTGCTCCATTCTTAAACCTCAAAGCCGCCACTGCGACATCCTCTACCTCTATCTTATGAATTGCCGTGTCGATAAATGCATAAAGGCTATCCACCTCTCCCATAAACCACTGCAATAAGTCTATAGTGTGAATTGCCTGATTTATAAGCGCTCCTCCTCCCTCCTTATCCCATGTTCCCCTCCAGGGGGCACTATCATAATATTCCTGGGTGCGAAACCACTTTATATAAGCATCTCCCACAACTAAATTTCCAAAGTCACCCCTATCCACGGCCTCTTTTATTCGCTTAGCATCCCTGTTGAAGCGAGATTGAAAAATTACTCCTAATTTTACTCCTGCGCTTTCACAGACTTCTATCATCCTGTCCGCCTCTCTTAAATTTATAGCTATTGGCTTTTCCATTAGCACATGCTTTCCCTCCTTTACTGCAGCAATTGTCATCTCCTCGTGAAGAAATGGTGGAGTGCATATATTAACTACATCTATATCATCTCTTTGCAATAGCTTATGATAATCCGTATACCATGCCTTAACACCAAATCTCTCTGCAAAAGGCTTAGCTGTCTTCTCCCTTGTGGTAGCTACTCCTACAAGCTCAGCATCATCTAATTGAGATATCGCCTCGGCATGACATGGACCAATCATGCCTCCTCCAATTATCCCAAACCTTATTTTATTCATTTAAATCCCCTGATTAATCTTTATTGTCTTCTCCTGTATTTCTTGTTAATCTCAAGATAAAATTTAAAATCCTCCCTGCTCATATCATCAGGAATGCCTCCCTCTGACATAAGTATAAATCCTCCTCCCAGACGCCCAGTTTCCACTACTTCCTTTAGATGCATTTCTAACTCTCTCCTGTTCATCCTTCCAATAAATTTGCTTACTCCCCCCATAAAAGTTATCTTATCGCCATATTTTTCTTTTAGTTCTCCAAGGTCCATATTATCAGAAGGCCCAACCGGATTTAATATATCAACTCCCGCCTCCACCAATAATGGCATAATCTTATTTATATCACCATGGCTGTGCATATTTAAATAAGCGTAGTAATCGTGACACAGTTCTGCTAACTTTTTATGCCAGGGATAAAAGAATTTCCTGTATAAATCAGGAGAGATAAGCATGCCTGTATTTGACCCCAAGTCATCGCAAAACAAAATGCTATCCACCCCTCTTTCCAAAAAGTTCCTTGCCGTTTCAAGATTGAACTTTGCTACCATGTCCACCACTTTGCTCGCAAATTCCTCGTTAATAACCATGTTTACCATAAAATCCTGCATATTTTGATAACGATACCATACCCCGGAGAAAAACCCGTTGATCTCGGTACTGGTAAAATAGCCCTTTTCCTTAAAGTATTCAATGTTCTCCTTTACTCCCTCATATCTCTTAGAATCATTTGCGTCAGGTATTTTGATCTTTTCCAAATCCTCCATATTTTGAATGGGATGGTGAATGTAATCACGCCAGAAAGGGTCCTTATGCACCCTCCACCTTCCTCCTGTCTCAAACTCAAAAGTCAAATCCTCCTCTGTCTCCTCTATCAATTTTGTCCGAAGCAATCCACTCCCACTTACAGATCGAAAAAACGTTACTCTTTCTAATTCATCGGTCTCCAGCAAAAATCTAGATTGATGAAGCTTTGCGCTACCAACTTCCACAAAGTAGTTATCCAAAAATTCAAGTCTTTTTAAAGTATTCTTCCTCCAATCATCGCTAAAGACCGGCACAAATTTCCTTAAGCCATTAATGCTAAAGAAAGTGATTTGTCCGGGCAAAATCCCCGGCTCCTCATGCTTGAGAGTCGCCAATACAGCCTCACGCTTATTCAAACAAAGTTCCCCCTTTCCTCTTAACCTATCCTTCCTCCTTAATTAACTTCAGTGCTACATCTCTTATTCTCTCCCCCGCTTCTTCAGTAAACTTGGTGGATATCGATTCATATCCACCTTCCATAAAAGCCTGGCGTGTCGGAATATACCCTATCTCTCCATTGGCCAGACCCACAATAAACGTATTCTCAAATTCCGATTTTCTCTTGATATCCAGTCCTATCTCCACAAACAACTCTCCTGGAATAGCCACCAGAACAGCATCGTTGAGTCGCATCACCTGTATTTCTACCCTCATGATTCTCCCCAACCCTAAGCTTTCAATCTCTTTTCTTAAGGAAAGGGTTATCTCCGCGTAGAATTTTTCAATTTTTGCCCTTATCAGCTTCTCACCAGAAGCTCCTTCTAGCTCACCAACCGTAGCTGTTTTCCTCTCGAGCTCCCTTTCAGCTTCCCTTAATGACGGTAAATCCCTTAACGGCAGCTTCACCAATTCCCTTTTTACCTCAAGATCTTTCTTTGGGGAAACTTTTATTTGCTCAAGAACTTTTAAGACCTCCCCTCCCAATATATTGCCTAATTTTTCTGCCCTCTTAAAAGTCCTGCCCGGTATATATCCCCCAATCCCGCTGATATCAGCAGAATGCCCCGTGTTTATGTCTCCCTCAGCTCCATTGGTAAACATAGCCACTACATTTTCGCCCTTTATTCCTTCTATCATCCTCATAGTATAACCAGGGTAATCAGCGGAGATTAATAAGTTGTTCGGTCCCAAGACTACAGCGTGACAGGTATAATTGATCAAAACCGCCATCAGGTTACCCTTTATGTCCTCTACGCGGATGACGCCTACTTCCTGGTCTACTGGTTTGCCATCCGGGTTACGCCTGTTAACCCCTATCCCACCCACCATTCCCTTGCCCACCCCTATCTGTGCCTCCCTTCTATTTCGCCAGGCCATATATACACAACCAGCTATCTTTTGAGCCAAGACATCCATCCAGGAATCACTTGCCTTTCCCCGACTGTATAATCCACAAATAGTATCAGGAGCAGAATGCGTATGAGTGGCGCTCACTAAAATGTCATCTTTATCAATGCCCGTTCGCTCCTTTATCAAACCCCTAATTTTGTCGACAAAATCCTCATAAAATCCCAAAAGACCGGTAGTAATAATAGCCAATATCCTTTCTCCATTATCCAGGACCAAAGCCTTAGCATACAGCTCATCATGTATTCCCTGGGAAACATCCTTTCTCGCTGTATACCCTGATAAAGGAATACCTACAGGTGGCGTTATATTAACCTTCGCTGCTCCCGCTCTCAATTGCATTTTCATAAGTGTTCCTCGCCTTAAATTATTCTCAAAAAGAAATGATGGGAAGTAGTCTTTCAGGCTTTCTTAACGGCCTTTAAAAACTGCTCCCCATTATTTTAGTTTACAGAATTTTCCAGTGCTTACTCCGCTCCGTACAACCCTGCTTCTTTCAATATCTCATCACCGCTACCTGACGATACTGCAACTTAATGATCGTTAGCAGCCAGCTTCTTTGCATGTGCTTCCCAGGTTGGCTCATCAGCCGGCTTACCTTTTGGAAATACATCAATAGTCAAATAAATTAGTGGCTTTTCCCCTACACATGTAATTTGATGCTCAGTTTGTAATGGAATAAAGACAACCTGCCCAGCTTTAATTTTTACTTCCTTATCAGCAGTCTCGGAGGGAAGTCGATAAGTAACCAAACCCTCGCCTTTTATCACATAATACAATTGTTCATTATCATCGTGAATGTGGCGAGGAGCGAATTTTTTTGGCTCAATTGTAGTTAGAAACATTTCACTTCCCTCTGTATCCTTACGATCTATCAGTAAGGAATTGGTGTGCGTCGACCAACGATAATCCTTACCCTGGTTAATATCCTTTACAATCATCATCTCTCTCCTGGCATAATGTTGCTAAATCTTTTTGCCTTCTTCTTTATTTAATCCTCCCCTGTATCTAAACCCTTATAGGGCGTTCACCATAAAAATTTTCAAGAGTGGGATGCTGAGGAAGAATTATTGGCGGCCAGGAGAGCATCTCTGTGGACGGCTTTAGCGCTGTGCAGAATAACCAAAGAGGGGGAAAAATCATCTTCTTTTTCTTGAGCAATAAATTATTTTTCAAGCTTAGCCCTTTAATCCGGTTAAGGTCACCCCTCTTACAATTCCCCTTCGGAAAACTATAAACATTATTAAAGCGGGAACCATGCAAACCGCTGAGGCAGCTGAAATTGCCCCATATTCCACGGTAAACCTTTTTTGAAACATGGCCAGGCCCAGCTCTGTGGTGTACATCTCTTTTGTATTTATCACCACCAGAGGCCAGATAAACTGAGCCCAGGTAACAGAGAAGGCATATATGCCCAGAGCGGCTAACGCAGAGCCGGTCATAGGAAGAATAATTCGAGAATATATAAAGAATTCGGAGGCTCCATCTATTCTTGCCGCATCTATCGACTCATTCGGTATGGCATAGATGTTCTGTCTCAAGAAAAAAATGCCAAAGCTCATTATTATTAAAGGAGCAAGGATGCCCTGATAGGTGTTAATCCATTGAAACTTAACTATTATCAAGTAGAGCATAATAAGGTAACTTTGGATGGGTATTATCGCCGTAGCTAAAATAACATAAAAGATGAGGTCACGGCCAAAAAATTTAATCTTGGCAAAGACATAACCAGCTGCGCTGGAGGTGAGCAATATACAGAAGGTGGCCACTGAGGTTATGAGGATGCTGTTGAAGAAAAAGCGAGCAAAGGGCCATTTTGTAAACACAGCTACGAAATTTTCAAGAGTGGGGTGCTTGGGAAGAATCACTGGCGGCCAGGAGAGCACCTCTGTGGACGGCTTTAGCGCTGTGCAGAACATCCAGAAAAAGGGAAAGATCATGGTTATGGCAATAAGAATTAAAAAAATGTGTATTAAAAGCTCCTTGGTCATCCCAAAAACCCTTTTAGTCTCTGATCTCATTTTCCTCCTCTATTTGTTATATAATGCATTTATGCCTCGTATCTCATCGACCTAAATTCCACCAAGGTCAAGACAAGCACTATCAACAACAGCAAAGTTGCTTCAGCTGCCGCATAACCCATATGAAGGTATCTAAACGCATTCTCATATAAATCGTAGACCAGCACCCTTACAGCATTTCCCGGTGCTCCTTGAGAGCCTATGGTCATAACATATACCGGGGAGAAAATGGCAAAATTGAGAATGGTGGACATAACAAAAAGATACAGGGTAATGGGCTTGAGGAGAGGAAAGATTATGTTCCTGAAAAGCTTAAAGCCACTGGCTCCATCAACTATGGCTGCATCAAAATACTCTGCGGGTATGTTCTTAAGCCCCACGGAAAATAAGACTGTAGCAAGGCCTAAATTTCTCCATACGACCAATATAATTATCGAGTATAAGGAGAGCTTGGGGTTGACCAACCAACCCTGGGGCCTTATGCCCACCAGGCCTATTACGTAATTAAGTATGCCATAGGTGGGATCGTACATCCATTTCCAGATAACCGCCAAAGGTACCCAGGAGATGATAAAGGGGAGGAAATATATGAGCTCATATACAGAGGCAAATCGCATCTTCCTTCTGTTGAGGATAAGGGCCAGTCCAAGTGCAATTCCCAGGCTAATTACTATGGAAAGCAGAGCAAGGACAAACGTATTTCTTATGGCGATGATAAATAGATAATCGTGAACAAGCTTTATGTAATTTCTCAAGCCAATAAAGGGCTTAGCTGGATTTATTAAATCCCACTTATGAAAGCTTAAAAATATCGTTCCACCTATGGGAACGATGCGAATAATTGTATAGATAGCTATAACTGGAGTCAATACGCAGATGGTGAAGATGTATTGAGGGCTTTTCAGCTTGAAGCTTCTGCGAGATTCCTTAAGCATATGTATAACCCTTTTTCAGAGGCCAGGTCTAAAACGGTGAATAGACCTGGCCTCTATTTAAAAGTTACTTTTCTCCGTATAGCCCTGCCTCTTTTAGTATGTTATCCGTCTCCTCAGCGGCCTCGGCGATCACCTTAGCTATTCCCTCAGGATTATCCAGTAAGTCCTTTCGCGTATAAGCTGCTACCAATCTTTCTGCAAACTTGGTCATTACTTCATCAATGGCCCCGATCTTGGGATAACCGTATGCTCCATATCCCTCTGGAAACTCTACAAATGCCCTGAACTGTGGTGTTTCCTTAAATATCGACGTGTAGTCAATATCTCGCCTTGCAGGAAACCATCCTGATGTTTCAAGGGTGAGTTTTCCATATTCCGGCTTTAGCATAAATTTGACAAAATCAAAAGCTACATCGAGGTTCTTACACTTTTTGGTGACGTAGGTATTTTCGGGATTTATGTTGGTTCCCCAACGTCGATATTCTGGCAAAATCGCAGCATCATAATTTAAGTTGGGGGCATGCTCGTTTATATAGCCGACTACCCATGATTCTCTGGTAAACATAGCCGTTGCTCCCAACGCGAAAGCCTCAGCATCATGCTTTACTTCATAACCATCAACATTGTATTTGTACAGCAAGTCTATGTACAGCTTTAGCGCTTCTCTACCAGCTTGATTATTATACCCATTGTGATATTTACCCGTTGGAGTTTTCTCAACGATAGTTCCTCCTGCTGGCCATACCCAGAACCACCATTTCTCAGTTACACCACTTCCTGCTCCTGAGAGTCTTAAGCTAATTCCGCTACGAACCATATTGCCTGCAGCATCAGATTTGACCAATTTCTTAGCATAATCTATCAGCTCTTCCCAGGTCGTAGGGGCATGTACCAGTCCAGCATCATAAAACATATCTCTGTTCCAGAACATTACCTCTACACCTTGAAACATAGGTAAAGCATAAGTCTTTCCCTTATGAGAGGCAAACTCTACATGATAGGGAGTAAAAACCTTACTTTTTAAAAGAGTATCCAGCTCGGGCGGAAGCGGTTCGATATATCCACCCTCAACAAATCTGTGGCCAATGTAAGGCATTCTCTGGAATATATCTGGTCCAGTTCTAGTAGGTATAGAAACAGCCAATTTTCGTTCAACTTCTCTCAATTTATAAGTGGAAACATCAATATCTACATTGGGATGAAGTTTCCGGTAATCCTCCACTATTTTATTGAAGACAGGCTCCATTTCAGGATACCCGGACCAGAATGACAGGCTAACTTTTTTTGCTGCCTGTGAGACAGTTACCCCCATAAGCAACATACTCAATATTGAAACCATTACTAACAAACTTATCAGTTTCCTGTGTTTCCCTTTCATTCTTACCTCCTATTTTCGTATTACGAAACTAGTAAACAAAGAAGATTCTACCTCCCCATTCAAGGAGATTTGTTATTCAAGCATCACCTCCTCGCATAATCAAGTTAAAGGGGTCTGTCTTTCTAAGATAGTGATTTGCACCTCCTCTCTTGCTTTTTGACCCCTTTTTGCTAATCCGAAAACTGGGATAGTCCGTCTGGTCAAAAGGTTCTTTCTTATCATCCCCAAGCAAAGATGGCTTGCACCTCCTAAAGGAGCTTTGAGGCTACCTTTCTCAGAAGACCCCCGCCTTGCCTTGTGGACCTTACAAGGGCAAGGCACTACTGATAGTAGTTTGCAAGATTAATTGCTAATACAAGGCTATGGGCTTTTTACGTCAAGGATCAAATAATATAGCAGGAGAAAATGCTCTCTATTCAGGTATCGATATCGATAAATTCTTCGCAGCTGGGGTAGCTAGCCTGGGACTAACGCGCCGAACATCAAAGTCTAGTCCTTTTTGACAATTGGTGCATGGGTTATGTGGTGACACACTGTGATGGATTAGGAAATACTTATGAAGAATATCCTTTCCTTGTCTTTAATGCACGGACTAAATCCGTATTTTAAACGACCGGAAGCTATTTATAATTAATTTACCACGATCTTCTAAAATGTCAAATTTTGCAGGTTCTGTGTCAAAAATTGGCGTAAAGCTGCAACGAAAGGGATAGCGGCATTATCTTATTACAGTAATTACCATTATGTTGCTCTATTTTACTAAGAATATTCACTTTACAAAATAACCCCTAAATCTAAATATTAGGAAGCACACCATATATCAAAGAAAACGGTAATCGCATCCAAATCAACGAAACAATTTTGATATCCAAATAGCATCCATCGGACATATAAAAATGGACATGGAATTACAAAATCATCAATTATTCGCAGCATCCCAACTCAGTCCGGAATCTGTTGCTCTTTTCGCAAATCATATTTGGCATATCCCAGTCTGATTTTGTAAAACGTGGCTAGATTCTCTTTGTACCTCTATGGGAAGCCTTAAATTGTGGCAAAACCTAGATCCCAGGTAACTGCGTCAATCAGTTTCTCCGCTATTTCTTGACATGCCTCCTCTACAGCCTCATCCTCGGTTTGAATTCCTCCCACTTCAGAAGAGCTATAAGCAAAAACTTCCTCTATTTTCCTTTCCTTTAAGGTTTTTTCCTCTTTCTTTGAGACCAAAGAGACCACTACCTCTATCCTTATCCTATTTTCTTCTAAGGTAGTAGTCACCTTTGATGGAGT
>Ga0209991_10001324_pt1 | contig 11183 bp, 11 predicted proteins | sample ChitaG_FD_183167 | JGI IMG/M metagenome (GOLD analysis project Ga0209991, IMG submission 183167) | Deep subsurface microbial communities from South Pacific Ocean to uncover new lineages of life (NeLLi) - Chile_00310 metaG (SPAdes)... | ecosystem: Environmental > Aquatic > Marine > Oceanic >...
CGCATCCCGTAGGGTAGAACACCAACTACCTTCTTTCTAATCGGCTCTATTTCCAGAAAGTCAATAATATCCTCCACCGTCTTGCGGTGTTCAATTTCCTCCTTGCGAGCCCAGCCAAAGTATAGGGCACCAGAGAGAAAGTTTTGCTTCATAAGGACATGCCTGGCAGCCATAAGGTTATCTTGGGAGGTGAGCCCGGTGTATAGCTCAATATTCTGGAAGGTTCTAGCCAGTCCCAATGCTGCTACCTTATCTGGGCGCATTCGGGTAATTCTTTGGCCGTTATAGTAGATTTCGCCCTTTTGAGGTTTATAGAAGCCATTTATGCAGTTGAGGATGCAGGTCTTGCCAGCGCCATTAGGTCCGATAATGGCTAGAATCTCGTTATCCCTGATATCCATGCTCACGTCAATAAGGGCTCTGACACCGCCAAAGCTAAGCGAGAGGTTGTCAATCCGTAATTTAACTTGCCTATCAGTTTCCATCGCTATGCTCGTCTCTTTTTAATTAGTCCCATTAAATAGGAATAGCTTTGTCCTGTGTAACGAGTATATCTCTGTAGTCAGTTACCCTATAGTCCAGCGGACCCTCACATCTAAGATTCCTACCCAGCCGTTTGGCTTTCCTCTTAAGCATCTTCGCCGTTTCCCTGTTAAGACTCTCAACATACTTCTTATAACCGGTGCATCCTGTACTCCAATCTTTGTAGACTATTATCGTCACATCATCATCCACGGCATCACAATAAATCGTTGTTGCTGTTACCTGCCAATCTACCACTCTGTTATTCTCCTCCCGTTCGCCACATAGGTAACTGCAGTAATATAACACAGCATATGCCATACTTCAACGGGTTGAGAAGGGGGAATATTAATGGTCAGAAAAGTATTTACAGCGGGAGTGACCTGCCCCCCAATAATTGTACTGCTTTCTAACTAGGGTTACTGGCATAATAAACTGTCGGTTTGAACAAAAGCTTGTTTTGTTGCCTTGCCGATAGTTGGGCCCCTTACTGAGCCATCTTGCTCCACAGGCTTTCATACCACTCGCGATGCAATATCTTTTGCGTGACATTCGTTGTGTCTGATGTATTGAATTTGTGTGACTATGGGGTTATTGACATCAAGGAAAGAATAGTCTATCGTTTTAATAATCAAAAAGGAGGTTAACAAATGCAAGCATACTGTGTGAAATGCCGAGCCAAAAGGGAAATGAGGGACGCTAAGCCTATAACCATGAAGAATGGTAAGCCGGCTACCCAGGGTGTATGCCCGGTATGTGGGACCAAGATGTTCCGCATCGGGAAGAGCTAAAGCCGATACTGCATATAGCCGGGGAGTGATTAAACAGGCTGAGCCTTTTATCGCTCGACAGCGAAATTAAATAATGGTTCAGTGTTGGGGTATTAGTATTTTTTTTGCCTCAGCGAAGTAACCACACTATTGACTGCCTACCACGTCAATCCAGAGGTTAAGGGCTTGGTAAGCCTTACTCCCGCCTCCCTTATAAAGCTGAAACTCAACCTTCTGCTTCTCCCCCACCTCTGTAGGAGCGAAGCTTACCTCCTGCTCCCATTTCTCCTCATGTGCCAAGGCGATCGCCCCCACTTCCTCGACCTTTTGCCCCTCGATGAGTATCTTGACATTATACTCTGTTACCTCCTGCTCACGGTTTACTATCCCTACGGTCACCTTTGCCTCTTCCCCCAGGACAAGCACTCCGGGGTAGTTCTCTGCCTTCCCCTCAGGGCCGAGGATATAGAATTCGGTAAATCTCTCTTCTACCTTGGGTGTCTGAGTAACATAGACCAACATGCCTATGGCTCCGATGATGGCCACAACCAGCAGACCGATGAGAACTCTATCCCAGCGGTTTTGGCGCCCCCAGAATTGAGACAGCCGGGGATGAAACCGAAGCTCGAAGCGTTGCTCCTGAGGAAGTCTTCGCCGTCGGTACCAGGCGACACCAGCCATGACAAAGATGAAAACCAGAACCGAAACCAGTACCGGATAGAGACCGATGCCCCAGGGAGTATAGTTGAGGATAAGCCCTATCAGTGGTACCACGGCAATGCTAAGGCCAAAGCTTAAAGCCAGGCGCTGAACGCCATCAAGGTCACCTCTCTTGGGAAACAGGGCAGCGATCAAGGTATAGCCGGGAAAGAAAAGGACAAAGATTAGCCCCAGGGCGAGGCTCACCGGACCTCCCCCCAAAACGGCGAGGGGCACTAAAGCCAGAGAAACAACGATTACCACCAGTAAGTCCACGCTAACCCCCCTCTTCCCTCAAAATATATACCTTGTCTCGCACCTCCACCAAATCAGGATTTTGTAACGGGTAGGGACTGTAAATGAGGTCTATGTTTCTTTCCTCAAGCCAGCTGGTATCAGGGGCGCCCTCAGCCATAAATTTTCTAATCTCTGCTGCCTCCTCCACTCCCCAGGGAGAGGCTTTGGCGGTATAAACATATTTTCCGGTTATGGGAACAAAAGACCAAGCGACATAGGGGTTTAACAAAGCGACGGAGCTCTGAGGCAACTCCTCTCCAATCCAGACAAAGTCGTGATAGGTTGGAACATCAATGGCGTGATAATAACGCTCCTTGGCGTAGCCATCCATCCTTTGAACCAGAGAGAATGCTACCACCACCGCCAGCAACAAATAGATTAAGAGCGCACCCCAGCGCCACCGTTTAAAAAACTCAAGACCCAACTGGCGGAGCTGGCTCAGCCCGTAGCCAGCAATCAACGCCATGAGGAGCATGACATAAAGCCAGCCCCTTTCATAAAGGATATCAGGACCTACGTAGAACCACTGCCTGTAGAATTGCACAAAGAACAGTAGGATGACGGTAGGAATTATCAGGGCATAGTTACGCCAGCCGCCCCTGGCTAACAGAAAGCCAAAACCTAAGATGACCAAGGCCAACATTATATAGCCCAGCTGAAGTAAGGGAATTGGAATAGGAGGCATGGGCAGGTGTTCCGCGCTCATTATATCTGCTATTTGCTTGGTTACAAATGGCCGATTCCACAGATAAATGGCTAAAGCCGAGACAGGGATAAGCAGTAAGCAACTAAGAGCTGGCAGCAGTTGCTGCCGTGGACTCTTAGACAGGGTAAGGTAAAAGACTAAGTAAACTACCAGCACAAATCCCAAGGCAACGGCGGTGGTGCCGTGAATGAGAAACAGTGAGGCTAGGCTTAACATGATTAAAGGCAGTGGTCTCCAGTCCTGCTCCAGTTTATCAAGTAGTATAAGACACAAGGGGAAAAAGACCAGCCCCAGTGTCACCGGAACCAAGAAAGCAGGCCCCAAGAATCTGATAGTAGTATGGATGAAGGTGGTGAACAATGCGGCTTCCAACCCAAATCCCCATTTCCTACCCCAGGCGTAAGCGACAAAGGCTATTATGCCCAAAACTACTGCTGGCATTAGCCGGGAAAGCAAGAGCCAATGCGACCCAGTGGACAGCAATAAATTACCAAGCCAGAGGTAATAGCCTGTTTCAGGATGCCCCGCTACCTCCCATTGACCTCCATGGAATGGATTGGGATAATTCACCTGACCAGTATTCAAAAGCTGGGTGGTATGCCCTAAATGCATCCATTCATCTACATGGAGGGGGAAGGGGTAACCGAGGCGGGGCCATAGAGCCATGTAGAAAGCGATGGCAAGGATGACACACAACAGGATGGCTTCAATTAAAGAGGATCTCTTCAAAAAACTGTCACTCTCAACCTAAAGTGCTACCATTTTAGCATCAACCTTCAGCCACAGCAATAGACGGTACTCGTCCATATGATTAGTTTTATTAAGGTGACCCTCCCCCTTTATCCCCCTCCCTTAGATAAGGGAGGGGGAATTATTTATATTAGAGGGGCTTTGTCCCTCTAAGACTCCCTATAATATATTTGGAGGCTTCGCCCCTCTTGGGCTCTCTATTCTCTGGGGTGTTTAAGAGGGGCGCTAGCCCCTATAGGGTGGGCTCAGTGTGAAGAAAGAGATAAGTTAAAAACGGGGAGGAGGTGGGGCAAAGCCATAGAGAAACGAAACATAATAATCTGTGTCACCAATCTATCTGAACTAGCTCATAGACAGGATAGCTAGGTCTGTGGTAATCTTTTCAGTGCTATGAAATGCTTGATACTGGCTGGAGGCTTTGGTACCAGGCTTTACCCCCTGATTATCAATAAGTCTAAAGCACTGCTGGAGTATAAGGGTAAACCATTGTTAAGCCACCTGGTCGGCAAAATTCCCCAGAATATGGAAATTCTCGTCTCCACTAATTTGAAGTTTGAGGCTGATTTCCGCCAGTGGCAGAGGGGCGTGGGTAGGGATATAGAGCTTTGTGTCGAAGAGGCCCGGACCGAGGAGCAGAAAAAGGGTGCCGTCGGTTCGCTGAATTTCTGGATTAACAGCAGGGGTATCACCGAAGACCTCCTGGTCGTTGCTGGTGATAACTACTTTGAGTTTGACCTCTCACGGTTTATCGCTGCCTATAATGGCAATAACACCCTGGTCGCCGTCCACGATATCGGCGACAGGAGCCAGGCCAGCCAGTTCGGCGTGGTGCGACTGGATGGTGACCGGATAGCTGGATTGGAAGAGAAGCCAGCCAAGCCCAAGTCCAGTTTCATTGCTACTGCCTGCTACATCCTCCCGCCACGGGTATTCCCGCTGTTGCGCCAGTATTGCTCTGGTGGCAGGCGAGATAATCTGGGCAGCTTTATCTCTCACCTTATCGCTGTTGACCAAGTCCATGGCTACCTGTTTACCGAGCCGTGGTTTGATATTGGCACTAATTACTATTCAAGCAATAAGAGATGAGCATGCTGGGTAGGGAAGCTGAGCACTGGGATGAGGTTGCCCGGCGATGGCCCGTCAAGGGCTATTCCAACGAGCTTCTGGCTGAGCACAAGAGAAAGACCTACCTCAGCTTAATAGCCAGATGGACTGAGTTAACCGACAAGCAGAGGATTCTCAAGACCGACCTTTTTGCTGAAGCCTTTGGTGTGGAGCAGTTTCTGTTTGATATCGCCCCAGTCAATAGCAATGTAGTCGGAATAGATATTTCCGCTGAGATAGTGGAGCGGGCGAAAAGACAGGCCAGGCAGCGAGGCATTAGTGCCGGTAAATATCTTTGCTGTGATGTTAGGCAACTTCCACTGCGGGACAATTCTATTGACCTTGTCATCTCTGATTCTACCCTGGACCACTTCCCCAGCGAGGCGGATATCGTTACTGCGCTGAAGGAGCTGGGACGGGTTCTTCGGGATGGCGGCATTCTTATCCTGACTATAGATAACAAAAGTAACCTTACCTACCCACCTTATTTTATAGTCCGTCTCTGGATGAAACTGGGACTATCACCATATTTCATTGGCAGGACTCTCTCTCTCGCCAAGCTCAGACACACCCTGGAGGAAATCGGGCTTAGCGTAGAGGAAAGCACCGCCATTCTTCACTACCTCCACCCTGATGGGCTGGTGAGGTGGCTTGAGCATTCCCTGCGCAGGCTTAGCCGGGGCAAGCTGGATAATGCCATCAGGCAGGGGTTGGCTTTCCTCAATAGGCTGGAGGGAAAGAGGACCAGGTACCTCACCGGGCGCTATATTGCGGTTAAAGCAGTGAAGCAAGGAACAACTTGAGCAAGCTAATCTGTGTCAATATTAATGGGGAGCCAAATCTCAGGGGATACCTGGCGATAGATTCCACGGTCAACGGTAGCAGCCACGGTGGGGTACGGATGGCACCCGACCTTTCACCAGATTCGATTACTCAGGCTGCCAGGGTAATGACCTTGAAGTACGGCTTCGTGGGGCTGCCGGTGGGTGGGGCTAAAGCAGGGATTGTTGCTGACCCGGAGATGCCCTTGGAGAGCAAGAGGGAACTCCTTAAAAGTTTTGGGCAGGCGCTTGAGCCATTTCTCAAGACGAGGAGCTATATCCCCGGCGGCGACCTGGGAATAACCGATGATGACATCAACTTCATGCTCGCTTCTATCGGGCTCAAGGTTCGGCACAGAGGTTTAACCTTTGCGCTGTCCGGGTTTTATACCGGCATTACTGTATTTGCCGCTGCTATAGAGGCAGCACGTCTTATCGGGCTGGACTTAGACCGGGCTTCGGTGGCTATTGAAGGGTTCGGTAGTGTGGGAGCCTCCACCGCCCGGATGTTCTGGGAGAGGGGAATCAGGGTGGTGGCTATTTCCACCAGCCAGGGGGCAATCTATGATGAGGCAGGTCTGGATATAGACGAACTTATCAGACTCCGTGACCAGGTGGGCAGTCAGGTGGTCAATCTATTTGACAAAGCAGAAAAAATAGACAAGAGCCGACTAGTTGCGCTGGATGTAGATATATTTTCCCCCTGTGCCCAGCCTTACAGCATCACCCCGGACAACGCCAGCCGGGTAACCGCCAAAATAATCAGCCCTGGAGCCAATGTCCCCACCACATCTGATGCGGAGCCGATTCTGTTTCAGAGAAGGATTCTCGTCATTCCCGACTTTGTGGCTAACTGCGGAGGTGTACTGGGAATTTCCATGAAGCAGGCCGGGCTAAAGGAAGACTATATCAGACACTTTCTAACGGAGAAAATCGGTGAGCAGGCCGCCGAAGTAATTGAGGCTGCCGAGAGGGAGAAGGTTACTCCCAGAGTATATGCCCAGAGAATCGCCGAGGAGAGGTTTCTCAAGGCAAAGGCATCAGTCGAGGGAAGAAATATCGCCGCCAGAGCCTTTCACTTTGCCCTTGAGCTATATCGGAGGGGAATTATACCTTACCAAGTCGTCACTCCGGTAGCCTCAAGGTATTTTGAGAGAAGATTTATGGAATAGGGTAACCTATTTCTTCAGCCCGATTTGAGCGGTTACCAGCTCGTATAACCTTACTGCCTCTCTAGCCTCCTCCACTGTAACCGGCATTCCGATACCGCTTCGCAGGCTTTCAGCGAACTTCTGAATCAAGTTACGATGTCCGCCGCGAAAACGACCTGAAATTACACTCAAGGTGGTTGAGGCAGTACCAACCAGCTGTTGGAAACTCTGCTCTAGATTCTGCCAGCCACGTGTAAAGCGCCCCCTTGATGCAACAGCATATCTAGTCATGACCGTACCCCAAATATCAACATGGAGAGACATTTTGGTGCCGAAGATGTCAAGTGTCATAAAATCCTCGGGCCAGTTAACCGACTCAGTGATTGTCGCCATGCCATTTTCGCCTTCAAGTATTACCCTCAGCTCATCGGCAACCAGCCAATCATAGCTACCGAGCTTTCGGCTATGTACCGCTATGGGCTCCAGCCTGCCCAGAAAAGCTTGTGCCAGGTATACAGGGTGGGGTAACATTTCACCAAATATACCGCCAGGCAACTTATGACACCAGTGCTCTTTATTTAAGACAAGGTCGGCGTCCCGTGGCATGGAATCGGTGATGCTTATCCCCACCACATCACCAATGACCCCCTCACCGACTATTGACCTTGCTTTCATCACCACTGGCAGGAAAAGCTCATTGTGAACTACGCACAGTTGCACCTGATTTGCTTTGGCCACCGCTATCATTTCATCGACTTCTTTAAGGCTTAAAGCCATTGGTTTTTCAGTTAAAACATGGCAGCCGGCTTCCATCGCCTGGAGAGATAAAGCTACATGGGTCTGTGGCGGGCTGCAGATGTCCACCATGTCCACTTTCTCTTTGTCCAGCATCTCAGCAAAATCAGTGTAATAACTGTTAACGTGGAATCTTTTGACCACCCGCCTGGCCAGAGCTGGGTTCTTATCACAGACGGCTACCAGCTCAATGTTGCTGATCTTCAGCATGGCTGACATGTGCCAGTAGGCGGCTCCACCACAGCCAACAATACCAACTCTCAAGGGTTTGATTGTCTTCATTCTTGCCTCCAGCGAGTATTGTTTTACCCAATCCGTGCACCACGATAACGCAACCTCATGGCTGAGATAGCATAAATGCTAACTATCCCTTGGGCGGCAAGCCAGACATAGCCAATGCCTGCCATGCCTGTTTCCGGTATGATGAAGTAGCTGCCGAGCAGGGTTCCCACGGTTATGAAGCCAAAGATAAGCGCCAGTTCCCTCATCCTATCCTCAACGCGAAGGGTACTGGTATAAATCCTATTTATTCCAATAAAGACGCTTGATATACACAGAATCCTCAGCAACAGTAGACCATTCATGGAATAGCCCTCGCCGAAGAGGAGAAGGAGCCATTTACCCAACAGTAATACCAAGATAACCGCCGGGACCAGTAACAGGAAGACAAACTTGATAGACCTGCCCACATTGCTCCATAATCTGTCCTCAAAGTGGGCACCTTCGGCGAACAGGGATTGAGCCACTGCCATAGGAATAGCAAAGAGCAGGCCGGCTATCATCCAGGCGACATAGAAATAGGCATTCTGCTCTGCCCCCAGAAGGTTAACCACCATTATGGGCAAGACCAGAGCCGGGGCTGACTCAAATAGATGAGCAAAATAGCTGCCTGCGGAATACCGCCACATGCCACCGATTATGCCCAAATTTAGCCCAGGCACAGGTTTATACTGCTGTTGAACTCGGGGTAGAAAGAGAAATAGGGAAACAGCAAGAGCAATGGCGGCAGCAATGCCCCACGAGGCAGCGATGCCAAAGGCATGGAAAAAGAGAACCAGAAGGATGGGAAGAGGAATCTTGAGCAGCGAAAAAATGGCGTTCTTTGACAATACAAAGTCAGCCCTCCTGTTGGCGATGAAGACAGAAATTATCACCCCGGCGAGCGTCTGAACCAGGACAAAGAGAACAAAGGCGGCGGCGAAAATCGCATTCTCCTTGATGAAGCCCAAAGCCGGCGACCAGATATCCAGACCGGCAATAAAGATTACTGCCAGCACCAGGGCTATAATCCCGCTCAGGGTAAGGCAGGAGTTAATCATATCTTGAGGTTTTTCCGCTTTAGGCAGGAAGCGAATAAGGGCCGCACCAAAGCCAGGTACACTCAATAGCGCCAGAAGGGACATCGCCGATATTATCGCCGCCCCCCAGCCTACCTCGGCTTCGGTATAAAACCTGGCGACAACCATCCAGAAGAAGAAGCCCAGTCCTGTGGTTACCACCGTGCTTGCCATCAGGAAGAAAGAGTTGCGGTACAGGGGGCTTTTGATATGTTCCAGTATCGATTGGATATCGGTGCGCACCTGCTGATTATACTTTAGCTAAACCTGCTAGGCAACAGAACTAGGGGAGTTTGTCTGGAATAGAGTGTCTGGTACGTCTATTTAGAAGGATATGCAGGTGGCCTGCTATATTATATTTAACCAGGATGCCTATTCTAATAATCATATATCTTACCAGAAGGCTGTTGGTCAATTTCCGAAACCAGCCCATCGGCTGCGGGTCAATGCCATAATATTCCTGACTATTCACATAGTGCTTGATGGAGGCAAAAATGCCCTTCTTGACCCTGGCACGACACCTGAACAGGTCCATATCAAGCACCGCATCCTCACTTAGCCTCCGTCCGCTCTTGAATTCATAACACCTGAAGGTGATTTTATTTAGGGTTTCTCTATTAATCAGCACACAGCCACCACCGCATCCCCAACCACCATAACGTGGTAGCTGATAGCCACTGGATACGACATCAAAGCCCTGAATCTTTTCCTTCATAATGCTGATAACCGAAGGCTCATATACCATATCGCTATCAAAGCATAAAAGATATTCCGCTCCCTGTGACAGCGTGTATTGCCGCATTGCCTCCCTGCCCCAGGCAATGCTCCATACTCTGCTTTTGGCATACTCTGGTTTTACCGTCTCATAAGTGATGACCTCCCCCTTCAGACGGTGGAGGTTAATTTGCTTCTTTAGCTCGGCAACAAAGTCAGGCTCATCGGTGGCTAGAACTAGACTGCAGGCGGGGTAAGCCTGCTGGATTTCCTGCTGATTGGACAGGAATTTGTCCAGGACAAAAGCAGTACGCCGGCAGAGCGGGGCGCCTACTATTACCTCCGGTCTACCCATTATCAACTGCTCCACCTATCAGCTCCCCCACCGCCCGCGCCACCGCTTGGTCGGAAGTATATCTGGGTTGCCAGCCCAACCGGCTCATTCCGGTCATATCAAGCCTTACCTGGGGGACATCCCCCACCCAGCCCCGGCTGCCACCAGCATAGTGAAATTCTACATCCTTCAGCCCCATAGCCTGCACCACCATTTTGGCAATAGTGACCACGCTAGTTGAGGAAGCGGGGCTGAGGTTAAACAGGTTAAGCCGCTCTTTTGAGTGCTCCACACCGAAGAGCATACCGTCAACGCAGTCATCAACGTGAAGATAGGGCTTCTGCTGACTGCCGTCTCCCAGTATCTCCAGTCGCCCTGGATTTTGCTTTAACTTATTTGTGAAATCAAAGATGACACCGTGGGTAAGCCTTGAGCCGACAATATTAGCCAGTCTAAATATCCAGCCCTGCATATTGAACAGGTGACAGAAGGCAGAGATAAGCCCCTCACTGCCCAGCTTGCTGGCGCCATAGAGCGATATCGGCTTCAGCGGGCCGTAGTTCTCACTAACCGGCTTTACGCCGGCATCCCCATAAACAGTGGAGCTGGAGGTGAACACCAACTGCTTAATCTGATTCCGCCTCATTGCCTCAAGGACATTGTAGCTGGCTATTATCCCCGCCTTTAAATCAAGGTCGGTAGCCTTGGTGCCAGCTCTGACCTCGGGGTTAGCTGCCAGGTGAAAAATCACATCGTGCCCGGCAATAGCCTTTTTTAAGGTGCTGAAGTCAAGCAAATCCGCCTCAATCAAGTTGAAGTCACCCCGGTCAAGGTGGTGGCTGATGAACTCCGGCCTGCCCGAGCTTAGGTTATCATAAACGGTTACCCTGCCTATCTTGACCAGCCGGTCTACCAGGTGACTGCCAATAGAACCAGCACCGCCAGTGATAAAATATCTGGTGACTTCCTTACCCAGCGCCATAAGGCTCACCCCGACCAAAAAGAGTTGACCATTGATAACTGAGGTAACCGCCGGCAACGCAGGATAACACCATCAACGTTACCCATAGCTGGCGCAGGGCAACAGAAGGTTGGCGGAATAGTCGGCTTACTATTTGGGGCAGGAGCTTAAACAAAATACGGCGCAGTAACTCGTACTCTGTTGATAGCACCACCTCACCAC
>Ga0209991_10001325_pt1 | contig 11169 bp, 9 predicted proteins | sample ChitaG_FD_183167 | JGI IMG/M metagenome (GOLD analysis project Ga0209991, IMG submission 183167) | Deep subsurface microbial communities from South Pacific Ocean to uncover new lineages of life (NeLLi) - Chile_00310 metaG (SPAdes)... | ecosystem: Environmental > Aquatic > Marine > Oceanic >...
CCGCTCAGTGATCACTCTCATTGGGGAGCCGGAAGGGCTTGCCGATGGGGTCATTAACCTCGCGAGAAAGGCGGTGGAGCGGATCGATCTGCGGAAGCACCGAGGAGCGCATCCGCGCATGGGAGCGGTTGACGTCATCCCATTCATCCCGGTGTGTGGCGTCACGATGTCAGACTGCATCGCGCTATCTCGAAAAGTAGGAGAAAGGATCGCAAAAGAACTTAAGATCCCGGTCTATCTGTATGAGGAGTCGGCAACGAGCCAGCAGCGACGAAACCTAGCCGCGATCCGGAAAGGGGAATTCGAGGGTTTCGCCGAGAAGATCGCCGATCCACAGTGGCAGCCGGACTTCGGCGAGCCGCGGCTGCACCCGACCGCTGGTGCCGTCGCGGTAGGAGCACGCGAGTTTCTAGTCGCCTACAACATCAACCTCAAAACCTCTGAACTCAAGGTGGCAAAGGAGATCGCCGCTGCGGTCCGCTTCTCAAGCGGTGGGTTGCGCTACGTCAAGGCCCTTGGCTTACACTTAAAGGAACGGGGGATTGTTCAGGTGTCGATGAACCTAACCAACTTCAAGAAGACCTCGATCCTTAAGGTCTTCGAATTTGTAAAGCGCGAGGCGGAGCGTCGTGGGGTGATGATTCTGGAAAGTGAGATCGTAGGAAAAGTCCCTCGCCAAGCGCTGTACGACGTCGCGGCCGCCGCGCTACAGCTTAAGGGGTTCTCCCCGGGGCTCCTCCTCGAAGAGCAGATCGAGAAGGCCCTTCGTGAGGATCGCTAATCGGGAGGTCTCCCGTATCACAGTTGTTGGGTTCGGCCGCACCGGCCACGCAACAACGGAGTTTTTTCTCTCCCGGGGAGTGAGGACCTTTGTCAGTGATTCGGTCGTGCTCTCCGACTCCGATCGCGCCTTCCTCGCAAGGCGAGGAATCCCCTACGAAGAGGGCAGGCACACCGAGGCGGGACTTGCTGACGCCGAGTTAATCGTGCTCAGTCCGGGTGTCAGTCCCACTTTTCCACTCCTCGCCAAGGCCAAAGAGCGGGGGATTCCCATCCTATCGGAACTTGACCTTGCCTATCAGGTTAGCCCTGCAGTGCCGATTATCGCTGTTACGGGTACGAACGGGAAAAGCACTACGGTGAAACTCATCGAGGCCCTCTTGCTCCAAAACGGTGTCAAAACGGTCGCCGCTGGGAACATCGGGATCCCATTCATCTCAGTTGTCGATCGTGCGACCGCCTACGACGCGATCGTCCTTGAGGTCTCAAGCTTCCAACTCGAACAGTCGAGGGTCTTTCACCCCCAGGTGGCAGTCCTATTGAACATCACCCCCGATCACCTAGATCGTCACAAGACGATGGTGGCCTACACGGCCGCCAAGGGGCGTCTCTTTCTACACCAGACATGCGAGGATACCGCCATCCTTCCAAGCGATCTTGCCGAAACCTTTCCCAAGATTCAGGCACGACGGGTCCTCTTCGACCGGCTGGATCTTTCCTCACTCCCGTTTATCGTGGATCTTCCCCCGCATCATCGAGCCAACCTGCAGGCAGCAATCGCTGCCTGCTCCGCTCTTGTTGCAAACTTCGATCCCTCTCATACCCGCCTCGAAGACCTCCAGGAAGCCCTCTTTCTTCCCTTCCGTCTCTGTAGGGAAGGGGAAATTAACGGGGTGCGGATAGTGAATGACTCCAAATCGACCAACGCCGCCTCCACATTGGCTGCACTTAGAAGCTTTAACGAGCCGCTCGTCCTCATCCTCGGGGGAAGACACAAACAAGCTGGATACGTTCAACTTGGTCAAGCGATCGCCGCCTGCGCCGTGCGCAAGACGATCCTCTACGGTGAGGCCGCTGCTTTCCTGCGAGAGACTCTAAAGGCCGCCGGTTACACGCGGGTGGCGGTCTTTTTTGATCTTCAAAGTGCCTTCGAGGCCGCACTCGCCGTAGCCCAATCCGGAGATGTTCTCCTCTTCTCACCGGCCTGCTCCAGCTACGATCAGTACCAGGACTACCTAAGGCGGGGCGAAGCCTTCTCTCGCCTCGTACGCGCACATCCCTCCTTCTCACCCCCACAACAAGGACGCTAAGTCCCCTCCCTCCAGGACAGGTGTCCCGTCCTGCAGTCGCGGACTTTCCCCCCTATCCCGACAGCGTTCCTTCTACCAATAGGACAACTGCGGTATTCATCTGGAAGCGCAGGGGAAGCGAGGTCAGCTGCATGTCAACCCCTAGCGAATAGTACTTCTTCAGGAGGCGAGAGTGGAAGGACGAACTGACAAGGGAATGGTGTTGGTCACTTCTCTCCTCCTCTTATATGGCCTAGTCATGGTTTATAGTGCGAGCGCTCCCTTCTCCCTAAGGCACTTCCACAGTGATTCCTATCTCTTTTTAAAGCAACTTATAGCAGCGGTGATCGGAATCGGCCTCCTCGCCCTCTTCGCTCGTTTCGACTACCACCGTTTAGAACATTTAGACGATATCCTCCTTGTTGGATCGTTCTTGCTGACGGCAATAACCGTCCTTCCTCTTCCGGGTGTGGGCGACGGCCGCTGGCTTCACCTGGGACCGCTCGCGCTACAGCCGACTGAGCTACTCAAGTTCTCGCTGATCGTCTACCTCGCAGCAACCATCGAACGTAAAGGAGAGCGAATCACGTCTTTTGTAGAGGGAGTCCTTCCATTTGTTATCGTCCTCCTCGTCATCGCCGGAGTAGTGATGAACCAGCCCGACTTTGGAATGATGCTCCTCTTCGGAGCGCTGACCGTGGTGATGCTCTTCCTCGGCGGGGCGCGAGTTTCTCACTTGATCCTTCTTACTGTGGGGAGCCTTCCCTTTATCTACCTTGCGGTACGGCTTGCTCCCTATCGCCTGAGCCGGATTATCTCCTTTCTCAATCCGCGCATGTATAGTACCTCCTCCGGATATCAGACGATTCAGTCACTGGTAGCCATCGGGTCCGGAGGGATCGTCGGTCGGGGCCTTGGAGCGTCGCGGGCAAAGCTGTTTTATCTCCCCCAATCGTACAACGATTTCATCTTCTCAATCACAGCGGAGGAGTTAGGCCTAATCGGGACGCTAGTGTTGATCGGTTTATTCTCCACCTTCGTCTGGCTCGCCTTTGGGATCGCCAGACGGGCTTGTGATCGGCTAGGGACCCTCCTGGCATTGGGAATCGGGTTCACCATCTCCTTTCAGATCATCCTCAACCTTGGGGTCGCATTGGGGGTCCTCCCGGTCACCGGGCTCACGCTCCCATTTATCAGTAACGGCGGTTCCTCGCTACTCGTTACTCTGGCCATGGTCGGGGTGTTGCTCAACGTCTCAAAGCAGGGAGGATGAGGATGCGAATCCTAATAGCAGGTGGAGGAACAGGGGGACACTTCTACCCCGCGCTGGCTGTGATGGAGGAACTTTCACGCCGCATGAGCAAAGCAAAGCTCGCCTACATCGGTACCCGCAGGGGAATCGAAGCACGAATTCTCCCATCCTATCCTCAGATTCACTTCTACCCGATTCATGCACACGGCCTTCAGCGTGGCCACCCTTTACAGAACTTATATGCCCTTCTTGTACTAGTCGTTGCCCTACTGGAAAGCCTGGTCATTCTCCTTGATTTCCGCCCACAGGTCATCATCGGAATGGGAGGGTACGCCTCCTTCCCAGCGGTCCTGCTCGGATCCCTGCTGAAGAAGGTATTTCCTGTGCGGACTGTTATCCACGAGCAGAATGCCGTCGCCGGACTGACAAACCGCCTCCTCTCCCCGTTTGTTGACAAGGTGCTCGTTTCCTATCCTCAGACCACACGAATCTTTACATGGGCAAGGCGAACGGTGGTAACCGGAAACCCCATCCGCAAGGAATTCCTCCTTGCCAAGAGGAGCGAGGCACTCTATCACAAGTTTGATCTTGACTCGCAGCGTCGTACAGTCCTCGTCTTCGGTGGTTCGCATGGCTCAGCCGCGCTGACCACCGCCGTTCTGCGTGCTAAAGCCCTCATCGCCCAAAACAGAGGGATTCAAGTCCTCCTCGTCACGGGAAACACTGGCGAAGAGCAAGCGATCAGGAATGAGCTCCTTCAGGCAGGTGTGGAAAATGTGGTCGTGCGCCGTTACATCGACCGGATGGGAGAAGCATTTGCACTAGCTGACCTGATCGTCTCCCGCGCTGGAGCGACCACACTTGCCGAGATTACCTCATGCGGGAAGCCAGCATTGTTGATTCCGTGGGGAGGTGCCGCAAACGGACATCAGTGGAAGAACGCGCGCGTCCTCGAGGAAGAAGAGGCTTGCACCCTTGCCAAGGAGAAGGAAATCTTGGAACAGGGCTTGGCAAAGCTTATCGCGCAGATGTTAGACGACCAAGAGCGGCTCACTAGGCTGGCGAAGAATTCCCTGCGCCTTGGCCAACAGCGGGCGACGGCGTCGATACTAAGCGAAATCACTGCTTTGGCGAGGGAGGCGCGAACGTGATCAGTGCGGGGAAGCGATATCACTTCGTGGGTATCGGCGGGGCAGGAATGAGCGGACTTGCTGCAGTGATGCTTGCCGGGGGGGCAAAGGTCTCCGGCTCGGACCTACGAGAAAATGATGAGATCCTACAATTAAGGCGAGCAGGAGCGCGTATCCACCTCGGCCATGACCCCAATCTTCTCGATACAAAAGTCGACGGCGTGATCGTCTCCTCAGCGATCGGGGAGGAGAACGCAGAGATCAAGGTAGCACGAGAGCGCGACGTTCCCGTAGTGCGCCGCCTGCACGCCCTGGCATCCCTGCTTCGTAGATATCGCAGCATCGGTGTTGCTGGTACCCACGGAAAGACGACCACCACTGCCATGCTCGCCACCATCTTAAGCAAAGTGGATAAGGATCCGAGCTACCTCGTCGGTGCGCACTGCCCTGGGTTAGGGGGAAATTCTCACCTCGGCCGTGGGGAGTTCTTCATCACCGAGGTGGACGAGAGCGATGGGCTATTCCTCGCCCTCCATCCAACGGTTGGTATCCTCAACAACATCGGCCGCGATCATCTGAACACTTACCATACCCTTGCAGCTATCAAAGAGGGCTTCGCACAGTATATTCGCCAGTCAGAGAAAGCCGTCCTGGCGATCGACGATGCAAACGTACGCGACCTAGCAGGGCAACTGCAAGACGCCCTCACTGTAGGGCTATATCGAGGAGCTAAGCTTCGTGCTACCGGAGTCATACACCATCACTTCCACACCCACTTTAATCTCGTTGACCGTGGGAAGCCGATCTGTCCAGTCTTCCTTCCAGCCCCTGGGGATCACAACGTGCGCAATGCCCTATGTGCCATTGGCGCTGCCTCTCTCGCCGGCGTTTCGCTTACTGATGCCGCTGCCGCTCTTAACGGGTTCCGTCTCCCGCGCCGGCGATTTCAACTGCTGGAGGAGAACGGGGTAACTGTGGTCGATGACTATGCCCACCTCCCCGAGGAGATCGAGGCAACCTTGCAGGCGATCCGCGACGGATGGGATGGGAGACGAATCGTGGCCATCTTCCAGCCGCACCGCTACAGCCGCACACAGGCAATCGGCGCCGAGTTCGGAGATGCGTTCCGCCAGGCTGACACAGTAATCGTAACATCGATCTACCCGGCCTCGGAGAAGCCAATCCCCGGTGTCTCCTCACGAGAGATAGTGGGGGCAATTGGATACTCCACAGATGCGGATCTTCGTTTCATCCGAAGCAAAGAGGAGGTTGTTTCCTTCCTCAAAGGATACGTCGAACCAGGGGACTTCATCATCAGCTTCGGCGCTGGAGATATCTGGACGGTGACCGAGGAGCTGTCTTGCTTCCTGAAAAAGGGACGTTTCCGCACGGTATAGACCGATCGGCCTTTACCAAGGAGCTTTGTGCGTTGCGCGGCGAACTCCGCTTCGAGGAACCCCTTGCATGTCACACCACGATCGGTGTTGGTGGAAAGGCGGCCTTCTTCCTCTCCCCAGAGAGACCTCATGCCCTCGCGGAGACGATCCGCTGCTGTCGCCGTTATGGCTACCCCTACCTCCTGTTGGGAGCCGGTTCCAACCTCCTCTTCTCCGATTGCGGCTATCCGGGTTTGATAATCTCGACGGAACAGCTACGAGGGATCACCCTCAAGGAGGGGAGTATACAGGTGTTTGCGGGCGAGCCTCTTCCCGCACTCCTTAACACTGTTAACCGCGCGGGAATACGCTCGCTCAACTTTCTCGCGGGGATCCCTGGCTCACTTGGAGGAGCCATCGCAATGAACACGGGCATCCCTCAACGTACAATTGGCGATACCATTGAAGAAGTCGCTGTTCTCAATCCGCATGGAGAGGTTATGGTCCTGAAAGCCAAGGACTGTGGTTTCTCCTATCGGCGAAGCGAGATCCTTGAACAGCGGCTGCCTGTCCTGTGGGCACGATTGCGCTTGGACGGCAGACCGTACGATCGGGGCGAGATCCTCACACACCGTCGCGCGAGTCAGCCGCTCTCTGCTTTAAGCGCCGGTTGTGTGTTCAAGAACCCTCGCGGCCTCTCTGCCGGGAGAGTGATCGACAAGGCCGGTCTGAAGGGGCTTAGCGTTGGAATGGCCAAGGTATCTGAAAAACATGCCAATTTCATCGTCAACCTTGGCGGGGCGCGATGCACTGAGATCCGCAAATTAATTGACATTGTACGCCAAAAGGTGTATAAAAGCTTTCGTATTTTGCTCGAACTGGAGATTGAGGTCATTGACGGGTGAGAGAGGAGGAACCTAAAAGAAGAGCTATTTACCGGGTTGCTGTTATAGGGGGGATTCTTATTACTGCTGCCATCATCACCCTGTATACACCTTGGTTGCGTCTCTTTGATCTTCGGGAGATTGTGGTGAGGGGAAACTGCCACATCTCAACGGGGGAGATCAAGTATTTAGCCGGGTTCCGCATGGGGGGTAGCCTCCTGCGGACACCGGTTTCTCGTGCCTTAAAAGCGCTTTTGGGACTCCCATGGGTGAAAGCAGCCTCTATCCAGCGGGTCTATCCGCATAGGCTAGAGATCGTCATCCAAGAACGCACGCCAATCGCGGTGGTGTCTGACCCCGCAAAAGGAGACAGCCTGCTGATCATCGGAGAGGGCGGAGTAATCGTGCAACAGACAAGTGACGCGGCTCCCACAACCCTTTTAGCAAGAGGCGTGAATCTCACCGGCGACGCTCCTGGTGCGCGACTAGTGGACGAGAGGGTGGTAGTGGCGCTCGAGTACATCTACCGGAAGGGGTTGAGCGAAGGCCCCTTCCACCTTATCGATTTCTCCGATCCCTCCTCGGTCACCCTGCATGGAGAGGATGAACTAAAGGTCGTCCTTGGGCCGGTTGACGGAATCGGACCGCGGATCGACGCACTGGCAGCCTTGCTTTTGACAATCGATCTGCCGGAGTATCGATCAATAGATCTCAGATTTGAGGGTGAGGCGATTCTTGTACCCCGTAAGGTGGTGAACAGATGAGAAAGGAAAGAGTGGTGGTCGGCCTGGATGTGGGGACCACCAAGGTTGCCGCATTGGTCGGGAACGTGATCGATGGAACGATAGAGATAATCGGCCTAGGGAAAGCAGAGTCACACGGCCTAGAGAAAGGGGTGGTCGTGGACATCGGCCGCACGATCGCGTCCATTCGCAAGGCGGTCGAGGAGGCGGAGAACATGGCCGACGTCAAGGTCGATTCGGTCTACGTCGGCATCGCGGGCAAGCACATCACCTCGATTAACAACAGTGGGACCGTCTCCATCAACCGTCCGGATCGAATCATTGCCCAGGACGACGTGCGCCGGGTTGTGGATACGGCACAGGCGATCCAACTCCCATCGGAGAGCGAGATGATCCACGTTATCCCACGCCAGTACATCGTAGATGGGCAGGATGGAATCACCGACCCGGTAGGGATGACAGGGACGCGACTCGAGGTCGACGTGCACATCGTCACCGGCGCGATCACGGCAGTGCACAACCTGGTCCGCTGCGTGGAGAGCTTAGGAATCAGAATCCGGCAGATCGTCCTTGAACCGCTTGCCTCGTCGATGGCGGTCCTCTCCTCAGCGGAGAAGGAGCTTGGGGTAATCTTGATGGATATTGGTGGCGGGACCACAGACATCAGTGTGTTTCGCGGAGGAGACATCTGGTTCTCTAAAGTGATTCCAATCGCGGGGGAGCACATCACAAATGACATAACCGTCGGTCTTCAGACCACGATTGAGGAAGCGGAACTGGTCAAGAAGCAGGTAGGGACAGCGTTGGTTGAAAGCGTTGGCGAAGACGAGAAGATCGAGGTGGCAACAATCGGTGGAGACGAGAAGAAAACCGTCTCCCGCAAGAAGCTGGCCAAAATCATCGAGCCGCGGGTGGAGGAACTCCTCGACCTGGGGTTGCAGGAGGTGGAGGACGCCGGCTACCGTGACCTGGTCCCGGCGGGTTTGGTCCTCACCGGGGGAACCTCTCTGCTCAAGGGGATCGCCGAGTTCGCTTCGCAGCGATATGAGATCCCAGTCCGGCAAGGGAAGATCCCACAAGGGATCCACGGACTACGGGATATCGTGGAGTCACCGGTCTACGCCACATCGATTGGGCTGTTGCGCTACGCCGTGGAGATGAAGGACTTCAAGAAGACCCGATTTGGGCGAAAAAGAACTTCCCTGATCAACAAGCTTTTCACCTGGTTCAACCGTTTCTTCCGGGGGTAACAGATGGAAGATGAGAGGAACTTCATAACGCCGCCTGCCCGGTTGATGGTTATCGGTATTGGCGGTGGTGGGGGGAACGCCGTCGACCGGATGCACAACACCAGGGTGAGCGGAGTGGAACTGGTTGCTGTCAACACGGACGTGCAGGTTTTGGAGGTCGTCCAGGCGCAGCGCACCCTTCAGATCGGCCGCAAGCTGACCGGCGGCCTAGGGGCCGGTGGAGATCCGGAGATCGGGAGGCTCGCTGCCGAGGAGAGCCGTGAGGATGTCATGGATCTCCTCGATGGGATCGACATGGCATTCATCACCTGCGGGATGGGCGGCGGGACTGGAACCGGCGCCGCACCGGTGATCGCTTCTCTAGCAAAGGAAGCAGGGATCCTCACGACAGGAATCGTCACCCGGCCGTTCTCGTTCGAGGGGCTGGCACGGGCGGGGAAAGCAGAGGCCGGGATCGCACGCCTCTCCCAAGTCGTCGACGCGCTCATCACTATCTCCAATGACAAGCTCCTCAAGGTTGCTCCAGCGGACACTCCGATCACCAAGGCATTTGAAATGGCTGATGAGGTCCTTCGGCAGGGAGTGGAGGGGATCTCGGACCTGATCACCATCCCGGGGATGATCAATCTTGACTTCGCCGATATCGAGAGCGTAATGCGCGGTGCCGGCACTGCTATGATGGGAATCGGCGAAGGCCAGGGTGATGGGAAGACGAAGGAAGCGGCTCGAAACGCGATTTCTTCCCCACTGCTCGACGGCTCGATCAAAGGAGCGCGCAAGGTGATCATGAACATCACCGGTGGGTCTGATCTAACCCTGGAGGAGGTCACCGACGCAGCATCCCTGATCCGCGAGGCTGTTTCAGATCGGGCAGACATCATCTTCGGAACAGCAATTCGCGATGGAATGGAGCAGGTCCGCCTGACGGTCATCGCAACCGGTTTTCCGCTCTCTTTTACCGGCGAGGAGGAGGGAACACCTCTCGGCAATGAGATGATGCTCGCTAAGTTACAGCAGGAAAGCCGGCTGGGGGAGGATGACTTTGACATCCCCACCTTCCTGCGCCGCCGCAGGTCGCACGAGGAAACAGCTCCTCGTCCGTGGGGAGAGAAAGAAGGGTAGGCTCTGCCAGATCTAGTTCGTATAGGTCGAGATTTGCCAGAGGTGGGAGTCGAACCCACACGACCTTAAAGGCCACGGGATTTTGAGTCCCGCGCGTCTGCCAATTCCGCCACTCTGGCTTTAACGCCTAAACATTGTAGTTCGCTTAAGTGGACCCGTCAACGCGCAAATAGCTCTTTCTAAAGCTTCTTCTCCTTGATATCCCCGGCTGACGATCAAGAGTCGACATAGCGCATCATCGGCCTCGTCTCAGAGCGGCGAGCGACCTCTTTGAACCCTACGCCACGGAACATAGAGGCAAGGCCATGGTAGGCCGAAGAGGTTGGGTATGCCACTCCGTTTCGGCTCCACGGGGTAGCCTTCAACAATACTTCCTCCCTGGTCTCTCACGTACTCCACTGCCGCCTCGAGCAACCGTGCGGCAACTCCTCGGTGCCTGTGCAGTTTATCAACGAAGAAGCACACCACAGACCAAACAGGCTGCTTATCCACGGGTTTTAGGATTCTGGATCTTTCCAGTCTTGGAAACTCCTCTCGGGGTGCCACTGAGCACCAGCCTACCGGTTGTCCTTTATGGTATGCGAGGATACCTGGAACACGCCCGGAGTCCACAATCGCCTTCATTGCTCTGCGATTGCCTTCACCTTGCCTGCCAAGGAGCCGTCCGCAATGATGGCTACTTTAAGTCCATTTTCCAACGCCATCGAGACAACGGTAAATCCTACAAGGAGGCGATCGTCGTCGTGATGAACCGGTTTATCCACGTCCTATACGCCATTTGGAGAGATAACCGCCCCTACTCCCCCTTGACACCTGCATAGCTTGTTACATCCGTTTCTGTAGCGTCGCACCTTGTGTGCGACGTTATCTCTTGTACGACGCAGCGCTCCATCAAGCAGCGGTACAAGGACCAACTCCGTTTAGATCTTTGGGCCTTGCCTTTCACTGTCCTGCAACTTGTCCTTGCTAAAGGCGTCTAGGCAGCTCTTGCAGGGTTCTCCTCTACCCGGTCGAGCCACTCACTGACAAGGACCGTGAACAGCGCTTCTTGCTCAATCGGCAGGTTGTGACCCGCCCGATCAAGAACAGCAAAAGTGGCACGCGGGAAGTTCTCAACAATCTCCCAAGCATTACTGTAGCCGACCATCGCATCCTGATGACCGACGAGGATCAACGTCGGCTTCTCAAAGGGGGAAGAGATATCATCTACATCGAATGAGAACGCGTAGCCATGAGACTGTAACCTAGAGAAGAACTCTTTATCCGCGATATCAAGCCCGGTGATCACCTCGTCCCGCGTCCGCTCCCATGTCCTTTTCGTCTGAACGACAGCAAATGGCTCA
>Ga0209991_10001326_pt1 | contig 11168 bp, 8 predicted proteins | sample ChitaG_FD_183167 | JGI IMG/M metagenome (GOLD analysis project Ga0209991, IMG submission 183167) | Deep subsurface microbial communities from South Pacific Ocean to uncover new lineages of life (NeLLi) - Chile_00310 metaG (SPAdes)... | ecosystem: Environmental > Aquatic > Marine > Oceanic >...
GACATGCCAAGGAGTTCACCGAAGACATATTGGTTATGCTCACCAAATAAGGGGCCGTAGCCAGATACACTGTTTGAGGAAACAGAAAGCTTCCATGGCAGGCCGACCACCAGTCTCGTCAGCTAAAGGGTTTCCAGCTGGGAATGTGCCACAACCAAGGTGGTGGGCCAGGTGAGTTTCAGTGTGGCATAGCCATTATTGGCGCCCCCTAACCGGGATTGATCAAAGGATTGGACTATTTGGGGACGCAGCAGGGATAGTAGGGAGCGAATTCGTGAAAGGTGACTTCAAGAGCACAGAGATGTCTGTATGCCCTGCAATATTATCACGGATATAGCAACTTCTGAACTTCTTTTCTAAGCTCAGCGCGGAAATCGGGGTGGGCGATGGCGATAAGTTCCCGAGCCCTCTCCCTTAGCGTTTTGCCCTTCAGGTGGGCCACGCCATATTCAGTAACTATGTAGTCAGCTAGATTACCCTGGATGGTAACCGTCGTCCCTTCTGGGAGCAGGGGGACAATCCTAGAAACGGTGCCATCTCGAGCTGTAGAGGGAAGAACTGTAATAGAACGTCCCCCTTTTGATAACCAGGACCCGATGACGAAGGGTATCTGCCCCCCGGCAGCGGCCAACCGGCGGGTGCCTATACTCTGAGCCCCAATTTGCCCTGATAGGTCTATGATGAGGGCGTTGTTGATAGCCACGAAATTATCGTGGCTGCCGATAACTCGAACGTCCTCCAGATAACCTACATCTACCAGCCAGAACAGAGGGTTCTCTTGGACCCACTCCATCTCTTCCCTGGTGCTGCCGCCTATGGATGTCACCATTACCTTGCCTTGGTTGATAGTCTTGCATCTGCCGGTGATGATTCCCTCTTTAACCCGGGTTATTATACCCGGCGGTGTTGCCTCACTATGGAAGCCGATGTCATGCTTGTCGTCCAGAATGCCCAGATTTACCAGGGGTTCGGTAGACCTGCCTACACCAATCTGAATGGTGTCGCCGTCCCGGATCAATCCTGATACGTAGCCCGCTATGTCCTTGAGATAGGGCTCAGGCTCCTTGAGTATCCTCCCGGCCAAGCTTCCGGTGCCGGGAACACTTCCGGAGGAGATATGCTCCACAAAGTAATCTATCTGGGAGACGTGGATAAAGTTGTCGCCATAGGTCCTAATAAGATTCTTGTTCACCTCGGCTATAGTGAGCTTCGCCATTTCAACCTGTCTCTTTTTGGCCCATAGCGAGGCACCAAAGCTACAGAAACCTCTATCGTCAGGTGGGGATACCTCGGTGAGGAGGACTTCGCCCACACGGGTTTCCGGCAGCTCTATGAAGGGAGTGAGAGTACCGATGTCAATATCAACCCTTCTGGCATCAACGGCCTCCTGGCAGGTGCCAGTAGGCATTGAAATGACCACCTGAAAGGAGTCCTGCCAGCCCTCATCATACCAGCCAAAATCATAGGTGGGAGTGGAAGCTATGACGATAACATCTTTCAACTCTTCCTTGCGCGCCGCAATCGCGAGCCCAATCGCCAATGCCTCCCTACCCGAGGTGAAGACCACCTTATCACCTGATTTGACAAAGCTAGCTGCCTGTTCTGCAGAAATCAGCTTTCTCTGGAATTCCTCTCGCCAGTCAATATTCAAGTCACCTCCGATACCCGTGTCCAAGGTTAACCCTATTGTGCAAACTGAATACCCCCACCCCCCACTGATCCCTACCAATCGTAGCTCTTCACCCTGGCGAAGAGCAGGGTCATTTGCTGCTGTTAGTCGCCTTTAGATCAATCCCTCTCTTATCAGGTCATCTAAGGGTTGTGCTGCCCGTACCTCCTCCATCAACTTTGGTGAGGGGTTGGCATAGACCACCGGCCCGTGTTCCCTTGAGGGGAGGATTACGGTTGCGGTATGAGGGGGCATTGAATACTCGTCCCTCTGGTTCTTCGCCCAGGCCTCTATGTCTACACAGTATTTCCCCTCTTCTACGTACTTGTTAATAACCTTCCCCTCAAAAGTTGTAATGTCACACATCTGATTGAACACCCTCTCGTCTCCACTCATCTTCCACAGGAAGCCATCGTCACCCATCCAGTTGGTGAACAGTTGACTAAGCCAGCTCATCCTCTGGGAACCATAATCATAAGCCCGTTCCACTCCTATTGTACGGGCAAAGGCATCAAATACGTGAACCAGCTCAGGCACATCCATTTCACCCGTCTCCTTTACATACTCCAGCCCCCTTGGGTGCCTGCGCTCCCACTCATATTCTATCTTGTGCGCCCTGAAGAATGGGGAGCCAGCTCCCATTAGCCAGGCAAGCTCATCTCTGACACTCAAAGGTCCCTTGATCATAGGTCCTACTTTGTCACCTACCTGCACATCCTCCCAGTACCTCGGCTCAGAGCCCCTTAGCTCTTCCTTTTCGTACATCTCAAGGATCTTCACCCAATCTTCCCTGGTATACTCCGGCTTGGCAGTACCACGATACTTCCCCGCTCCACCGGATGCCGTCCTCTCAGCGTAAACGATATGACCAAGCTCTTTGCCTACGATCTCCCCCCTCTGGTTTACATATATGGCCTCATTATAATCAATCCAGGTCCTTCCCCCTCCCATCTTGCCTTCCTTCTTCACCAGCTCTCGCAGGACGCCAACAGCGGTAAATTTATCGCCAACATAGATTGGCCTATACCATTCCCAGTCGCCACCAACATACCAACCATGTATTCCTGTAGCTCCCCCTCCTGGGACCCCCCACTGAATGGTGTATAGATAGCAAGGAGGGGCGATAATGCCACCATATTTGGTCTTCCTGGCATATTCCTCATCCGTGTACAACGGATTTGCATCACCCATGCCATGTACGAAGTGCCTGATTCCATCCTTTGACGCCTCTGTATTAAAGTGAATACGCCGAGAGTAGAACGGCTTGTTTGCCCTGAATCTCCTCCTTGCCTCTAGCTCTGGGGTAAATCTTTCATGCTCTGGTAGCTCCCCCTTTTCGCCTAACGGCATCAACCGCGGGTGCTCGACACTTTCCATTCTCTGTTTGTCCCCCTATCTTCGATTTAGTTGTGGCGCAAGCCTACCTCTATCACAGAGCCTGCAGTCAAACGATGAGAATGACGCATCTTGGCTTCATCCTCTACCTCGGGTTCATAACCTGAATCAATCCTCCTGTTACCCACAATCCCCCAGTTGGAATTATACAACCCGTTATTCCCAATATCAACCGCTGCTTTTGTGATGTCTCCAGCCTCAGAGCTTTTCTCGGGTATATGCTTCTCCTTTCCCAAGCTGCCCCATTATATCTTTCACTATCTAGTCAAAGCAAAACTGTCCCTTGATGTGCGATTCAAAAAGGTCGGCGAGGCAAGCTGATGGAGGTAGCCAATGCTCTACTTGCCCATGAATTTGGGCTCCCTCTTTTCGAGGAAGGATGTGACCCCTTCCTTGTAATCTTCAGTGGTATGCGCCAGTTGGTTTAGGTACATCTCGAAGTGCACCTGGCGCGCGAGGTCAGACTCTAAGAATCCTTTGTATACGGCACGCTTGATCAGCTCGATGGTTAATGGAGGTCCGCTTGCTATCCTTTTGGCCAGCGCCTGTGCCTCATTCATCAACTCCTCATGGGGTACAACCTTGTTTACTATGCCCAGCCTCTCAGCTTCAGCAGCGTCTACGAAATCTCCGGTAAACATCAGCTCACAGGCCTTAGCCGTTCCCACGAGTTTAGTCAGGAAGTAGGTGGACCCAGTATCAGGAACAATCGCTCTTTTAACGAATATCTGAGAAAACCTCGCCTGTTCAGAAGCGATCCTGATATCACAGGCGAGAGCCACACCGAAGCCGGCCCCAACTGCAACTCCGTTTACAGCGGCGATTGTCGGCCGATCAAGGTTATGCAGAGTATAGGCCACCGTGACCACACCGGGTAAGGTGCTCAAGGTCGTCCTGCCCGCTTTCTTGGTGCGCGCCCCCGGGCTGAGATCGGCACCCGAGGAAAAGCCCCGCCCTGCGCCTGTTATTACCAGCACCCTCACCTCGTTGTCACCGCGTATCTCCTCCAGCGCATGCAGCGCTTCCGTCCCCATCTCACCGTTCCAGGCATTGAGGACCTCCGGCCTGTTCAGAGTTAGCGTGGCCACACCCTCATCTTTGGTAAGTATAATGGTGTTATAATTCATCCTTCACCTCTCCTCAGAGTTTTCTTCCTTTGTGTCAGTTGCTGATGTTATCACTTTGCAGCGCCATCGTTAACCGGTAAATGGGTATATAAGCCCCGTATGACACAATGCCTACCATTTTCACTCCTCTTCGACAAGATTCCACCGGCTGAGCCAAGGTCACCCTTTACTTCAAGTATGGCAGAAATGACCCGTTCATATTTGCACATTTCTATATAGCTTACCAGGCTTACGAGACACCTCAAGTCTCTCTCGGCGGAGCTGGATTAGTATAGCCTATAAGTAATGCCCTAGGGACAAGTTCCGCAAGTTCATCTACCGTAAACGATCCATATTTCTTATAGTCCTTATGTAGACACTTCACCTCCACCGGTTCGGAATAGATGCTGACTCTGCCAGCTTCACTGTGAAATACCATCCCGTTTATGTTACTTGCCGCGTCACTAGCCAAGTGTACAATCAAAGGTGCTACCCCTTCAGCCGGCGGAAAATCCATCGAGGATTCATACTGCGCCTTAGTTATCAGTCCAGCCTCAAACCTCTTTTTGATACCTTCCTTTACCTCTTCAGAAAGAGTCATCCTGGTACCGGCTGATGGAGCCACAGCATTGCAAGTAACACCGTATCTTCCCAGCTCCCGTGCGATAGCCCGAGTAAGGCCAACAATGCCGGCTTTTGCCGCGCCATAATTGACGTGACCAACTGTCCCACGCCAGGCGTCGGATGTGATATTAATTATACGTCCATATTTCTGATTTCTCATAAGAACAGAGGCATGTCGGCAACAATAGAAGTTGCCATTGAGCATAACATTGATAACCGCTGACCATTCATCCTCTGTCATATTAAAGATCATTCTATCCCTGAGAAAGCCAGCATTATTTACTAAGATATCTATGCGCTCAAAATTATCAACACACGCCTTGATTATTCTTTCAGCAGATGACCATTCTGAAACTGAGTCATAGTTGGCAACTGCTATCCCGCCCCTCGCCTTAATCTCGTCCACCACTTTATCGGCAACTTCTTTATCCTGCCCTGTGCCATCTCTTGCTACACCAGGATCATTGACTACTACCTTGGCACCTTCAGCTGCCAAAGCTAAAGCGGTAGCAGCCCCTATACCCACTCCGGCACCGGTCACCACAGCATTTCTCCCTTTTAGTCGTTCCGACATCTTTGCTCCTCCTTCAACTTAAATTACGGAGTTAACTGGGATTTCCCATATCAACCCTTGATAAGGCCTTTCCCAACCATTATCTCAGTACGCGGTAATGGTAATATTCTGCCCTATGGTTTGTCAATCCATCCAACAATGCTAAAACCAGCTCCCGCAGCCAGTCCTACGCTGTAACGCCCCGAAAATTCTTGTCCTAAAGCCGCTTTTGAGGTGACCTGCCCCACAAAAACTAGTCCAGTTATAATGTTAGTCCGGTAGCTAGAAAGGGGACAGCATGGTCGGAAAAGGGCTATACACCCGAGCAGATCATCAACAAGCCAAGGAAGGGTTAGGCACTACCCCTCTTCAGCGCCCAGGGCTATCCAGCCCGCGCTAATGACAGCCACTCTAACATGAAAGGTGGTATAATTACTGGGGGCAGGTCACAATTATAAAGCTTGAGGTAAGAAAAAATGAAAATAGATTTCGCTAAATTAGACAGGGCTTTCAACCCTAAGTGTGTCGTCGTAATAGGGGATAGCAAGAAGAATAATTTTCAGTGGCTTCATGGTCAAAGTACTTTTACAGGGAAGCTCAGGGATGAACTCATCAACAGGGAGATCTTCACGACGTTACTGGAAACGAAGATACTGGTAGAGGAATGGAGGAAGGAGTATAATCAAATTCGACCGCACAGCTCTCTGGGGTCCCGACCACTAGCCCCAGAGGTTATCCAGCCAACTCTAATGCCGGCAACTCTAACTTAACAAGTGGTATAATAACTGGGGGCAGGTCAGGTATAAAAACGTGATGGGACGAGAGTCTTTATTAGGTGGTTATCGAGTTTTGGATCTTGCCGATGAGAAAGGGCTACTCTGTGGCAAGATCCTAGGCGACCTGGGAGCCGATGTGATCAAGATCGAGCCTCCCGAGGGAGACCCTGCTAGAGACATCGGCCCCTTCTACAAAGACATTCCCCATCCCGAGAAGAGTCTGTTCTGGTTCTTCACCAACCTTAACAAGAGGGGAATAACCCTGGACATTGAGACTGCCGATGGCAAGGAGATCTTCGGAAGGCTGGTCAAGAGCGCTGACTTTGTGGTCGAGTCCTTCAAGCCTGGTTATATGGAAAGCCTAGGCCTGGGGTATTCGGAGCTGGAGAAGCTAAACCCCCAGATTATCATGACCTCCATCACGCCCTTTGGCCAGACAGGTCCTTATGCCCACTACAAGGCCACCGACCTAGTGGGGGTCTCCATGGGGGGGATGGTGCGTCTCTATGGCGAGTCCGACCGACCCCCAAATCGCATTAGCGCTCCCCAGTTTTACTTCTTAGGAGGGCTTCAAGGTGCCCTGGGCTCCATGGTTGCCCATTATCACCGCGAGCTGACAGGAGAGGGGCAGCATGTGGATGTCTCCTGTCAGCAGGCGGTAGTCCTTACCCTGATGAACGCTGCTGAGACCTGGGATATCTATGGAGTCAATTATCGGCCTACAGGGTCTAAAGCCTTCTATGCCAGGGCAAACCCCCCTGGTCCCCTCTTGGTCCGTTACATCTGGCCCTGCAAGGACGGTTATGTATTTACGCTGCTTGGCGGTGGGGCACAGGCGGGCGTGATAACGTCTTCAAAGGCCTTGGTGGAAATGGCCAACCGGGAGGGGATGATGCTCGAACTCAAGGACTATGACTGGGCTTCGATGGATAGGATGACATGTACTCAGGAAGAAGAAGATCGCCACGAGGAACTCCTGGGAGAGTTCCTGCTGACCAAGACCAAGGGGGAGCTCTTTGATGAAGCTTTAAAGAAGTCCATCCTCCTCATTCCGGTCAACACCTCTAAGGAAGTGGTGGAAAGCCCCCAGCTTGCCTTCAGGGAATTCTGGGTCGAAGTGGAGCACCATGAACTGGGCGATACCATTACCTATCCTGGTTGGCCGATCAAAGCCAGCGGCCTCCCCCGCTACAAGCCGCAGCGGCGTGCACCGCTAATCGGGGAGCATAACCATGAGGTCTATGTCGGGGAGATGGGAATGTCCAAAGATCAACTAACCCTGCTCAAGACCCATGGGGTAATTTGAAAAAGGAGGAAAGGCGTGACAAAGCAGGTGTTCGAAGGGATCAAGGTCGCCGATTTCTCCTGGGTAGCGGTCGGCCCGCAGGTTACACGGGAGCTGGCGGAACATGGGGCCACCGTGGTTCGCATCGAATGTCATAGGAACCCTGATACCCTCAGAGTATCCGGGCCGTTTAAGGATTCCATCTCAGGTATCGACCGTAGCGCATTCGCGGCTGTTTATAACACCGGCAAGTATGGCATAAGCCTGGACCTGAATATGCCCAAGGGACAGGAGGTTGCCAAGAGGTTGGTTCAGTGGGCCGATATCGTCACCGATAGCATGACCCCGGGTACTATAGCCAAGTGGGGGCTGGACTACGAGAGCTGCAAGAAGATAAAGCCCGATATTATCTACTACAGCACCTGCCAGATGGGTCAGGAGGGGCCTCTTGGTAATTTTGGCGGCTATGGCATGTTCGGCACAGCCTACGCTGGCTACTGCCAGCTCGTTGGTTGGCCCGATCGAGAGCCCCTTCCTTTACGCAACAACTACACTGATTTCGTTGCCCCCTGGTATCTGGCATGTGCCCTTATCGCTGCCCTTCTCTACCGGCAGAGGACGGGAAAGGGGGTGTACCTCGACCAGTCGCAGGTTGAGTGCGGGGTTACTTTTTTGGCCCCGATTGTTCTGGATTATATTGTAAATGGGCGCATCGCCGAGCGTATGGGGAGCCGTGATCCTTACATGGCTCCTCACGCTCTCTACCCCTGTCAAGGCACAGATAAGTGGGTTGCCATCACCGTATCCAATGATGAGGAGTGGAATAGCTTCTGCCGAGTTATCAGCGATCCCGATTGGACCAAGGAGCCCAGGTTCTCTAACATGCCAGGTCGCAAGGAGAACGAAAGGGAACTAGACCGGCTCATCGCGGAGTGGACCAAGAACTACACCCCGGAGCAGGTCATGACCATGATGCAGGAGGCTGGAGTGCCAGCGGGGTTGGCACAGACTGCCGAGGGTCTGTTCAACGATCACCAGCTAAAACATCGGGAGCACTTCCGCTTTCTGGAACACAAGGTCATCGGCCGCCATGCCTATAATGCCCCTGCGTATCGGCTGTCAAAGACCCCAAACCATATTTGGAAGGCTGGCCCCTGCCTGGGCGAGGACAATGAATATGTTTATAAAGAGATCCTGGGATATTCCGACGATGAAATTGCCGACATGCTAGCGGAGGGTGTGATCACAACCGAGGCTGATGTGCCGTCAGTGCTGGCCCCGCCATGAGCAAGCTAGAACACTCACAGGTGCTGAGGGGTGAACGCAGCTCAAACGCGAGGAGTGCGCCAATTCTGCAGCGACCAGCCATAGCACGGAGTTCGTCATCACACATTTCGATGAACTGTGTCCTTGAGCCTGTGCAGAGGCTCCCGAGGCTTCTAGTTGAGGTCAGTATCAATGGAATGAGGGTGTAAGTGCGAGGCACACACCTTGGCAGTCTGAGGAGAGCAGCATAGAATCGGTGTGCCGCAGCTCCACGGTGGAGTCTGTGTGTTGTTCTGATGATGCCAGCTTTTCGACCTGCGACGCAATCTATACGTGTAGCATGTTACTGACCAGTCGAGAGAGGGGACAACCTATGACAGATTGGAAGGAGGAATACCAAAAGAGATTCCTCTCGGTTGAAGAAGCAGTGAGGCTGGTCAAATCTGGCGATCGGGTAATGATATCAAGGGTCTGGGAACCGCGTTCCCTGTCCCTGGCCCTCTCCCGGAGGAAGGACGAGCTGAGGGGGGTGGAGCTATTTCTTGGCTCTTCCAATCCCGAATATGCTTGGTTTCAACCGGGCAATGAGGAGTCCTTCACCGTGTACTTGGAGATGCAGACGGGCATGTCTGGCAAAATGGCTGCCGGGCGGTTGGCCTTTGATTACATCACCTCTTTGTACCCCCTCCGCTTCAAGAGAGAGGATGAGCGCGGAGAGGGAAAGGGGGTGGATGTTTTCATGGTAGTGGTCTCACCCCCGGACGCGAACGGTTTCTGTAGCTTTGGACATATCCTTCTGAACAAGAAGGACATTGCCAAAAGGGCTAAGGTGGTGCTGGCTGAGGTCTCCGATGCTCTCCCGATAGCTGTCAGGACTGGCGGAGACAATTTCATCCATGTCTCCCAGATCGATGGCTTTGTGGAGCACTCTCACCTGGCCTCAGAGCAGACCCCGTTACCGCAGCGGGAGGAGCCCACTGAGCACATAAGAAGGATCGCCGAATTCATCTCGACCCTAATCCGGGATGGCGATACCATAGAGATCGGTGTGGGCCGGACCACTGAGTCCCTGGCTCAACTCGGCATCTTCGGCGAAAGGCAGGACCTGGGCCTGCACTCGGGGATGACCTTTCCCGGCTGTATGGACCTCATAAAGGCGGGGGTATTCAACGGAAGGCGAAAGAGCATAAACCCGCGGAAGGTAACCACCAGTTTTCTCTATGAATATGACGAGGAGAGCCTGGCTTTTGTCGACGGCAATCCCATGTTTGAGATGCAGGGAATGGAATACATGCACGATATCAGGATCATCTCCGCCCATGATAACTTTGTTGCCATAAATGGTATCCTTGCCATAGATTTAAATGGCCAGATGACCTCCGAGTCCATAGGCTCGCGCCTGGCTGGCATCGCTGGAGGGCTACCCCCTTTCGCTATTGGGGCCATGCTATCCAATGGGGGGAGGACCATCAACGTTATCTCCTCAACTGCTGCTGAGGGCACCATCTCCCGCATCATGCCTACCTTCGAGCCAGGAACAATGGTTACTATACCGCACACCTTCGCTGACCTGGTGGTTTCCGAATATGGCATTGCCCGACTTCTGGGAAAGTCGCGGAGGGAGAGGATTGAGGAGCTTATCGCCATTGCACACCCCGACTTCCGTGCCGAGCTGAGGAGGGAAGCTCAGAGGTTATACTGATGGGTTAGACATCCATTTTATGGACTATCTGGTAATGCAGCAGATGACAGCGTTAGAGGAATTGACCAAACTGGCTGACACCTTAACTAATCCTTACATCGAGCGCTGGAAGGAAAAAGGCGGCAAGGTAATGGGCTACTACTGCTGCTATTGTCCTGAAGAGATCATTCACGCCGCTGGTATGCTCCCTTATCGGATGAGAGCCACAGGCAGTACCAGTTCGGAACTTGGGGATGTTTATGCCTCCAGTACAACTTGCACCTTTTGTCGCCACTGCCTTGACCAGGCAATGAGGGGAGAATATAAATTCCTCGACGGGCTTACTACTCTCCACGGTTGTGATCATATTAGCCGTACGTTCGATGCCTGGCGCTACGGCAAAGTACCAACTCCCTATTCCCCCTTTTATCTCCGTTTGCTTGACATACCTTTTAAGATTGAGGCTCTGAGTTTGGAGTGGATGAGAGTCCAACTGGACAGATTTAAGCGGAGCCTGGAGGAGCACTTCCAGGTAAAAATTACCGATGAGGCCCTGCGCCAGAGCATTAAGACCTGCAACGAGAAGCGCAGACTCCTTAAGAGCCTATATGAGCTGAGGAAGAAGGAGGCCCCCCCAATTACCGGGGCTGAAGCCTTGGCGATTGTTATCGCCAGCACTTCAATGCCGGTGGAAGAATTCAACCAGCTCCTAAAGCAAATGCTGGATGAAGTTAATGGTCGAGATGGTTTTTCGGATTATAGCGCCCGGTTACTGCTAGCTGGCGGTGAACTTGATGACCGTGCCTATATAGA
>Ga0209991_10001327_pt1 | contig 11167 bp, 9 predicted proteins | sample ChitaG_FD_183167 | JGI IMG/M metagenome (GOLD analysis project Ga0209991, IMG submission 183167) | Deep subsurface microbial communities from South Pacific Ocean to uncover new lineages of life (NeLLi) - Chile_00310 metaG (SPAdes)... | ecosystem: Environmental > Aquatic > Marine > Oceanic >...
ACCGCCGCCTGGGACGACGAATTGTTTTGAATTTGGGTCATTTCGATTTTGAGATTGTTTCGGATTTCGATATTAGGATTTCGGATTTCAACCATTCTGGTTGTTTTATGCAAAACAAACCCAATTTCCCAGATGCTCAAATGAACGTAAATACTGTTATAACAAAGTATTATGAAAATGAACCACCTTCAGACTCCCTGAAAACAAACCCAATACAAACCCAATACAAAGCCAATACAAAGCCAATTCCCGAAAAGCCAAAATGAATGTAAACTCACTTATAACAAAGGATTACAGAAAAAAAGATGATTTCGCAGTCCAAAAAAACAAACCCAATCAAACCCAATCTTGAATCGTGCAAAAATAGCTGGCCTACCGCCAAATTGCTGCTATAATAATTGAGTTCATAGACTACGAACCATGAACTAATAACTACGAGCTAAAAATAGGAGATTTTTTATGTGCGAAGAATGTGGTTGCGGCGAAACCAACACGCAGCAGACCTTCGAAGAAAAGGTCAAAGACGTGATTGAATCTGTTAGGCCGGCTTTGCAAGCCCACGGCGGTGATATCGAACTCGTAAGCGTAGATGAGGATAACGCCGTCAAGGTACGTTTGCAGGGTGCCTGCCAGGGCTGCCCGGGCGCTGCAATGACAATGAAAGCGGGTATCGAAAGAATCTTAAAGGAAAAAGTACCCGAAGTAAAAGAAGTCATCGCTGTAAATTGATCATCCACTGGCGATGACACACTCTGCAAGCTTAGAGTGGGTTTCCATTTTCCGGCTTATTGCAGATCACATTACGACAGACCATTTGAAACGGGCAAAACGCCAGACTGGTTGGACTTAGGTACCGTGGCAGATGCGCTGGATAAAAAAAACCGGTTGAATCTAACAGATGCATCTGATATTTTTACGGCAGATAAGCTCGGCGGCGTAGCTGAGCAGAGGCTATATGGGAAATGTCAGTTAAGAAAGGATAGCAATATGAAACTATGGAATTATCCAAAGAACGCCGTGCTCGCTGGTTTGGTTGTGACGTTGGTGTTGGCGTTTGGTGGCTGCACCACTTACAAGGCCGTCAACCTTGGGTATGGCATTAGTCGTGGATCACTTTTGGCTGCCGGGGACACCGAACAGATCCTTCTTCAGGCAGAAGCAACAGCGAAGGAGGAATTGTCGTTACTTCGGGTAGACTCCAAAGGCGCACCACAGACAACACACATGCACATCATCGTCGTGGACCGAGAAGGGCAGATCGTAGGCCGTCGCTCGATGCCGGATGCCTGGGCAGGCAGTGTATCGATTGCATATGCCAAGGCCTTCACTGCAATGGCGTTCAGTAGCGACCAGAATGCTCTGACGACGCGGAGCGTGGGAGTGCTGTCACAGCCTGGTGGAGCATTATGGCAGATCGGTAATAGCAATCGTGATCACGGTATTATCGAGTTTCCCGGTGGCTTGCCTTTGTATAGAGAAGGGAAACTGGTCGGTGGAATTGGCGTGAGTGGTGATGGTGTGGAAGAGGATGAGAATGTGGCTGAAGGTGGGGCCAAAGGCTTCGAGCCACCTGCCGCGATTCGTATCGATAAGGTGACTAATGGTGCCGTACCCTACACAAAGTAAACGGTGTCGTAGTTGGGCATCTGTAGTTGCCCGTACGTGGAATGTGTGGATGAAAGAGCCTTGGCCAGTGCGCACCGGTTTTGGGGATGCAGCGTTGGAAATAAGGGTGCGCACTTTAGTTGAAATACCTCTTGTTACAAGTAGCAAAGGTCAGTCAACTATAAAGGCAGTTCTCCCCGGGTCTGCTTTCTTGCTCTTTTTGGTAAGTGGTGTTTCATAAATCGGACCTTTCGATAAACTCTATTTAACAGTCGCGAGCCGTTACTGGGGCTCCCGAACGCGATGAAGGGCGTTTGGGGCCCCTTGCAAATGCCGAGCGACTTTGCGAGCATTGGGCTTTTCTATTACCCCTCTCTCGGTAATGATAGCGGAAATATCACCAGCTTCTGTAACATCAAAAGCCGGATTCCAAATTCCAACTCCATCCGGCGTGATTTTTTCGTCTCCCAGAAACCTCACTTCATCTGCTGTTCTCTGCTCAATAGGTATTTCGGCCCCGCTTTTTATACTCAAATCGAATGTGCTTGAAGGTGCCGCGATATAAAAGGGCACATTGTGCTCTCTGGCCAGAATGCTCAAGCTGTAAGTGCCGATTTTATTCGCCGCATCTCCATTTGCTGCGATTCGGTCGGCTCCGGTTATCACCGCGCTAATTTGCCCCTGCTTCATCAGCCACCCTGCCATATTGTCACAAATAACCACCACATCAATACCTGCCTGTTGCAGTTCCCAGGCGGTAAGTCTCGCCCCCTGCAACAACGGCCGAGTCTCATCGACATAGACCTTAAATTTTTTCCCCTTTTTGTGTGCCTCAAACATCACCGACAAAGCTGTCCCCTGTCCTGCCGTCGCCAGTGCCCCCGCATTGCAATGCGTCAAAACACCAGCCCCATCCTTGATAAACCTCTCGCCGTTTTCTCCGATCCGCCGGCACATCTCCACATCTTCCTGACAAATAGCATTCGCCTCGTCTAAAACAACCTCCCGCAGTACCTGTAAACTTGCATTCGGCCGGCCGGCAACAAAATCCTCCGCCTTGCTTTTAACCCTGTCCAGCGCCCAGAATAAATTTGCCCCGGTCGGACGTGCCGAAGACAGATATTCACACCGATTTGCAAGACAAGTCAGTCCAGCCTCCAAACCATCACCGGGGGACAATTTTTGCATCCCCAAAGCCAGCCCATAAGCCGCTGCAACTCCTATGGCCGGAGCCCCTCGGATGGTAAGTGTCCTTATCGCCTCAAAAAGCTGCTCAATATCCCTGCACTGCAATCTAACAAACTCGCCGGGCAGCTTCCGCTGGTCGATAAGCTCCAAAAAGCCATCAACGCCACCAACCCATTTAAGTGCCTGAACAATCATAAGATGAGAAACTCCCAATCACTACTTTTGGTTCGCTCTGTGCAAAAACCATACTGCTGATTGAGCCAAAAGCCCTGCCACCACTATGCCAAATCCAAACCAGTATGGCACATATCGGCCAAAATTATCACTCAAATAACCCCCCACTACTGAACCTATTAGAAACCCAACCGCCAGAGTAATCTCGTGTATAGCCATTCGACCCGACCTGTTTCGAGCACTTGAAATACCGTAGTACAGATGCGAACTGTACAAAAAAGCTTGGCCCCCTCCCACCAATCCTGCTGCAAGGAAAAGTTCCCAGAGACCGACGCCGTTTAATATCAGCAACATACTCAAGAGTAGCAGACCCTGTGCTCCCAGAAAAATCGATAACACATAATGCCAAATATGTGTTTTACCCGCTGCAAAGAACACTACAAAAATGGCCACACTCATAACCATAATGGCCACGCCATAACTCAACTCCGAAAATCCAAGTTTAAACTTGAATAGCAAAGCTAACTGCGTCCTCATCAGTCCGATGCAGACAAAAGAAGTCAGCAACGCAATCCTTCCCATCCACATAAACTGCCGACGCAGCAGATACATCCCATCTCCGTAAGCTTTCGCTCCATTGCTCCCCACAATATCTATCAGCCTTTGCGGCTTGTGGGCGAAACTCACCGCCGTGAAACTAAGCACGCCCATCACTATACAGGCCATAAGAGGCAAAGTAGAATTGATTTCCACCAAATACCCACCAACATAAGGACTTATTATGCCTGCAAGAGACCAGGAAACATTGAAAATCCCGAGTCGGCGATTCAGCTCACCGCCTTCATGCTCTCTCAACAACCACCCCACCACCCCAGGCCAAAACATCGCCGTCATAAGACCCTGTATCGTTGAAAGCACAGTTAGTACCAATATAGCACTATTACCACAGTACCCCTTTTCTGCTTCTACCACCGTTAAATAAGCTGCCGCCATCAATGCCGTTATTGCACCAACGCCAAGCTGCACCGTTCGCTTCGCACTGAAGCGGTCCAGCACAACCCGACCAAACAAACACCCAACCAACGCCACCACATAACCCAAGAAGCCTAATCCTATACATAATCCAACATCAAAATCTGAGCCGGAAAGTCGCTTAATTATGAACGGCATAGTAACCAGCCATATCCCGCCTAAAAACGCCTGAAAAAATACCCCTGCATAAACACCGACCGCACCGTGCTCAACAGCCCAGAAGCTCTTCAATCCAGATGTTTGCCCAGTATCCTTCATCTCTCTTACCTATACTTCAAAAATCACTATCTCAAAGACAAAACACACAACATTACCATCGACACCCTACTTTTACGCCTATCAACATCCGGAATTATTGCAGGACAACAGACTAAACAGAAAATCTCTTATCTCTTTTTCTTGTCCGTTTGCAGTTTTGGCCCCAGATACTTTGCCGTATAGCTTTTCTTGTTTTTGATAATTTCCTCCGGCGGACCTTCAGCAACGACCTTGCCGCCGGCATCCCCGCCCTCAGGACCAAGGTCTATTATGTAGTCTGCCATCTTGATAACATCAAGATTATGCTCGATTACCACAACCGTATTACCCATATCGCACAATCGCTGCAGGACATTTAACAGGTTTTGAATATCGGCGAAGTGCAGCCCCGTCGTCGGCTCATCGAGCAAATACAAAGTATGGCCGGTAGCAGTCTTGCCCAGCTCAGCGGAAAGCTTTACCCGCTGTGCCTCCCCGCCGGAAAGCGTCGTTGACGACTGGCCCAGCTGCATATAGCCCATACCGACGTCATTGAGTGTCCGCAATAAACGCATAATCTTTGGGAAATTCGCAAAAAATTTAAGCGCATCTTCTATTCTCATATCAAGCACATCAGCGATATTTTTGCCTTTGTAGGTAACCTGCAATGTCTCCGGATTATACCTGCTGCCTTTGCAGCTCTGACAGGTTATATAAACATCAGGCAAGAAGTGCATCTCAATCTTTTTTGTTCCCTGTCCCTTGCAGTACTCACATCGGCCGCCTTTAACGTTGAAGCTAAATCGGCCCGGCTTATAACCGCGAATCTTCGCCTCACGCGTCATAGAAAACAATTTTCTCATCAAGTCAAACACCCCGGTATATGTCGCCGGATTGCTCCGAGGCGTCTTGCCTATCGGCGACTGGCTTATTTCTATAACCTTATCGATATGCGAAGTGCCAAGAATGTTTTTGTGTTTGCCAGGCTTCTCACGAGACCCGTACAGCCGCCGCCTCAAAGCTCGAATCAGTATCTGACTCACCAAAGTGCTCTTGCCGGAGCCCGAAACACCCGTCACACAGATAAACACCCCGAGCGGAAATTTAACATCGAGATTTTTAAGATTGTTCTCTGCAGCAGTCTTTACTTCGATGCATTTTCTCAGGTTGTAACTTCTTCTGGTTACCGGCAGGGCTATTCTCTTTTTGCCGCTGAGATACTCACCTGTCAGCGACTCGGCACAGCCGACGACCGTATCGTAACTACCCTGGACAACAACTTCGCCGCCTTGCGCGCCAGCCGCCGGGCCAATATCAATAATATGGTCCGCACTTTTGATAATGTCCTCATCATGTTCAACAACTAAAACCGTATTGCCGAGTTTGGTAAGACGTTTAAGTATGCCGAGCAATCGCCCGTTGTCGCGCTTATGCAGACCTATTGTCGGCTCGTCAAGCACGTAACAGACCCCCACCAGACCGCTGCCGACCTGTGTGGCCAGCCGAATCCGCTGGGCCTCTCCGGCGGAAAGAGTGCTGCTCCTTCGGTCCAGCGTCAAATACCCAAGCCCAACATCAACCATAAACTTCAGCCGTGCATTTATTTCCTTTAATACCTCAGCGGCAATCAATGACCTTTCCTTGTCCAATTTCAGTTTATTGAAAAACTCCCGTGCCTTTTCAATACTCAGCGATGTCAATTGATGTATGTTTTTGCCCCCTATGGTCACAGCAATAGCTTCGGGCCGAAGCCGTGCTCCATTACAGCTCCGGCAAGGCAGCTCCCCAAAGTAGCTGTGCAGCCTGGCCTTAACGTATTCGCTGGTGGTCGTCTTCCATCGCCGCGTAAGGTTCGGGATAATCCCTTCAAACCGCAAACCGTATTTTCCGGTGTCAGCTGCAGTCGTGCCGTACATCAAAATTTTCCTTATCTCTGTCGGTATCTGCTCAAACGGTATCGCTTTGCTTATGCCTACACCCCTGCAGAACCTTTTAATAAGCCGGTTATAAAAAATATTCATTCTCTTGCCACCCTTGCGCCAGGCATCGACAGCACCGCTTTCCAGAGAGACAGTTTTATCCGGCACAATCAGGTCAGGGTCAAATTCCAGAATCGTTCCAAGGCCATCGCAGCTCTTACAGGCGCCATAAGGGCTGTTAAAGCTAAAAAGCCGCGGCGACAACTCCTCAAGACTGGCCCGTGGATGTTTAGGGCAAGCAAACTTCTCACTGTAGATAACCTCTTGCCATTTAGCATCCAGCGTTTTTACTTTTTCCTTTTTACTTTTTACTTTCTCACCGTCCGGCTCGGCCACGAGTACTAAAAGCACCCCATCGGCCAATTTCAGCGCCGTCTCCACCGAATCAGCCAATCGAATACGAACCGAATCCTTAATAATCAATCTGTCGACAACTGCCGCAATATCGTGCTTTTTGTTCTTATTCAAAAGCGGAACATTCTTCAAATCATAAATATCACCATCAACGCGTACGCGCACAAAGCCCTGATGCTGTACGCCGGCAAAAATGTCTTTGTGCTCACCTTTTCTGCCGCGAACCAGCGGGGCACAAATCTGGATTTTCGTGCCCGCAGGATGAGCAAGTATTGACTCGACTATCTGCGAAGAGTGCTGGCTTGTAATCTCTTTGCCACATACCCAGCAGTGCGGCAGGCCGGCACGGGCAAAAAGCAATCTGAAATAATCATAGATTTCAGTGGTAGTAGCAACCGTCGAGCGGGGATTGCTGCCGGCGCCACGCTGCTCAATCGCAATAGTAGGCGGCAGACCCGTAATGTCACCCACCGCCGGCTTTTGCATCTGTTCAAGGAACTGACGTGCGTAGGTACTGAGCGACTCGACATATTTTCTCCTGCCCTCGGCATAAATCGTATCGAAGGCCAGCGAGCTTTTACCTGAGCCGCTTATGCCGGTAATTACCACCAGTTTATCCCGTGGAATACTCAGGTTGATATTCTTAAGATTGTGCTCCGCCGCCCCCGTAATTCTAATCGCCTTTTCCGTCCGTTTTGCCATACTATCTCTTTACCGGCACAAGCAGCGCCTTTGCAAAAAAACCACAATATCCCAAACTAATAATTGTAACAAAATCCCACAAGAAAGTAAACCCCCTTAGCAATTTTCCTTTTTTATCGTATTATTATATTATTACCTCGTTATGGAATTTCTAACGGGGTAAAATGCCTTCGCTGGCTTTTTCCATTCCTGCTCAATTTGTCCTGAGTAAAGCCTGCCCTGAGCGATGTCGAAGGAGCAGGAATCCACGCGAGATACGCTTCACGAGATACGAGATACGAATTTAATTGACGGGAATTGCGGTTTCGGGTATTGTTAGCCACAGATTTCACAACAAAAATGTTATTTGTTTATAAGTTTTTGTTGACAAATGAGTTGCCATAATGCTATAATATTTTGATAAGCGTCGGACGATGGAGGAGATTCATCTTGTCCGAGTATCACGCTAAAAGAAGGCTTTACCTAAAGAAAAGAAGGACATTACCTTATCGATTTGGAACATTTATTGGGTTAGCTGTCAAGATTGCTTGACAAAGCTTGCTGTGAATTGATATTGTAAATTTTGAGTTAAGCACTGAAAGGCCAACTGTCGATAAAAACTTATCAGTGCTAATTACTCAGGGAAGACGGGGATTATGAAAGATTACTGGCTTGCCAAGCTGATTAGTTCCGTTACAGAGGTGGATTCAAGAAAGCGGCTTCAGAAATCGATTTATCTTCTCCAACGCGCAGGCTGTCCATTACAGTTCAGTTACATTCTTCATTATTATGGCCCGTATTCCTTCGAGTTGGCAAGTTTAATAGACCAGCTTAAAGGTGCTGACATAATTGACGAGTCGGCAGAACCAACAGGGCTTAGCAACATCCGGTACAAGTCAAAAATAAAGGAGAAAGGAAAGCATGTACTCAAAAACTTTGAAAAAAGTGAAACTGGCAAGGATATGTATGGACAGATAAAGCCGTTTATTCCCAACTTTCAAAGCCTGAATGAAGAAGATCCTTGGGTTTTAGAACTTGCTGCAACTGTCGCATATTTTAATGAAGGCAATTGGACAGAAGCGCAAAAGCAAACAGCGACATTTAAGAAACTTTCTAAAAATGACAAGAATCTAAAAAAAGCTTTTGCCCTTGCCTCAGCTTGAGGGGGGTTGTATGGCCCAAAAGTTATTCCGCGACCCACTTTATGATTACATCGCTATCGATAAAGACCCTTGGCTCCTTAAGCTGCTAAATTGCCCTGAAATGCAGCGCCTTCGATACATTAACCAACTCGGCTTGAGCCAGTTTACATATCCGGGCGCAACTCATTCCAGATTTTCACATAGCCTCGGCGTGTTTCACGTCATGACTCAATGTCTGGAATATCTTGAAAAAGATTATAGGACCGCCTTTGATCCTGGTGATAAAGATGCGTTACTTGCTGCAGCTTTGTTGCACGATGTTGGGCATGGGCCATTTTCTCATGCTACTGAAGATTTCTTTGGCAATCATGAAGAAAACTGCGTGCAAATAATTACCTATTCCGAATCAACTGTAAATAAACTCCTGACGGGGGTAAATAAAGACCTACCAGCTAAAGTTGCTGCATTAATCGCAAAGAGGCTTCCAACGGGTGCGAAACAACCGCCGCTTTGGCAGAAGTCATTAATTTCAAGTCAGTTAGATATGGACCGTTTGGATTATTTAAGGAGGGACTCTTTATGTTCAGGAGCAGAATATGGAAACTTCGACTGGTTCAGAATCATTCATACCATTCAACTGAAAGAAAAGGTAATCAAGGGGCAACAAAAAGGTACTTTTGTTGTTTGGCCTGACAAGTCGAAATTTGCCCTCGAAGAGTACATATTCTCACGATTTTACATGTATCAAAGTGTTTATTTTCATCATACAACAAGAGGCTTTGAAGGCCTTCTTAAAAAAATTTTACAATGCGCACAGGATATTGCGAAGAATAACAAGAACTTTACCAAAGCACTCTTGCCACCAATGAAAATGCTTTTAGGCGGAAAAGGAGACAAATATCTCACAAAATTTCAGAAGTTAACTGACCACATTCTACTTGCACAAATTACAATATGGCAAAACAATAAAAATAAAACACTAAGTGATTTATCCGAGCGTCTTTTACTGCGCAAGGGAATAGGCTGGACAGAAATTATTGCAGGCACACCGTTCGAAATGGCAACCAAAATAGGAAAAGTCCGAAAATACTTACAGAGCCAAGGTAAAGACCATAATCATTACTTTATCGAGGATAGTACCGGGATACCACCATATAAACCTTACAGTTCAGCCTCTGCGGGAGAGGAGCAAACCTCTGTGAATTCAATAATGCTCTTCGACCCCCAATGGTCTGAAACGGGTTTTTGTGAGATTACTGAAGTGTCAGGATTGAAAAGACTTCAGGCTATAACAAAAGATCAATCTTCCGTATTACGATATTATTTCCCCAAAGAACACGAAACGAAGATAAAGAAACTGCTCAAATAAAACTCTACTGGCACAGCGACCGCCGCTTTTGCCCGGCTGAAAAAAATAGGGACAATGGGGTTATAAATCCGGAAATTATTGACGGAGGCAATGTATGACAAAAAACCGTTTATACTGCGGAGAAAATATAGAAATATTGCCTACTATGGAGGCCGAAAGCGTTCCTGACGATGATTACACAAGAACAGTTCAAGATTTTGTTACCGCTTGCCGCTGCCTGGGCTGAAGAGCAAGAAGGCATTATCCTTAGGGATGGAGTCCCACTTACTGAGCCTCAGATGGCTGATGCACGCACATTAGGGATTTCCCAACCTAACAGGGTTCGTCTGTTGAACGTTGCAACCATTCCCGCACCAGAGGAGCCCTCACTAAAAGCCGCAGTTCAAGCGACTCAGCTTATTACACCACGAACAGCTGGCCTTACTTTACGTTATGGCATTTTCATCCGCTCGGATTTTTGGGGAGATAGACGGTTGATTGTGCACGAGTTGGTTCACACATCTCAATATGAGAAGCTTGGAGGGTTCTTACCGTTCCTACAGGAGTATTTGCATCAGTGCATTACAATTGGCTATCCCGCGGCTCCTATGGAGCAGGAGGCAATCAAGATGGCAGCAAGAATCATCAGCTAACCAATCGCTTATGCCTTGAATTGTCCTCGACTCTGGTGGCACGTTTTTTTCTTGACTTTTGTGCTTTTTGTGCCTTTTCGTGGCTAATAAATCCGTGAAATCTGTGAAACTTGTCCCGCCATAGTTTTAACGACGGCGGATCTGTGGCTCAAAATCAATCAAAAACGCATGTAGTTAGAACCAAAAATCCAAAAATCCAAAATTTTTTTAATTACTTTGTTTGCAACAACTTAGTCCTGTCAATCCTGTCAAAAAACAAGCAATATTCGCACCAAAAGCGCAAGCTGGAGCTATATATAGAGGGCGCAATCTCCCCGCTCCTATTGAAAACCAGATGCTAAATACTAAATACCAAATACTAAGGACTAACTAATCATGGCTACAGCCCGAATCCACAATTTTGCCTTTTTCCTTTTAACTTTTTACTTTCCAAACTGGCCAATCAATCAAAAATAACAAATTATGCAAAACAAACCCAATTTCCGAAAAACCAAAATGAACTTAAACTCCTATTTAACAAAGGATTATGAAAACAAGCAACTTTGCAGATGTGTGAAAACAAACCCAATACAAAGCCAATACAAAGCCAAAACAAACCCAATTCCCGAAAGGCCAAAAATGAATGTAAACTCATTTATAACAAAGGATTACAGAAAAAATGACGCTTTCGCAGTCCAAAAAAACAAAGCCAATACAAACCCAATCAAACCCAATTTCAAACCTAACCTTGTTAAAATGGGTCATCACGAGGGTAAAATGTTTTTCACTCATTTG
>Ga0209991_10001328_pt1 | contig 11166 bp, 6 predicted proteins | sample ChitaG_FD_183167 | JGI IMG/M metagenome (GOLD analysis project Ga0209991, IMG submission 183167) | Deep subsurface microbial communities from South Pacific Ocean to uncover new lineages of life (NeLLi) - Chile_00310 metaG (SPAdes)... | ecosystem: Environmental > Aquatic > Marine > Oceanic >...
ATGCCCCTTAGATTTAACTCTTGTCCACATTGTAACCAACGCATAATATTCAAAATTGAAGAAAACGATATTAATTCATCAAAATATCCTGCTCCAGTGTACATTCTTCATAAAAGTAAATTGTGTGGAAAAATCTCGACCTTTTATGTTGATAGTTTTTTAAGAGTTTCCTACAAAGAACTTGAGAAGAAATCCGGTGCCATTAAAACATTAGAAACAATAGATTAAAACAATTTTATGTATTGCGATTTTCTTTACACCAAACACTAATTCTTGAGCACTTTTACTGTAACTATATTTTTTTACATCATTATCTAAAATAATCCTTTTGAAATATAAGCTGTTTTAACTCATTTAATTCAGAATAATAATTCTTCTATGGGTGTTTCAGATTCTTACTAATTGCAATAATCAAAATATATTCTTTAGATTCCTCTTTACCTTTTCTTTAGAAGAAAGAATAAAAAGAAAACCTTTTTAATTCGAAATGTTATTTCACAAGTTTGTTATGACCCTCAATAAAAAATATAAATTCGATGAAATTTGTATGGGTAGGAGCATTGAACTCCAAATCAATAAATTCAGAATTACCTTCATTGTGATCAGCACCCAATACTTTTACCCTATTGTCATCACTGTGCCATAACATCCATTTTACTTGACCTAAAGAAGAATGAACCGCAGAATGTAAATATAAAGGAATTAGATTCCCATTTGGTAATCGCCCTTTTAATTGCACCTGATCTATATGCGATATGGTTTTATTATGTTCAATTAGTCGAAATAGATAGCGATGATTTACTACTCCAGGAGCCGTGATTATTGTATGATTTGCAACCACATCAATACCATCCGGATTGTGAATATTAAGCAAGCCTTCATCTATATATTCTTCCCCATCGTATACAAACAAGATTGGACAACCACCCCCGCCACCACCACCATTGAGAACTGTAACCGTAATTTGATCCAAATCCCAATTACCTTGAGCATCCCAAGCCTTACATTGTATTGTTAATTCACCATCAGGATATTCTGTAGTATCCAAGGTCCATTCATATGGATCTGCTGTGTCATCATTCCAATCATCATCGGCAGCCTTGTATTGGACTCTGGTTACAATACGATCATCGGTTGCAGAAGCTTTGACAATAATCGTGTCATGGACTAGCCCAGGTGAGGGTGATGTTATATCCACAATTGGAGCAGTATTATCAACGATATTTAGTATATTATCAAAGGCAGTAAACGTATTAACCAGACCATATCCATAATACTGATTAGGTACAGGTGAACCAAGACTTATAGCGGTGTTTTGGATATAATTCTTTACTTCTAAAGGGCTAAGACTAGGATCTTCAGAGAGAATCATTGCACAGAGTCCTGAAACCAATGGGGTAGCGAATGAGGTACCACTTCTAGTATCATATTTATCGCTAATATTAGTACTATAAATATTCACCCCAGGGGCAACGAAATCGATTTCTGAACCATAACAGCTGAAATCAGCTCTATTATGGTTGGAATCTACAGCGCCAACTGCGATTACACTTGTATACTTCGCAGGATAACCTATATAATTTACGGATTGTGGGGGGCTATTTCCTACAGCAGCTATAAGAACAATTCCATTATCATAAGCCATTTGACACGCTAATTCTAAACCTGCAATAGGAGTAGGAGAAATAAGACTCATCGATATAACATCCATTCGTGGATATTCTTGTCCAACATCTCTTTCGTCAGGAAAAGTTGCCCATAAAATAGCTGAAATAAGGGCAGACAGATCAGGATTTCCATATTCATTCGTTACACGAGCAGCATAAAGAGAAGCTTGGGGAGCTACTCCTATAACACCAATTCCATTGTCTTCAGCTGCAATTATCCCTGCGCAAAATGTCCCATGGTCGTATTCATCTATAGGATCGTCATCATAAATATCCTCCCAGTTATATCCCCATACATAATTATCATCTAAATCCTCATGGTTATAGTCAATACCACTATCACAAATCAATACATTGATACCCTCACCAGCAGTATTACCAAATGTTACATCAAAAGCATTTTCCTCACCACCCCAAATTCTTTCCGCATCTATGTCATCAACGCCCCAATCAAGGATATCTTCGGTGAGTGCTTTGGATTTAGAATCTTGCGTGATTGATTCTACGAACCACGACTGTTCTAGTCTTTTATAGGTTGCATAAGACATTCTCCCAGCAAACCCATTAATAGCATCCCAGCGATATTTATATTCAACACCCGGTATTTCAAGATTGATTCCAGGTTTCAACAATACAATCGCATCAACATATTGAACTTCCCGGCATGCAAAAGTTGAAGAGGGCACTGTAAATAGAAATATGAAGGCAATCAATACACTAAAGTTTATTTTTATAATTTTATTCTTATTCTTCATTAAAATCACTATCAAGTGAGATATTAATCTTTATTACAATTTTGTATATAATATTATTGTTTTCTAGATATCACCGTGTTTTTTCACAATTTTCTTATATTTCAATATTTACAAATTAAAAGGAAATAAATTTATCTATAACAGTTATCTTTAATATTATTGAACAAAAATTAAAAAAAATATATTAAATAAAATTATAAAAAAGAGGGTTCTAAATTTTATTTAGTAAAACAAGAATTAAAATTGTTTTTTTGTGTCTTATTTTTTTATTATTATTATTACCAATAATATCACAAACTTACTATGACCTTGACAATATTACCAAAAAAAAAATGGTTAATGAAGGTTATTATAAAAAAAATCTTAAAAGCTCAGGGTACTGGAACCTTGAATTTAAATTGCATATCGATAGTAATTGGTCAGAAACAAAATCTACTTATGATTGGTGTTCGGGCTCAGGAGTTTGGAGCGATCCTTATGTTATCGAAAATGTAACTATTAATAGTGGAAATTCAGGGAGTTGTATATTGATCGAAAATTCCAGAGTTTATTTTCGAATTAAGAATTGTACCGTTTATAATAGTGGTAATGGGGTTGCTCTAAATTATGAAGGGGGAATTAAAATGGTAAATGTGACTAAAGGAATAATAATTAATAATACAGCTATCGGTAACCAAATTGGAATATTTTCATACAATTGCCAGAATAATACCATCTTAAAAAACAATGCAAATAACAACACTCTCTCCGGGATTTCATTAGCACAAAGTATAAGTAACTTCCTCTCGGAAAACAACGCAAATCATAACAAATATGGGATAGATTTATATTTTAGTGATAACAACACTTTTTCTGGAAATAATGCAAGTAATAATACTTATTCTGGGATAATATTGCTAAAAAGTAATAATAACACCCTTTCTGGAAATACAGCAAACTCCAACATTGATGGCAGTGGGATAAGTTTATCAAGTAGTAATGAAAACATAGTCTCGCTAAATACTGTTGAAAATTGCTCTTATGGGATAAGTTTGTATCTTAGTAATAAAAACATCATTTCTGAAAATACTGCAAATAACGATACTTATTCTGGGATAACATTAGGAGTAAGTAATAATAACCTCGTTTGTGGAAATAAAGCAAATAATAATAAATGGAGGGGGATATATTTATATAGTAGTGATAATAACACTCTTTTTGGAAACATCGCAAACTACAACAATAATAACGGGATATATATATATTATGGTGATAACAACACCATTTCTGGAAACTTTGCAAATTACAACAATAAAAGTGGAATATATTTAGATTATAGTGAGAATAACACCATTTCTGGAAATGTCGCAAACTACAACAATAAAAGCGGGATATTCTTATATTACGGTAATAACAACTCTTTTTCTGGAAACACAGCAAATAATAATTACTGTGGCATTAATTTAACATCCTCTAATTACAATTATATAACTGGAAACACATTATATAATAATAATGTTTGTTTTAGCGAAGATGAATCTAGTATAGGGAATATTTTCAGTGACAATAAATGCAGAAGGGATGATATTAGTGATGACGATATTATAAAACCAGGAGTAATCGGGGCAATAATATCATCAATTATTTTAGTAGGACTATTGATTTTATATTGGCAACTTAAAAGAAGGGATAAATGATTCAACTTTTTTGCATTTTTTCTCATCACATTCTTTTATATTTTGTAAAATTATTATGTTCTGACTTTTAGATTTATTTGCATTAGTAAATATTTCAGTAAAAATTCAAGTTTTCTTGACGAAAAATCAATAATCTCTTTAATTACTGGCATTATAAAATTCTTGTCAAGTTTGTCACTTTTTCTTTAAATACTTAGAATAATTGAACAACTCTAATCAAAAATTGAATTTTTCTTTATAAACAAACGCTGATTTAGAATTCAAATAAGGTAATTTGTATATTAAATCAGAAATAAACAAAAAAACAGAAAAAACCAAAAAAAAGAGGTGATTTAAAAATGTTTGAAGAAATACCATTTGTTTTAGGGTTTCTACTGGTTTCGCTCGTGTTATCCCTTGTATTTTTTGGAGTAGAGTACAAACCTCTAAAAATTGCAGTTCAGGTAGTTGCCATAGTTGGAGTTATCGTTCACGAGATTTCGCACGTTATTATGTGTATAGTTACAAATACAAAAATCAATAGTATCACCTTATTAAAGAAAGTGGAGACAGATCGTCCAAGCAACAAAATCTACGGGGGACAAGTAAATCTACAACCCGATCCAAGGATAAGTTTCTTACAAGCTCTTGTTGTTGGTCTAGCTCCTTTATTTGTGTCTTTCTGGATCTTCTTTTTTCTTTACCGCGAACTATCTAATCCACACACTGCAGACTTGATAGCTATTCTATACATTTTCCTCATGATCTCGTTAATTTTAGGTGCTGCACCATCGAAGGGTGATTTGTATCAAATTGCATCTGCTTTTACTTACGATATTGGGTACTCTTTTTACCAAATATTCTTACTCTTGATCTCAATTATTACAGTATGGATTACAGTCGCAACGATGCAAATTCTAGTGATTCACGAAAGTATCACTTACATTTTCATCTTATTTGGATATATTGCTTTAAAGTACCTGATTAAGGGTTTAAATCGGCTTATTAATCGTATCTTTAAGAAAATTGACTTCTCCACATATCATCCTATTAAGCGTAGAAGAGTGAGAAGATTGTGGCGCCGTATGGGAACTGAAGAAAGAAAAGCACAATGGTGAGTTCATGGAGATTATAGGGTATCGATCAAAAATTAATATTATTCAGGTTTTACCATGTGTAAAGGAAGATCTAACGAGATCTCATGAAAATGAAGTAAAAAAATTAATAGATACATCTTGGTTATATGACCCTTTTGGAGATAATTTAACTTATGGCGTAGAATTTAAGGTAGGAAAATGTTTCTCTTGGGAATTTTTCTTTTTTTCTAAAGATATCTACATAGCCGAAGAATTAGGAGGCGCTTTATTGTATAATTTACAAGGGAAATATAACGGTTTGGATGGATATGTGAGCGTAGATCCACTCTATTTAGAGTTTTTAAAAATTGATAGAAATCTTTACGAACTTGTCCTTCCCTCAAACCCTCCGATACAATTCCATCTTCTTAGAAAGATAATCAATTACTATAAAACACCTCAGAGGAAATTAGATGCTACCATCTTTATTCTTTGGAAAAGAGACAATCTACACATTAATCCCGATCCACTTAGATTCATGTTTAGAACTTTTGTTACTTTAAGTCCAAACTCAGAGTTCCCCATTAGTTTTAGAGAAACAGAAATAAGCTTCAATGCAGTTTTAAGATACTTTATTTCCGATATGTCGATACCACCTTATATAAAAGCAAAATATACTGAATTATCTCCAGATTATTGGAAAAATGTATTAACCTCTGATGTGTTTCCTGAACGGTCAGTACATGGACAGCTACCAAATGAACTGATGCCGAATTTTCTCGATCCTAGTGTGGTTGATTTCGATATTCCGCAAGATATACCGTTGACGAAACCTCCTGTATTAGATAACAGAAACACCGTTAATTTGGGGCTTTCTAAAAGCGATCCAAATTACGTGTATATTGGGGATAAGATGAACAAGGGAGTCTTAAGTACTGAAATAGGCTTACTTGAAATTAATAGCCTTACAACTCATTTGAATATTTTTGGAAAAACTGGAACAGGGAAGTCGACTTTAATAAAAATGATTTTACACCAGATAATTTCAAAAAGACCAGACATTGGTATATTAATCGTAAACTTTGCAAAACCATACCTTGAGGACGATTATCCAATGGCTGAAGTATATAAGTTTCCTTCTAAAAAATTTAGAATGCCCTATATTACTCCTTCTGAAAGAACTATGATTTCAATTAAAAAGACGAGTAATGTCTTTGCTTCTTGCTTAGGATTAAAATACATCGGACCAACTATATTTTCTGAAACACTTAGAGTCTGTTATTCAAAATTTCGTAAATTCCCAGACAAAATTAAAGATTTTTTTGATTGCGTTGACGAGAATATGAAAGCAAAATCTTGGGAACCGGAATATAAACAACATGTTCGGGCTACATTCAAAAGACGGATTAACGAATTGTTTTATCGGGAGGATCTTATGGCTACGCTAAATCTCCTTGATGGGGAATGGAATAATATTCCAGAGTGGTTTAAGAAATGGTTGGAAGGGGGAATTGTCTTACTTGATTTAACAAATTGTTTAGAGGAGGAACAACATTTAATAGGTATGATGATTTTAAACATGATTGATGTTTTAATCCCCATTGATAGAGAAAAATCCAATATTTTGAAGTATCTCCTGATGTTAGATGAAGCTCATCGACTTTTAGGAGAGCCAAACGATAGACACCCTGAATCTCCAGAATTCATAATGAAGAACAAAACAAATTCTTCCTTTAGCAAGATCATAAACGAATCTAGAAGCAAAGGTTTGGGAATCATTAATGCTGATCAAAATCCTCATTTACTTCTAGCTCTCGCGATAGATTCCGCGAGGAAAAAATTTTTATTCCAATTAGGTTATCCAAGTAATCAAATTTTCACTGGTTCTATAAATGAGAGGGAAATGCTTCTAACTCTAAAGGGTAGATATGCGTTAGTTATGACTAATAATGAACGGTATTTAATGAAAACTGCAGAAGATATAACTGTTAAACCATCGGGGTTTTGAGACTTAAATGGGATTTGAGAGTAATAACGAGGAAGGGGAATTTGGAGAGGAAAAGAAAGAAATCAATGATGACAACGATGTAGGTGAAAAATCAAACGATAACGAATGGGACGAGATTGATTGGAGCGAGGTGAATAGTGACGAACAGGAAGAATCTATTTGGAACGAGATCGATTGGGAAGAATCTGAGAGCGAAAAGCAAATAGAATCTGACTCTATCGATGAGGATGGAGAACTCGAGCCTGAACAATTAGATCCAAATGAAGGCGAAGAAAATTACGAGGGCGATGAATATGGTCAAAACGAAATGGAAGGTGATGATGAGTTAAATTATGATCCCTACGAGTATGGAGATAATTTTGAACAAGAAGAATACTCTGGAGGAATTTACGAAAATAGTTACGCAGAATCAATGAATACCATTTTACTCAGTGAAAACCAGATTTATGAGTATCTTCAGGAGTATATTAAATTAATGAGTGAAAAAGAAAATGAGGTGAAACAAGGAGAACAAGTTGATGTAGATAACTCAAAAGAGGAGGTTTCCGAGTTAGAAAAATTCTTAGAAGAAGAACGAGAACGAATTCGACTCGAACAACAACAAGCCGATTTAGATGAAGAAATTGAGAATGAGCCTAAGTCTGAATTCGTAGCTAACGAAGAGGAAGGAGAACAAGAACAAAAGGAAGAAATTGACACTCAAGAAAATATTTCTGAGGAAACAGTTTCTAATAATGAAGATGAAGTCGAAAACCTGGAGTTGGAACTCGAAGAAGAGTTACTATCGGCTCTTCCTAACGAGAGTATAGAAAGCGATAAATTTGAAGAAGTAGAAGAGGAAAGCGAAGAACCACAACCGAATGGTAATGAAGAAAAAATAGAAGAACAAGAATATAACTTAAAATTGGATGATGAAAAAAATGAGGAATATGAGCAACACCAATATGAAGCCAAAATCGAAGAGGAACATGAAATTGAACTCGTGCCAATAATTAATGAAGAAGAGATGGAACTCATCAAAGAAGAACACAAAGAAAAAGAGGATCATGAGGAATTTATTAAAGGAGGAGAGCCAAGTCAAATTATGCAAGAACTCGAGGAAAACCATGAAATAAAATCTAGTGAAACCGAAGTCTTGACAATTCATCAAGAAGAATTAGAACGAGAAATTACCTCGCCATATATGGAAGAGGAACATAGAGAAATAGAAGAATTTGAAGACTCTCAACAAGAATTAGAAGAAATTCTTAAACAAAATAGAAAAATAGAGCAACAAGCTCTCCTCGAAATCAAAAAAGAAGAAAGGGACTCTAAGAAGCCATCTAAAGAAAATTACGAGAGAGTTAAAAAGTTTTATCACCTACAAACTGGGAAGAGACCAATTTACGCGAACAAGGAAACTAAAGGATTTAAAGAGTGGTTAGAACAGAATATTGAATCTGAGGGAAAACTAAAAGGAGACCAATCAAAAGAAATAAAGGTGGAACAAGAACAGGAAGAAGAGTGGATGATTTTTCTGAAAAATTGGATATTAAAAGAGTCTGGAGAAGAAATCAGCCTTCAAATGAAAAATAAAGTAATACAAATTATTGAAAATTATAACGAGCTAGAAGAATTGGCAATAAAGTTCCAGGAGTTGTATAAACAAAAAGAAGTCAACCAACTTTCTCAATCTGAAAAAAAGGAATTTAAGACTTTAATTAAAACACTTCAAAAAAGGGATCCCTCCAATATTATATTATTCACTAACTTACGCGCAATAAAACGCTATTTATCTCATCAAAAATTAGGTAAAACACAAAAAAATCGAATGCTTAACCATTTTTTTACTCGATTCTCCCCAATAAACCAATTAAATCAAATTTTAACACATAAACACAATTCGTACACAACCTTTGATTTAATTAACGATTTATTACAAAATGTTCCTGATATTGATGATCAGTTTAAAAATCTCTCAAAAACTAAGCTATTAGAAAATATTAGTCTTAATATTTTTAATAAAGGAAAGCATTTTTTAAAACATATTTTATCTAAAATAAGAAACTCTAATAATCCAGATTATAATCCTGATTATAAATTTTCCATACAAGTATTAAAAATTGCCGAAGAGAATATAAAACAAAAATACGGACCTTCAAGTGAATTAGTTCTAAAATATTTAGAGAAATTTCGCTATGTAAATAGGGATTTAAAACACTACTTTCACGAACAATGGAGGAAATATAATCCAAACTTAAAATCTCGTTTTTTCAAACATCTTAATACGACTGAAAAGACCTATTGGTTTGGTTTTCTATTATCAGATGGGTCAATTACAAGTGGTAGTGACCCTTCGAGAAAAAGGTATCAAATATCTATTGAAATATCCGAGAAGGATAGAAGTCATTTAGTTAAATTTTGTCGTGCTACAGGTTTAAATCCAGCAAAAATTGGTGAAAGAATAAAGATTCTTAATAATAAAAAACATCATCTAGTTTATATTATTTTTACATGCAAACCGATGTTTCAAGATCTTGAAAATCAAGGAATAAGAGAATTTAAAGAAGGCAATAAACTAAAATTTAACCTAAAAAACAATAATCTTTCTTATGCGTTATTGCTTGGAATTTATGATGGTGATGGAAAAGAAGGAAGAACAATTATCTACTCTACTAATTATTCTGTTTTACTACAGATTAAGAATGTATATAAGATAAAAACAGAGATTAGAAAGCGTGAGGTTGAGGAATTATCCGAGGAATTAAAATTTAAAATCAAACGCACAAAACCGATATATGAGTTTGCTCTACTTCCTAATTTGTTAAATAAAATGATGAATTCTTATGGTAATAGTTTAACAAGGAAAAGAAAAAGATTTAGCGAGCAATTGCATGTTATGGAAACTATTAAAAACAAGATTAGAAGTCCAGAAGTCTTAGAAAAATTAATTAAGACACATGGGAAAGAAAAATTAGCAAAGATGTTGAATATCTCTTTCAATACTTTACATAAATTAACTAATGATTGGGATGTAAATGTGAAGATTATATCTGCTGTTGAAAAATTGAAAGCGAAAGTTAAAACTAAAGAAAGATTAATAAGCATGATTGAGACAAATGGAAGAGAGAAGACGGCTGAAGAACTCAAAACTGGGTACAAATCACTCCTTAATTTAATGAGTGAATGGAATATTAATACAAATTACTTAAACAAAAGAGAATTGCTGAAAAAGAAAATAGGAAGTAAAGAAAAGTTAGAAGGTCTCCTTAGAAATTCTTCCTTCACACAATTAGCTAAAAAATATGGAGTAGGGAGAAATACCCTTAAAAGGTTATATGATGAATGGGAAATCTAGTTTTAGGTGAAAAAAGAGTAGTTATTTTTTTTCTAGAGAATTATTAAAATTAAGAAATAATTAGTAAGAAATAATTATAATAGAAAACTAAATCTAGTATGGTTTATCAATTAGAAGATGTAAAAGGCATCGGTTCTGAAACTGCTAAAAAATTTGAAGAAGCAGGCATTAAGTCTGTTGAAATTTTAGCTTCGTCTAACCCAGAGGATATTGTGAAACTAAAAATCAAGGGTATTGGTAAAGCGACAGCATTGAAATTCATAGCAAGTGCAGGATCATTACTTAAAGAGGAATCAACAGAAATAGAAACTTTAAAACCGGATATTAAAAAGGAATCAATAAAAAAAGCAGAAAAGACAAAAAAGGCGAAGCCAAAAAAAAGCACAAACCTTAAAGAACTAATAAAAAAGCAGGCTGAATGTAATATTGGACTAGTGGGCCATGTAGATCATGGAATGAATTAGTCATTTCGACAATTCCTATAAAGACCACACTAGTCAAAGCTCTTACGGGTGACTGGACAGATAGGCATTCAGAAGAGCAGGAACGGGGAATTTCTATAAAATTAGGATATTCAAATGCCACTATTTTGTACTGTCCTGAATGTGATGAATATCTTACCTATTATATGGCAGAAACTGCTAGAAAAAAGGGGCAACCTAGATTTA
>Ga0209991_10001329_pt1 | contig 11162 bp, 9 predicted proteins | sample ChitaG_FD_183167 | JGI IMG/M metagenome (GOLD analysis project Ga0209991, IMG submission 183167) | Deep subsurface microbial communities from South Pacific Ocean to uncover new lineages of life (NeLLi) - Chile_00310 metaG (SPAdes)... | ecosystem: Environmental > Aquatic > Marine > Oceanic >...
TAGATAGAGATTCCATAATCCCCTTCTTTAATAATTAATTCACCCTTTGAATAAGATAGATGAACTACTGGAGGGATCTTTGTCTTTTCAGTCATGTATCAAACCTTAAGCTTTGCCCAGGGAAATGATTGAAAGATTTTGTAATAATTCTATATGATTTAAAATAAGTAAGATATCTTTATTTGTCCAGAATAAATTTACTTTTAAGATTAACTGATCTTACAATCCAGGTAAAAATATGATAGACATTTTGAATAAATAAAATCTAATAAGGCAGTTAAATAGATGCAATTATCAACATTTGTTGAACAAATAAAAAAGTCAAAGGATCTTGGCCCCCAGATAATCTATCACCGCCATCTTCCTCACCAAGACCCAAAATACGATCAAACCCAGATTTTCTCTCCAGATATTTTACGCCTCCTTAAAAAATCTAACATTGAAAAACTCTTTATTCATCAGATCGAGGCAATAGAGAAATTAAAAGGGGGTAAAGACATATTAGTATCTACTCCTACTGCCAGTGGAAAGAGCCTTGTCTATAATATCCCTGTTATTGAAAAGATTTTAAAAAAACCAGAATTAAGAGCTCTTTACATCTTTCCTCTTAAGGCCTTGGAACAGGATCAGCTAAAAAATCTACATAATTTTGCCTCTGGGTTACAGAAAGGCCGGATCAGTGCAAACATCTATGATGGAGATACCTCAACAGGCGAAAGAGAGAGGATTAAGAACAAGATTCCAAATATCATTCTGACCAATCCTGATATGCTCCATAGAGGCATTCTTGCCTATCACGAAAAATGGGCTGAATTTTTTTCTAATCTGGCCTTTGTTATTATTGATGAGGTTCATACATATCGGGGAATTTTCGGCTCTCATCTTGTCCAGATATTGAGAAGATTAAAAAGAATCTGTCTTCTATATAAAACAACACCACAATTTATTCTTTCCTCAGCTACTATTCAAAATCCTCATGATTTTGGTAAAAACTTAATAGATAAAGAATTGGAAGTGATTTCCCATAGTGGTGCTCCTAAATCCGGACAGCATTTTATATTTCTCAATCCTTTGTCCAGCACCAATTTTTTAGCCACTCAATTTTTCATCCAATGCCTTAACGCTAACTTTAGAACCATTGCATTTACCCAGTCCAGAAAGGTCACCGAACTAATTCATATGTGGGTTAAACAGCTGGCGCCAGGTTTAAAGGATAAGGTCAGCTCATACAGGGCTGGCTTTTTACCTACGGAACGCCGCTATATTGAAAAAAGGCTAGCAAGTGGAAAACTACTTGGTGTTATATCTACAAGTGCCCTGGAGATGGGTATTGATATAGGTTACTTAGATGTATGTTTATTAGTTGGATACCCAGGAACCATAATTAATACCTGGCAAAGAGGGGGAAGAGTGGGACGATCCGGAAGAGACTCTCTGGTAGCCTTGATTGCCAATCAAAATGCCCTGGATCAATACTTTATGCAACATCCAGCAAATTTTTTTGACCAATCATTTGAAGCTGCAGTAATTGACCCAGAAAATGCCCATATTATAAGGGACCATTTACCCTGCGCAGCAGCCGAAAACCCTATTACCTCACAGGATAGCCAATTCTGGCATAATGATCTCAACAGTCATCTTGATTTCTTAGAATCTGTTGGGGAGCTTAGCAGGACAAGCGAAGGTAAACAGAGGTGGTTTGCTACCAAAAAAAGGCCACATCTAAGGGTAAATATTCGTTCAATTGGAGAGACCTACACCATATTTGATGGTAAAACAGGGGAGACTATAGGTACCATCGATGGCATAAGAGCTTTCAAGGAGTGTCACCCAGGTGCAATATATCTGCATAGGGCCAGCCCTTATCTTATTGAACAGTTAATGATCGACAAAAAAGATATTATTGCTCAGCGAACAAAACTGAAATACTTTACCCGAATAAGATCGGAAAAAGAAACCGAGATTATTAAAATTAAGAAGAGCCAACCAAAAGGACAATTTGTTGTTAAACTTGGCAATCTTAAGGTGACAGAAAATATAACTGGCTATGAGAAAAGGAGGACTCCTGGCCAGGAATTGATTGGTATCTTCCCGCTGGAGCTTCCTACCCAGACATTTGAAACCGTAGGACTATGGGTCGAGATCGAGGATGTCATTAAAAAAATGGTGAAAGATAAAAGTCTTCATTTTATGGGGGGTATTCATGCCATTGAACATGCAGCTATTAGCCTCTTCCCCCTTTTTGCATTATGTGATAGAAATGATGTTGGAGGGATATCATATACTTTTCATCCCCAGGTAGAAAAAGCGGCTATATTCATTTATGACAGCTATCCAGGGGGAGTGGGGCTAGCCCAGAGGGGTTTTGATATAATCCTGGAACTGTTAGGACAGACTCTGGATCTTATTAAAAGCTGCCCTTGTGAGGAAGGCTGCCCCTCATGTATATATTCTCCAAAGTGCGGTTCAGGCAATAAACCCTTAGATAAAAAAGCTGCTTTACTGATTATAGAGGCCCTGACAGGTTTGATACCCCTGTCAGATATCCCTGCTATTGAAGTAGAGTCTAAAAATCTTGCCTTTCCGGTAAATAAAAATATGGTACTTGAAAAGGATAATAAAAAAAGGATTCTTTATTTTGATTTAGAGACCCAGAAGTCAGCGGAAGAAGTTGGTGGTTGGCAAAATACACACCTGATGATGGTTTCTGTGGCTGTATTATTCGATAGTCTGGAGAATCGTTTTTATATCTTTACAGAGGATCAGATAGATAAGTTAATTGGATATCTTACAAAGGCTGATCTTGTGGTTGGTTTTAATGTTAAAAGATTCGATTATACAGTGCTTGGACCTTACACTAATCAAAATTTAAAAAAAATACCAACATTTGATATACTTGAGGATATCTATAATAGGCTTGGATACAGGTTAAGCCTTGATCATCTGGTTAGAGAAACCCTCAATAAAGGAAAATCAGCAGATGGTCTGCAGGCCCTGGAATGGTTCAAGGCAGGAGAGATAGAAAAATTAACAGAATATTGCAAAAAGGATGTAGTATTAACCAGAGATCTTTTCTTTCACGGCCTGGAAAAGGGATGCCTTATCTATTGGAACAAAAATCAAAATGAAAGGGTAAGACTATTAGTTAACTGGGATATTAATAAAATAATTGATAAAATCAAAAAATAATATGACTCAGGGGCTTTGCCCCAATTGGAATATTGGCCCGCCCTGCCCGCCCTGGCGCATATTCCATGTATTCAAGCATATAGCCAGATAATCAGGTCTGGGCCAGGGGCTCGATTTGCATGGGATACGATATTATCGCTGTAATATCTCATGAGTTGAGTATATGCAATTAGCTCATTATAAGTCAGCCTGCCCTGGCGCGACTTGGCTTGAAAACTATAGAGCAACTGTAATACTTCGGGTGTATAATCTATAGAACTCAGGCCTTGCATGCCAGGTCTGGGCCAGGGGTCTGGGCCAGGGAGTAATGGAATACTGGAATAATGGGTATAGAGTAAGAAAAATATCAAATATAATCCTTTTTGTTTAGATAACCCACTATTCCAACATTCCATTATTCCATGTAGATGACATAAAACGATGGGCAATAAAACCACACTGATCTTGATAAATTGCAAAAACTTCGATACACTTAACTAAAGAAAGGGGTTAATCTTATGTTCGGCCTTGGCACAACAGAACTGCTAATCATTGGCGGAATTGTTTTACTAATCTTTGGGGCCAAAAGATTGCCAGAGATTGGAAAGGGTCTCGGAGGTGCTATAAAGGAATTCAGAAAGGTAAAAAAAGATATAAGCCCTAATGATAAACACGAAGATACAAACGAAAAAGGAGAGGAAAAGAAAAATTCTCTGGAAAATAAATTGGTCGAAAAGGTAATTAAAGATGTTCCAGTTGTAAAAAAAGGCCTCGCGGTTAAGAAAAAGGCAGAAAAGATAAAGAAGCTTATCAAATAGAGGATACACTATTTAAAACATCCATCATCTCCTCATGAATTCTTCCATTTGATGCTAAAATAAATGAAGAATCCAGGCAATAGTCTTTCCCCCACATATCTGTTACAACCCCACCTGCCTCTTCTACTATTAACCATCCAGCTGCTATATCCCAGGGATTCAATTTGATCTCCCAGAACCCATCAAATCGGCCGGCTGCAACATAGGCAAGATCCAGCGCTGCTGAGCCTGCTCTTCGAATAGCCCTTGCCTTCATGATCATTTCATTAAAGTAATTCAGGTTGTTTTGGCTGTCTTCCCTGATGTCATAAGGGAACCCGGTAGCTAAAAGGCCTTCTGTTATTCTGTTAGTATTAGAAACATGGATTTTTATATCATTTAAAAAGGTCCCTTTCCCTTTTTCCGCGACAAACATCTCGTTGAGCATAGGACCGTAAATAATGCCTAAGATCATGTCATCCAGCTTTTGAAGTGCAATTGAAACGCAAAAAACAGGATAACCATGGGCATAATTGGTAGTTCCATCCAGGGGGTCTATAATCCATCTGAAATCAGAGCCCCTATTGGTATATGTAAATTCCTCAGCCAGTATATCATGATCTGGAAATAGATTATTTATTTTGGAGGTGATCATCTCTTCAGAGATTTTATCTGCTTCTGTTACCAGATTAATCTCTCCCTTATAATCGATCTTATGTGCTGAATTAAGCCTATTTCTAAGAAATATGCCTGCTTCTCTTGCTATTTCTACTGCAACCCCTTTGAAATCTTTCATCCTGTTTTATTCTTCCCTCAGTATTATCTGAATTTGATGAGGGTTATAATCAAAATTTGTTAATTTTAAAATTATACATTAAAAACATTAGATAACAGTTGATTTTTATGATGAAAAATTAACTTCTTAAAATGCATATCCCGCAGATAAGACACCAAATATTTGCTCGCTTGTGATTTCTTGGTCAATTGTTGCAGTCCACGCCCCATCTGTGTATTGTTTTTGTTTCCCGTCTGTATCTATTTTTGTATAATCAAGCTGGAGGGCTAAGAACCAATTTCTTGGGAAGCTATAACGTCCTTTCAAGGAAAACAAGATAGCATCTCCATCGCAGTCTCCTTCTGAAACCTTGGATCGTAAAACATGGACATCCAAATCTTTTACATTAACAATTGATGAGTAACCAAAGCTTGCTTCCAGGCTAACCTTGTTTTTAAATTTAAATTGTATTCCAATTTCCATATATGGAATACTATATGTAACTTCATATGTTAAATCTACACTGCCAGTTCCTGTGTAATCATATCCAGCCAAACCAGAGGGAGACCATTGTCGGTTAAGTTTACATTCGTAATCAAAGTTCTGGCGAATATATCCAACTCCTACAATGAATGACCAGTTTGACCTTTCAAAAAATCTGTACTGAATGTCTATATCCATTATTAATGCGTTAAGGTATGCATCGCTCTCTGAATATACATCCAACTGAGCTGGATTACTCAAAGTCAACCAATCTGAGTCTTTCATTTTCCCAGCATTAATCGCATAATTTATTTTTGCACCTACGCTAACTTTCCATTTCTCTGCGAACTCTTTACTGCCTTCAACAGAAACCATCCATACATCTAAGGGAAATTCTAATTCGCTTATTGGAAAATGGTACTCACCACTCGCAGATGGAGTGACATACTTACCCCCAATCTGGTATATAGTATCCCCGCCAAGTCTTGCAATACCTATGGTGATATAATTATCTGATCCCTGTAGAGAAGGTTTAGGTTCATATACCATGATAGATCGAAAGGCTTCTTTTTCTTCTCTTAGCTCAGCACTTGTATGTTTTTTTTCTTCAAACCTAGTTTCATTATCACCATATCTATAACAGTATTTCCCTTTTATAGTCTCATCAGCAAAGATATAAGGGGCAATACAGAAAATGCCAATAGTAATGATAGGAACGATAAGTTTTTTCATCATAGCCCTCCCCTTTTAAACCTTTGTTTAAGAGAGCTTTCATTAAAATATAAAAACCCCACTTCTCTATGTGGAGAAATGGGGTTTTTATATTTAGGCCATGTTATCTTTTTTAGACTATTTGAAAAGATATCTAATCCTTTATTTCAAAAATAATGTATGAACCAAGATCGATAGCAATCTTTTTATGGTTTTAAGCAAAATATAATCTATTCTGGTTTTGAATTGACCTTTGGCATTGATATGCCTATACGTTGATTGGCCAAGAAAATCAAGAATTTTGTTGACAAGATGATGAAAAGGAAAGTTAAAGTCCTTAATCTCTTGTTTCAATTCAATGAAATAAAGGCTTCTGGAATAGGGGATTACAAAGAAAACAAAAAGGGATAGAGTATATCCTTGACAATATAGCTCACGATTTCGTGGTAGTGAGCTTTATATATACCTGAAAAATTTCAATATGCAGGACATAAAGAAAAAATAGGATAGTTGGAGAATCTTGGAATTGTAGTTATGAACTACTAAAAAAGGGTTGTACCATTAACGCAACCCTTTGATTTTTTTGGTAGCGGGGTCAGGATTCGAACCTGAGACCTTCGGGTTATGAGCCCGACGAGCTACCAGACTGCTCCACCCCGCGTCATGTATTTATTAATTATAATCTTAATTTACATTTAGTCAAACAAAAACTTATTGAAAACTAATTAAAATTATAGCGAGATTTCCTTCTTTTCAGGGTAAATAACAAACTCAAGGTCTGGGATGATATTTTTCATGAATCTCTTTTAACCTTTCTCTTGCTACATGGGTATATATTTGTGTGGTAGATATATCAGCATGACCTAACATTATCTGAACTGATCTAAGATCAGCCCCTCCCTCCAGGAGATGTGTAGCAAATGAATGCCTTACTGTGTGGGGAGTAACGCTTTTAGTGATTCCAGCCATTGGGGCATATTTTCTTATAATTTTCCATAATCCCTGTCTTGTAATATGCCCCCCTCTGCTGTTAAGAAAAATATATGATCCCGCTTTAGCGAGATCCTTTTTTAAAAAAGATGGTCTGCTATTTGATAAATAATCCTTTAGAGAATCTATAGCCTTACTCCCCATTGGAATGATTCTTTCCTTGGAACCCTTCCCTATTGTCCTGATAGAGCCGACTTCAAGATTAATATTGTGCATTTTAAGACCTATCAATTCAGTCACCCGTAACCCGGTGGCATACAAAATTTCTAATATGGCCTTATCCCTTTTCCCCAGTGCTGTATTTATATTTGGCTGCTTGAGAAGGGAGTCCACCTCATCCCTGCTTAAAACATCAGGTAAATGTTGATACATCTTTGGTATACCTAGTAACCTAGCTGGATTAGATTCAATGTTTCCTTCGGATACCAAAAAACGGTAAAACATTCTTATGGAAACAAGGCACCTGGCCATGGATCTGGGCGATAGTCTGGTGTTATTTTCAGCGATAAAGGATGACAAATCTTCCTGGCTAATGTGTACAGGGGAAAGTCCTTTTTGCTTTAAGAAATCAAAAAAGCTAATAAGATCATGGCTATAGGCCACAATCGTATTTGTAGATAAACCCCTCTCAACCCTAAGTTGATTAATAAACTGATCTAATAACTGATTTTCAGAATAGTCTTTGCCTATGGGCATGGTCCATCTTCCTTAAAACGAAAAAAAATTCTTGTTTGTTGTTAAAACTCTTGCACCATCCCCTTCAAGTATAACCATTTCCTCCAACCGGACACCACCTTTTCCTGGTATATATATCCCGGGCTCGATAGTAAAAACCATTCCTTCCTTTAATACCTCAGGCTTCAGTGGACCAATAGAAGGTCTCTCATGAGGAGCTATGCCAATACCATGACCAAGTGAATGGCCAAAAAAATCACCAAATCCAGCATTTTTTATAACATCTCTGGCAATGGAGTCTGCCTCATCGCTTTTCATTCCAGGCTTTATAGACTCTAATGCTGAAACCTGTGCCTCCCGAACTACCCTGTAGATCTCTTTAAAATCTGATAGGTGATTGCCTAAAAAAACAGTCCTTGTCATATCTGAACAGTAACCACCAACTTTTGCACCCACGTCGAGAATTATCGGTTCACCCTCCCCTATTATTCTCTCTGTAGGAACTGCATGAGGCAAGGCACTATTTGGACCGGAGGCTACAATAGGTGGGAAGGCAGCTCCATCAGCTCCTTGGCCTCTTATCAGGGTCTCAATCCTCCAGGCGATATCCTTTTCAACCTGACCAGGCCTTAATTCCTCAATTACCTGGGCAAGAACATCTCCTATGAGCTGTGCGGATCTGCTCAATAGATCAACTTCTTCTGTCTCTTTAATATTTCTCATCTCTTCAACCAGATTGGAAAGCGGGATAAGCTCAACTGGCGGGGAATATTGAGATGTCTTTTCTTTTACCTTTTGATAGAGATCCCATATCAGGTAACCACCTTCAAACCCTAATCTTCGTGTATTTAACCGGTCAAAAACCTCGGTTAATGCATTAATTATGCCCCTCTTATGGGTTATGACCTCAAAACCAACTGCTTCTTGCTTTGCCTGTATTGTATATCTTGAATCTGTGAGCAAAAGTGCCTGATCCAGAGTTATAAATAGACAACCTGAGGACTCATCCAATTGTCCATCAGCGGCCTTGAAGCCGGAGAGATAACGGCGATTCTCAGGCTGGATAATCCAGACAGTATCCACTCCAAGACTATCGAATTTATTTCTTAATAAACCTAAACGATTCTCAAAAAGATAATTTTTCATGATGATGTATTTAGGATTTAACCAGTAGACAGTATCAGGTACCAAGTGACCAGTGTTGACTTTCCAGGTCTTTGATTCTTTTAAAATGATCTAAATTTGAAGTTACTACACTACAATCATGTGCCATTGCAATAGCTCCAATAGCAATATCAAAATCGTCTATTAACAATCCTCTTTTTTCAAGATCTGCTTTAATTATACCAAAATTATAAGATGCCTCAGATGTCCATGGAGCCACACTAATGGATGACAACAATCTATCCATTTCGGATTTTAAGAGATAATATTTTCTTGACAAATGATCTAATCTTTCAAGGCCATAGTGTATTTCAGCTACTACTGGAGGTGCTGTGACAATTTCTCTCGGTCGATAGGATTTAAAAAATTCAAGAAGGGCTTCTTCCCTTCTCATCGCTGCTGAAAAAGCTGTTGTATCCAGCACATACTTCATAGCTGAACATCTCCTCGATTTCTGCGCATACTTATGATATCCCTTTCCATCTCCAATACACCTTCTTTAAGTAATCTAAGATCATTTTCCTTAAGTCCTATCTTGAAAAATTTTTGGGGCCACCTTCCAGCGTTATTATCTAATGCCATCTGGCAGGCCTGGATAATGAAGCGATTCCTACTGATGCCTTTCTCTTTAGCTACTTGATCAAGCTTTAATAATAGCTCATCATTTATATGTATGGTTGTAGATGGCATGATTTCCTCCCCCTCAAGCTTATGTTTAAATTTTAGAATAGAATATATTCTATTCATTATTTTGTCAAGTCCATGATCCCGCCCTTCCGAGATGGCTTGAAAAAAAGGAAATAATTCAATTACCAACTCCATCCCCACCCTCCCGGGTGGTTCATTTAAGGGCGGCGGTAAACCAATCCAAAAGATAGATTGTCTTGGAGATGGATTAAAAGGATGATTGAGGCTTTTTAATTCTATTTTGAGCTAATTATATCAATTAGTTACAGCACTTTAGCTATTAAAAAATACATAAGCCGAAAGCAGGCAAACTTTACTCTTCTGGCTTGGTGCTTCTATTCGCAAATACAGTTACATATTTTAACAAGTTAGGTCAGAGCAAATGTCTTCGACCTTGAGCTCCATTCGGCTTGAGTCGTTCGACCTAGAGGCTCTCGACAGGCTCATGGCCGAACGCTCAGACCGAAGGGCTCACTCAGCACTAAGTCCTGAGGGCTTCGACTGTCTTCGACCCTGAGCTCCATTCGGCCCGAGCTCATGGCCGAGGGCAGACCGAAGGGAGCTCAGCCGAAATCTAAATAAGTTTGTCATCAAATTTATGAATCGATGGACTTAGCTTCGGTCTTTACTTCAGGAGCCTGGATTTCATCTTTAATTTTATTCATCTCATCATAAACATTCCGTAAGACGTTAGCTACAGCTTGAGATGAACCTCCTCTTGCAAATTCCTTAGCGATAACTATTGAATGCTTCAATGATTCTTCTTTTTGATCTTTTGTAGGCATGACAAATCTCCTTTTTAAGGTTAATGGGTTATTTCCTGGCTTTCTTTTTGTATTTCTTGACAAAGCCTATAGATTGCTTCTGCTAATAAGTTATTTTAAATGCCTGCCAAGTTTATTGACAAATATCTTAAATAATTTGATCGGTATCAGCAAGCCAAATTGATGCTGAGCAGTGATTTAATAAGAAGGCTGGAAAGTTAGGAGGTTAAGGGAAAAAAAGTGAAGGCCAATTTGATAATGAGGAACTGTGAATAGGTTATAGGATATGGTGCCGAAGGCGGGACTCGAACCCGCACAGGCATATACCTACTAAGTCCTGAACCTAGCGCGTCTACCAATTCCGCCACTTCGGCACAAAAGTTCCTTGATATATTGTATAAAAAAACTTAACCTTATGCACAATATTTGTCAACAATTTAGCTATAGTAATTTTTAAATATAAGGGAATTTCTAATGACACAAGACCTTAAATACTTATTGGATATTGGAAGACAAGCGGCCCGGTTAGCAGCAGAAAAAATAAAAAACATCTACCAGCAATATCTGTCAGGTGTTAATATTTGTATCAGAGAAAAGAGTAAAGATGATCCTGTAACTGCTGCAGATATGGCCGCAAATCAGATTATCAAAGAAAAACTTAAAGGCATCTTTCCAGACCATGCTATTTTGACAGAGGAAGAGCCTGATACATGGGACAAAACAGGATATGAATGGGTCTGGATGATTGATCCTCTGGATGGCACAAGGGATTTTATCAAGGCTAATGGTGAATTCGTTACCATGGTTGGACTAACACATCTCGGTGAACCAACCATTGGTATTGTGGTAGAGCCAGCTACTGGATTGGAGCTTTATGCATGTAAGGGTTTGGGTGCCTATAAAAGCTGGCTTTCTCAAGGAGATAAGTCATCAAGGGTAAATATGATT
>Ga0209991_10001330_pt1 | contig 11161 bp, 11 predicted proteins | sample ChitaG_FD_183167 | JGI IMG/M metagenome (GOLD analysis project Ga0209991, IMG submission 183167) | Deep subsurface microbial communities from South Pacific Ocean to uncover new lineages of life (NeLLi) - Chile_00310 metaG (SPAdes)... | ecosystem: Environmental > Aquatic > Marine > Oceanic >...
AGCATCACAGCGGAGGAGATACAGCAGTTCGTCAAAGACAACCTGGCGCGCTACAAGGCCCCGCGCGAGGTGGTGTTCCTCGACGATCTGCCGCGAAACCCGTCGGGCAAGATCCTCAAGCGTGAGCTGGCCGCAATGGAGGGCTGACATTGCGCGGCAGCGTCATGCGGCCCGGATCGTGGCCGCTGGCAGCGCACCGGCCCATCCGCATGCCACCCTGGACCTATGCGCGACGATAGATCGCCCAATCAGCAGCGGCTGGAGGCAGACCTCGTCCTTTCCGGCGGCGGCGTCAAGGGCATCGGGCTGATGGGGGCAGCCGTGGCGTTGAAAGACGCGGGCTATTCGATTCAGCGGGTATCGGGAACCTCGGCAGGCTCGTTCGTTGGCGCTATCGTCGCCGCCGCTGCACATGGCGATCAGCTAGACGGCAATCAGCTCAGAGAACTTGCGTTGAGTGTGCAGTACCAGAAGTTTCGTGACAGCAGATCGGTCGGCGGGCTGCCCCTCATCGGGCCGGCATGGGGCCTGCTGCGCGATACGGGCCTCTACCGCGGCGACTTCGCCCGCCAGTGGATGGAAAGCGAACTGCGGAACCTCGGCGTGAGCACGTTCGGCGATTTAGCCATCGACGACAACCGGCTCTTACCCGAACGCCGCTACCGGCTAGTCGTCACCATCGCTGACTTGACGACCGGGCAACTGGTGCGGCTTCCGTGGGACTACCGCCGAGTCTATGGACTCGACCCCGACGAACAGTCGGTAGCCGAAGCGGTACAGGCCTCGATGGCCATCCCGTTCTTCTACCGCCCGGTCACATTGGCCAGCGGCACAGGCCAGGAGTCCACACTCGTTGATGGGGGTGTGCTGTCTAACTTCCCGATCGACTCGTTCGACCGCCCAGACCGTAAAGCACCACGGTGGCCGACTTTTGGCGTCACCGTGATTCCGTATTTGCCCCTCTCAACGATCGCCACGATGATCCCGACGTGGGCGCCACCACTGCGCAACAACTACACCCTGCTGGAAAACTTGATAACCACCATGCTGGGCGGCCACGACCGCGCGTATCTCGGCTTACCGTGGGTCAAGGTACGAACCATCGAAGTCGACTCCGCCCACGTTGGCGTGCTCAACTTCGCCGTCAGCGACGACGACGCTAGAACGCTCTACAACAACGGATACTCGGCCGTGAAGGAATTCCTCACGACCTGGGATTGGCAGCAATACCTTGAGCACTTCCGGGGACTCCACGACGCCGACGGTGCGCAATAAGGGGCACTAACGCTCGACGGCCACACGTGCCTCACGCACAGCTTTTGACGTCCTGCCCGCAGTGTATTTCGTTGTGCGTAACCGCCAACACCGCGCGAAGCTATCCGATCGGCAACCCGTCGTTAGCACGCTCCCTGAATTCGATCCCTCGAGCCCACCCCGCGTCGTCGCGGTGCGCCATTCTCCAGTGGGACTGCTCGCTGGCTTACTTGTCGGCGTCCCGCTGGGTTTCCCAGTCTGGATTCTCCTGGCGTTCTTGAATATCGCTGTGCTCATCGTGCTTGGGCTGGCTTGTCACATGGCGATAGCGGTTGCGGGCCAGCAGGGTCACCTTCAAGTCGTCGATCAGCGGGTCGAGGTATTGCGACCGGTATTCGCCGTCGCCGACCGCGCGGGCGGTGATGTTCATGAATGTCAGTGCCGCCATGAACATTGTGATCTGGATCAACGAGTTCGGCACCGGGAAGTCGATACCGAACACCGTCCCGTGGCTGGAGCCACCTTCGCTCCATGCCGCGAGGACTCCCGGGTTCAGCGGGATCAGCCCCAGCACGAAAAAGATTCCTGCGGTGACGACGGCGACCATCGAGACCTGCACGATCTGGGTTGCGGTGATCACAAACACCACGTTCAAGCGTTCACCCAGATTCAGCGGCTCATTGGCCGGTAGATCCGGCATCTTCTCGAAGGGCGTACCGGCCAGTTGATCCGCATGCTCCTGTGGCGGATCGGCCGACTTCATCAACGGCCGAACCCGCTCCAGGGTGCCGGAGAGCAGAAAGGCGCAGGCGATCGTGAGCAGAAATGCCAAGGCCATCCACATCCGGGGCCGGGACTCATGGGAGGCCATCTGCCACATAGGGGTGTTGAAGAACACCAAGAAGGTAAGGAGCACCATCGGCAGCGACCGCATCAACAGAGCGCCTACGGCAGACAACTCCCACAACGTCAGTCGGACTGCCCAGCCGAGCACCGAGCCGATGCCCGACGCAGTCAGCGCCAGCATCAACGCGATCATGCCGGCCGTGATGCCCCAGGTGATCGCGTCGCCGATCGCCGCTGCCGAGACGGCTACCCCCGCCGCCACTGCGGAGGCGATGGCCTGCGCACGGTTGGTAGTCATTCGAGCAACAATCCAGCCGACGGCAGCGGCCAGTGGCAATGCCAGGAGGATGACTGCCAGCTCGCCCCAGTTATAGGTGGTCGGATTGGCGGGGATGTCGCGGCTGGCTCCCCGGTCAGGAGATAGATCAGCAGCGAGCAGGCAGCGACGGTGGCGAATCCGGCCAGACCAGGCGCCGAGCGCGACCACACCGCGCGCAACAAGCCGGTCCGCGTCAAAACCGAGGGCAGGCCCCGGTCGAGAAACCAGCGCTCCGCGGCATGGGGTGCGCTCACGGGGGCCGCCACGCCACCCTATCGCCAGAGACTTGCCGCCCAGGCTGATCGGATGCAACTGATCATCGGGACCGAGGTCGGGATTCCGAGCCGATTAGGGTTCATCGTCATGCGAGGGCCGAAGAACAGCCCCGACCGCACACTGGCGAACGGTTATACCTCGGGAATGCCTAAGATCCCCGCCAGGCCGAGATTGAGAACGATCGCAAAGAAGCCCGCGGCTGTGGGGCCATTTTTCTGTTCGTAGATGTCGACTAGCGCATCGTTGGAAACCCCAACCGGTGCATCGACCACCACAGGGATGATTGTGCTGCCATCGTCTGCGTCCACGGTGAAGGTCACTTTGTTGTAGAGATCGGCAGCAAAGGCGGCCTGTGTCAGCGCCTGGAGGGTCGGCTCGTAGGTCCATGCGCCGGTGGAGGCGTCGACTGCGACGACACCGAGTTCCGCCTCGACAGGTGTCGTCAGCGTATAGGTGGCTTGGTCACTGGGCTCGACGACGTCGATGCTGCCCGTCACCACACCGGTAGCCGCGTCGACTGAGGTGACGTTGTATCCGGCCTTCACCGTCAAGCTGACTTCGGCGGTGTTGGCGCTGGCGGTCCCAGCGGCATCTTTGACCCCGTAAACGAACGAGGCCGGACCGGTGTAGTCGGCGTCGGGGGTGAAGGTCACCGATCCATCCGCATTACGCACCACCAGCCCGCCAGAGCGCGGTTCCACCGAGTTCACCGCCAGGGTGTCACCGTCGGCCAGATCCGGGTCGGTGTCGTTGCCCACCAACATCTGTACCGGCGGCAACGGTGGGAACGAACTCTTCGTCACAGCCGCACACAGTCAGTCCCTGCTGCGAATCCTGCTGGGCGAAGGCGATCCCCCACTGGTGTAAACGGTGCAAACAGACCGAGCGTTGTTAGCCCGAGGCAGGGAGATAAGCCGCCCTCCCCCGGCACGCGGTGCAACCGAGGCAGCGCCTAGCTACCTGCACCCCTTTCGGCGAGCTACCCCGAACCTAACGGTTGGGACGGGGTGAACACCACAGGCATCGACTCCAGCCCGCTGACGAAGTTAGCGGGCCGCAAGGGCAGTGGATCCCCTGAGGCGAGCGCTAGGTCAGGCAGCCGCTCCAGCACCCGCCGGGTCATCATGTTCAGTTCGAGACGGGCCAGCTGATTTCCCATGCAGAAATGCGTCCCAAATCCGAATGCCAAGTGACTGTTGGGATCTCGGGTGATCTGGAAGCTATTCGGATCGTCGAACACCGATTCGTCGAAGTTCGCCGACTCGAACATCAGCAGTATTTTCTCGTCCTTGCGCAGTTGCGTCCCGTAGAACTCGGTGTCCTCGGTAACCGTGCGGGCCATGTTCTTGAGCGGCGTCGTCCAGCGCAGCATCTCCTCGATCGCGCCGGCAAGCAACGAGTCAGGGTCACGTTGCAGCTGCTCCCATTGTTCGGGGTGGCGAATCAGTTGTTCGGTGCCGCCGGACAGGGTGTGCCGGCTGGTCTCATCGCCGCCGACCAGGATCAGCAGCGTCTCGCTGACTATCTCATCGTCGGTCAGCCGCTGGCCGTCCACTTCGGCATGCACCAGAACGCTGGTCAGATCGTCGGTCGGCTCCTTGCGCCGGGCCGCGATGGTGTCCAGGGTGAACTGCGTGTAGGCGGCGTAGGCGTCCAATGCGGCCTGCCAGTTGGCTTCGGCGACAGTTGAACTCAGAGCGACGACCAAGTCGTCCGTCCACTTCAGGAACATTTCGCGCTGCTCGGGACGCACGCCGAGCATGTCGCCGATCACGGCCATCGGCAACGGCGCGGCGAGATCCCAGACGAAGTCGCATTCGCCACGTTCACACACCGCATCGATCAGGTTGTCGACCACCGCGGCAATCGACGCCTCCTTGTCACGCACCCGCTTGCGGGTAAAACCGGAATTGACCAGCTTGCGCCGCAGCAGGTGTTCGGGATCGTCCATGTCGATCATGTGCGGCAGCGGTCCCTGGTCCGGACGGATACCGCCCGCATTGGAGAACATCTCGGGTGCCCGCTCCGCGTCGATCACCGCTTGATACGTCGTGGCGGCGGCCAGCCCGTTGCGGTCCCGGAAAACCGGCTGGTTGGCCCGCATCCAGGCATATGCCGCGCGCGCCTTGCCGGAGGCGTAGAACTCGCCGTCGGTCAGATCGACGTCGGGAATCGTTGTTGTCATTGAGTGCCCACTCTCCGTGTTGCCAGTCGTCCTGCTCGGATTATTGAGAGGCTCATGTCTGCCTGCCCAACACGCCATCGCTGGCACGGTACTTACCATGCCGATACGTATCCGCACAGCAGATTTGCATTCTCCCCGTCCAGCTAGGCTAAGTCACGATGGTGGCGTGCCATAGACCCCGCTGGCGGGGAACTGACGGAAAACCGCTTGGCCGCCACCGCGTTGCGGCGCGACTGTATGAGGATTTCGAGCACGTCGCCGCGCTACACAAGGTCAACAACTTGACGATGCCATCGAGACGGTTCAGACACCACGGGTCGCTCACAACGTCAGACGATGCGCTTCAGTTAGCCATCCGGTCATGTCCATCTGTTCGAACAGGTCCGTGGCCCGGTTCAGCGCGGTGCTGGCCGCTGTCGCGTCGCCTCGCCTCGCCTCGCAAGAATTCTCGAATGATAGAAGTGCGCTTGCGCCAAGAACGGACGTTGCCCTCTGACCGTGGCGAGTTCGATGCTTCGCTGGATGTGCTCGTCGGCGACCTCAGGGGTGGCCCCGCTGTTCGACGCAACGATCGCTTGCGCCCAGTACGCCCAGTACGCGCGCAACCTCGCAGGCACGATTCGGCTGCCTGCAGAGACTCCTCGCTGCGTCCGACTTCGGCGTAGCAGAGCGCTAGAGGACCGAGCACCCGCCCATAAATCGCGAAGATGGTTCCTTGTTTCGCGATCTGCGCCATCTCTTCCAACATGGCGATGGCGCCAAGGTGATCGCCCAACATAAATCGGGCGTGAGCCACCACGGAGCCCGCGACGCTTACGGTGAACATGTTCTCGACGCCGCGCGCGTAGGTGAGGCTTCCGGTGGCTGCCTGGCTGGCCGAGTGCCAGTCGCCCTGCAGAAAAGACGCAAGCCCGGACCAATAGTGCGCGTTCCATTGTCGAGGAAGATCATGACACGCGCGTCCGGCCTGCAAGGCTCTCTCGGTCGCCTCATGCGCCCTTTCGAATTCCCCGAGGTGCGCGTAGTTATCGATCAGGAGTGCTGCTGCGTGAGAGCGATCTGGCAGTTCGCCCACTTCTGCATGCAACGCATAACCTGCCTCGAGGTGTTTCACCGAGTCACGGAATTGAGCCGCTTGATTGGCAACATATCCGAGGCCGGTGACACCGTGGGCTTCGAGTGCCTTGGAGTTTTCGCTGTTTGTCCTCGGTCTGTTCGGCCGCGTCGACCCGTCGCAGGGCGCGTTCGTAGTAAACCCTTGCATCCACCAGCGCGAAGCACCTGGTCGCCTTGTCCCCAGCTAGCTCTAAGTACCGAGTTGCCCGCTCGGATGCATCGCTTCGGTCGTAGTGGAACGCGAGCACATCGAGGTGTTCTTCCAGGCGCTCGGCATAGAGTTCTTCGATGGCCTCAGCGACCAACTTGTGCAGTGCGGCGCGCTGCTTACGCAGGATCGTGTCGTAGGTGACCTCCTGTGTGATCACATGCTTGAACTGGTATGACAGTTTCGGGCTGCTTCGGAGCAACCGAATGAGATCTTCGCCACAGAGGTTCTGAAGAAGTGGCGATAAATCATCGCGACCCCCAAGCACCCGATCGAGTATCGGCACGAGAAACTCGCGACCAATCACCGACGCAGGCCGCAGCAGCGACCTGGAATCGGGATCCAACCTATCCAGCTTGGTGTGAATTACGGCTTGGACGGTTTCGGGAAGGGCGACGTCATCGAGACGCTGTTCGAGCGTCACGTGCCCACCAGCCACTCGAACGATGTCTTGGTCCCACAACAGTCCACACAGCTCTTCGACAAAGAACGGATTGCCACCTGAGCGTTTGAGGATGCCGGCTGCCAACGTATCGGGCAGTTCCGTGGCGCCGTAGATCGCTTGGATCATCGACGCGGTGCCGCCTGGGTCCAGCGACCCGAGTTCGATGCCCGCGTCAACGACATCATCCCAGGCCGGCAAGTACTCCGGTCGGTAGTTCACCACGAGCAGCGTGCAAGCAGCCCTCACGGTGCCCACGACGTGCATCAAGGCGGCTTCGGAGCCCTCATCCACCCAGTGCCAGTCTTCGAGCAACACGATCAGGGGTCCTCGGCGCCCGAGCGCGGCCAAGGTGGCCGCCAACCCGACATGAATGCTGCGTTGCAACCCCTTACCGGAGAGCTCGTCTGGAATCGGGTATCGGTCGCTTGGAATCGACAGTATGCGTAGCAGGGCAGGCAAATGCTCGCCGAGTGCAGGATCGAGAGCCAGGACGCCATCGACGACTTTTTCCTGCATTGCCGTCGGGGAATCGACTTCATCGATCCCAAACGCGAGGCTGAGCACACCGGTGAAGGGAAGGTAGGCGGAGTGCTGTCCGTGGGATTGGCAGCGACCGCGCAGAATCAAGGCATCCGACGCTTGGGACTTCACCCGATTCAGGAACTCGGCGACCAGGCGGCTCTTGCCCACGCCGGCCTCGCCGCGAACGGTCACGAATTGGCCCTGGCCCATTTTCGCTTTCGAAAAAGCCGCGTGCAGCGATGCCAATTCTTTTTCCCGCCCCGCATACGGCGTGAAGCCCCTGATCTCTGCCGCCTCGATACGCGTCTGCACGGCTGTCTTTTTCAGAACGCGATACGGCACCGTGGCCTCGGACTTGCCCTTCATCTAGATCGAGCCGACCGCCTCTGTCTGGAAGTAGGGTGCGACCAACTGTTGCGTCACCGGACTCACGAAGACTTCGTCGTTGTTGGCCGCGGCCAACAACCGAGCGCCGGTATTGACGACGTCTCCGGTGAGGCCAAACGTTCCGTCCCGATGATCGCGCATGTTCGTCACGATGAGACCGGTGTTGATCCCGGAGTGCATGCGAAGTGATCGACCGACTTGCTTATCCACCTCCGCGCTCAGTCCGCGAACAAACGTGTGCAGTTCCAGCGCGGCGTGGACCGCGCGGCATGGGTCATCTTCATGGATCGCTGCGCCTCGAGCGCCTCAATCGCGTCCTTTAGCTCCCGAACTTCCTCAACGCGATGGGCCACGGATTCGCCCCCAATGTTCGGTAGAGCCGGAAACTATTTTAGCGCCCCCTACGCCTTATCCAGCGCCGACAACTGGTGCGAACGAGCGCGCGAAGATTCAAGCCATCATAGGCGCGCTCGATGAGCGCCGGCCCCCGGACGGGGAACCAATCCGCGGCCGCGGCTACCTCGAATACTCCGACCACCGCGCCCCTGACTGTTGCGCTGACCAGTTGAGTCCAAGCCGAGCGACATAAGTTAATCGCTAGGGCGAAACACTGCCTGCGGCATCGCGGTGTCCACCTCCGTCAACTGAGCGGAAAGGCCAGCCGCAGCACGAATTTCGGCGAAGGCGCCGATCATCGCAGCAGTCGCCTCGTGTGGCTCGCTCAGCGTTCGGTCGTCGGCGAGCACCGAGATATTGAGCTGGTCGACATAGCTCCACACCGTGATATTGATGCCCGCTCCGACCGCCACCGGACCTACCGAGTAGATCTCGGTGACGACCGCGCCGGCGATGCAGCCGCGTTTCCGCGGACCTGGAACATTTGAGATGGTGAGGTTGAAGGAGTTCGCCTTCTCACGCCCTGACATCCACCGCATCACCGCTATCACCGCCACGGCCGGCGAGTACTCGATACTTGTGCTGATCGTCCGTCGCCCCAGCAACTCTTGGTCTTCCTTGGCATTTGTTGTGGCCACGTTGATCAGACGCACTCGTTCGAGAGGATCGGAAATCTGCACAGGCAGCGACACCGACATCATGCTCAGCTCATTGCCGGCGATGCGATCGGGCGAAAGGTCGATGCTCGCCGGCACGGTGGCGATGAGCGGCTGGTCTGCCTGCCCGTCATACTTCAGTAGCAGGCCCCGCAACGCTCCCGAGGCTATTGCTAGTAGTAGGTCGTTGATCTTGATGCCGAGGTGCTTGGCCGTCTGTTTGGCCTCTGCCAGCGACAGCGTCGCGGTGGCGAACGTGCGCCGCGACGACAGCTTATGGTTCATGAAAGTGGCCGGCGGGCTGAAGTCGCGGGCGAGGTCCGGGTGTTGCCCGCGTTCACGCACTCGCTGCTGAAGGCGCGCGAGGCCGCCGAGACCGGCCGTCAATGCCTGCGGGAGTCGACCCAATTGGGCCACGTGGTCCACGCCGGCGGCGAGTAGCAGCTCGGCGGTCGACGGGGACGGGTCGGCGACGTAGCCAGCCTGGTCGTCGTCGACCGATTCCGGCCACTCCATGGCCAGCGCCATCAGGTTCGCTGACGCGACCCCGTCGGCGAGCGCGTGGTGGACCTTGGAGATGATCGCAACCCGATGGTCTACCAGGCCTTCTGCGTAGTAGATCTCCCAGAGTGGATAGTTACGGTCCAGCGGTGTGCTGGCGATCTCACCAATCACGGCATCGAGTTCCCGACGCCCCCCGGGTGAGGGCACCTGCACTTGGCGCAGGTGATAGCCAAGGTCGAGCTCTACTCGCTCGCGCCACATCGGGCGGTGCAAGTGCAGAGGAATGTCAACAAGTTGGTAGCTCAGAGGTTCCAGTCGATGAAGTCGATGTTTGAAGGTTTCCACGAACGCGTCGAACGTCGCCTCGTCGGCGAAGTCCTTTGTGTCCACGACGGCGATCTTCAACGTGTGCTGGTGCACGTTCGGCGTTTCAATGTACAGAAAGAACGCGTCCCAAGCGTTGAGTCGCTTCATCGGTTCCACCCCGCTCCCAGTCGACTTGATGCCAAGCTACGCCTTGACGGGCCGTTCCGGGGCGTTGGGCGAGGTGTACCTAGCCCGGCACCTCGCGATCGGTAGTGCCGTGGTCCTCGGTGAGCCCGGGGGCGGACTCGTCGCCCTTGGGTTCGTTGACTGAACGAAGGAAGTCAGGTTGTGGTGTAGTCATCGTTACGTTTTCCCTTTCGGGCTTGTGGGTCAGATGTCGAAGTTCTCGTCGGGAAACCAAGTGCCGGTGGATAATCGGTTCCTCAGGTCGCGTACTGCCATGGCCATGCGGGTGCGTGCTGCTCTTCAGTAACCTGCTATCCCGAAGCTGTCGGATTAGTTCTCCTCCGAGAACCATGTTGCGGTTGTGCGGAGCCAACGCCAACGAACTCAGTTGCTGCCTGTCGGGCACCGCGCTGGTTTCGGGCCCAGGGCCTGCAGTCAGCGACCACGACGCTCAGCGATAGTGGTGTTCTCTGGTATCCGCTGATAACTCGTTGTCGCAGCTAGGCGCCCATTCCGACTCCTAGCGAACATTGCTGAACATGAGCGGAAACCGGGCTGGTTTGGGTACGAATTGTGGCTGCTACACCGGCACCGGCGAGCAACCAAGTGGCCGCGGCCAGCCAAGCAAGGCCTGAGAAGGCCGCATCGCATGCCTTGGGGTGCCCCTCCCCATCCCTCTGACGCACCGCTGGCAGACCCCTGACCGTAGGCCCCTTGGCACGTTAGCAACGCCCGCCCCCGTGGCAAGTCGGTGGCGGGCGTCGAGTTGCGGCTTACCGGGGAAAGAGCATGAGTATTCGCGAGTCCGACTGCGATACGTCGCCGCCGTCAGTGGCGGGCCTGAGTACCTCTACGGTCTTCTCGCCGCTGGTGTCGACGCCCGATGGCCTGGGCTCATCGGCCATCGCGGTTCCAGTGCCGAGGACACCGAGACCGGTCATGGCGGCACCGAGGGTGAGAACTTTCTAAATGGCGGGTCGTTTCATGATGTGTGCTCCATTCATCTCATCTGTTGTCACGCGTATTTCGCGGTCATGTTCAGATTCCCGGACCGATGTGAACCCTGGAGGAGATGAAGGTGAGTGGTCTCTCATGTTGGGCTACGACTGCCGTGAAGGACTGTCACGCCAATTGAAACCTGTAGCGGCACAGTTTGTTTTGGAGATGCCGAGATGAGGGAGACGTCCATGATCCAGGCGGATGCCGCGGGCGCGGTGATGGGCGTGCTTCGCAACCGCGTCGCGCACCACGAACCCCTCCGCGATGGATTCTCTACCCGGCCAGCGCACCGACCAGCGCCAAAAGGACAGCTCGTCGCCTTACAGCGACCGAGGGGCTTTTTGGCATACATACAACTCGCTCGGATGATCGATCGCGACCTGGCGGAGGGACAGGCGCGGGCGGTGCGGGAGGCGCCGGAACATCGGGGAAACTGGGTGTATCGATAACGAGACAACCCGCTGACCGGGGCTGGCGGCCGAGCGGCAATGCCTTAGGTGGCAGTGACGCCGGAGAATGTGACAGGATTAACGCACCGTAGTCGAGGAAGACGGCG
>Ga0209991_10001332_pt1 | contig 11159 bp, 14 predicted proteins | sample ChitaG_FD_183167 | JGI IMG/M metagenome (GOLD analysis project Ga0209991, IMG submission 183167) | Deep subsurface microbial communities from South Pacific Ocean to uncover new lineages of life (NeLLi) - Chile_00310 metaG (SPAdes)... | ecosystem: Environmental > Aquatic > Marine > Oceanic >...
GCTTACTACGAGCGGTGCGCTTGGCTGGTGAGCTTGGTTTTAGTATTGATAATGAGACCGTGTCTCTTATTCGGCGCCATTGTCACCTTATAGCCAATGTAGCCGGTGAGCGGATAAGAGAGGAACTGCTTCGGCTCCTGGCTATTCCTCAAAGCAAGCTTTTGCCCTACCTAGATGAATTAGGTTTACTAACGGCTATGATTCCAGAGCTTAATCAGACAAAAGGGGGCAACCAGCCCAAGGAACATTTCTGGGATGTTTTTGACCATTCTATAGAGACGGTAGTTGCTGTTGACTTTGTGCTCAGGCAGGGAGGGTGGGAATATGCCAATGACGAAGTCTTGGCGGTTGTCCCATGGTCAGCAGTGCTGGCTCACCACTTTGAGCTAGAAGTTAGTAGCGGTAGCACCAGAAGGTCGCTACTCAAGCTAGCGGCTCTGCTTCATGATATTGCCAAACCTCAGACCAAAACTATTGACGAAGGTGGTCGGATACGTTTCTTAGGACATGCTAAGGAAGGGGCAGCTATGGCGGTCAATATTCTGGAAAGGCTAAGGTTTAGTGGTAAAGAAGTGAGATTAGTGGAAATTATGGTGAGGCATCACCTCCGCCCAGGGCAGATGAGTCATAATGAGCTTCCCTCACGACGGGCTATATACCGTTATTTTCGCGATACCGGAGAGGCTGGCATTGACATACTGTTTTTGAGCCTGGCTGACCACCTAGCCACCAGAGGTCCACAGCTAAATCTAGCTCAATGGCAAGAGCATGCTCAAATGGTAGAATATATACTCTCTCAGCGTTTTCAGGAGGAGACTTTGGTCACGCCGCCTAAGCTAATTGATGGGCATGATTTAATCAATATCTTTAGTATAAGCCCGGGACCTAAAATTGGACAACTTCTGGAAGCAGTACGTGAGGCACAAGCCGCCGGTGAGCTGACTGCCAGGCAGGAGGCGCTAGCTTACATTCGTGAGCAGCTAACCACTGAGAGGTGCAAATAGCTATGACTAGAAGAAATATGCTGGTTTTTACCACTATATTAGCTCTCTTCGCCTTTGCTATTTGCACTCTTATTTTACCTATGTTTGATAGGGAGCAGATACGGCTCGGGCTTGACCTTGTCGGTGGTAGCCATTTAGTTTATCAGGCTCAATTCCCTGAGGGGGCTACTGGGGAGGATAAGGCAAGGGCTATGAATAGGGCACTGGATACCATCCGAACCCGTATTGATAGATATGGGGTCACCGAGCCTATCATCCAGGAGCAGGAGGGTGAGCGTATCCTGGTCCAGCTTCCTGGATTTACCGATATTGAAGCCGCCAAGAGTCTGGTGGAGCAAACCGGTTTCCTTGAGTTTAGAGAGGTAGAATTGAATAATGGTAATCCCGTTTACCTTGGTGATTATTTGGAGAACCCGAACCCTGAGTTTTTCAATAAAGGTGAGGATGGTACTCGTATATTTGTTGATGAAAACGGCAATCCCATAGCCTTTCTAATCAAGGATGAAGAAGACGTTCTAATCTACACAGATGAGGCGGGTAACCCCATTGACCTAGAGGAGGTAAAAAGGCGAGCCGAAGAAGTACTAAGTGAGGCTGTACCGGGTTCGTGGGCACTTTTATCCTGGATACTAGCCAGAGGCGATGACGGCACTCAACTTACCGGTGGCTTCTTAAAAGAGGCTAGGCCTAGTATTACTACCGGTATAACCGCCGAGCCTGAGGTTGCTATTGAGTGGAACGAGGAAGGGGGGATAATCTTTGATGATATTGCTGAGCGACTATATTCCAGACCAAGCGAGTCTCCGGAGCGGTGCATAGGCATTTTCTTAGATAATATACTCATTTCCAGCCCTCAGATTATTGAGCCAGCATATCATGGTAGTGGAGTTATTACCGGTAATTTTACCATTGAAGAGGTAGAGCATTTAGCTAACCTGCTTGAATCTGGTGCTTTACCTATGCCTTTACAGAAGCCACCCCTCTATGAGGAAATGGTCTCGGCTACATTGGGGGCTGATTTCATTGATATGAGTATTAAGGCGGGGATAATTGGCATAATACTAATAATGCTATTTATGATTATCTACTACCGCCTGCCTGGAGTTTTAGCCAGTCTGGCTTTAATTTTTTATGGGACAGTGGTATTAGCCTTATTTAAGTTGATACCGGTGACCCTTACCCTGGCTGGGATTGGCGGTTTTGTCCTGTCTATAGGTATGGCGGTAGATGCCAATGTGCTTATTTTTGAACGGATGAAGGAGGAATTAAGGACAGGACGGACTTTAGGGGCAGCTATTGAGACTGGCTTCAATCGTGCCTGGACAGCTATCAGGGATAGTAATATAACTACCTTTATTGTCTGTGGCATTCTCTATTGGTTAGGTAAAAATATTGTGGCTAGTGCTCCGGTAATGGGCTTTGCCTTAACCCTGTTTATCGGTGTGGCAGTAAGCATGTTTACCGCTATTGTGGTTACTCGGACATTGCTGCGACTATTCGTAGGCACTCGTCTAGCGCAGCGGACTTCGCTATTTAGTGTATACTCAGGAAGAAGATAATGTTTGATATTGCCGGTAGAAGGTTCTGGTTTTTTCTTATTTCAGGAGTAGTCATACTTATTGGCATTATTTCTCTGGCGACCTTTGGTCTCAAAACAGGAATTGAATTTAGCAGCGGCTCTAGATTGAGGATAAGCTTTGATGAGCAAAAAGTGAGCCAAGACCAATTAAAACAGGAATTGGCTAACTTAGGCTATCCCAATGCTATTATTCAGAGCGAAATTCGACCCACAGGACCGGGAGATTTTCTTATTCGCACCCGCGAATTAATGGGGGAAGATAAGGCACAACTAGAGGCTGGACTAACGGCTGAATTTGGTCATCTCACCGAGAAAGAATTCGGTGGTGTGTCTCCCGAAGTGGCTACGGAGACAGCACGTAATGCGGCTATCGCTGTAGCTGTGGCAGCCATTGGTATTCTCCTTTATATCACCTGGGCATTTCGTCGGATGCCAAGTCCTTTCCGCTATGGCACCTGTGCCATTGTAGCCCTGCTCCATGATATGCTGGTAGTATTGGGGATTTTTTCCATCCTCAGCGGCATACTGGACTGGGAAATCAATTTGATGTTTATTACTGGCGTATTAGCTGTTATTGGCTATAGCGTGAATAACACCGTCGTCGTTTTTGATAGAATACGCGAGAATCTGACTAAGGGTGTAAGCTCCAACTTTGAGGTTGTAGTTAATAACAGCCTGGTTGAGACCCTGAGCCGTTCCTTGAATACCAGCCTGACTACTCTCATCGTGGTCTTAGCCCTGTTGCTCTTTGTGGGGGCATCAATTCAGAATTTCGCTGTGGTGTTACTGATTGGCATTGTTGCCGGAACTTATAGCTCACTCTGTATCGCCCCTCAGTTGCTGCTAGTTTGGGAGAGAGGTGAGTGGGGAAGATTTATTCGGCGGCTACCCGCAGCCAAAGCTAAGGGCGGGTGATAGGTGATGTTTTCTACCACAAGTGGTGCGGTTAAGCTTTCCCTCATAGTTGTAATCGGGCTAACTGTGCTCAAGGTAGCGGTAGCGGTCATAACCGGAAGCATTAGCATTTTTGCTCAGGCAGCGGATAGTTTCTTTGACCTGTTTGCTGTGGCAATCACTTTCTTTGCTGTGGGTATAGCTGCCAAGCCTGCCGATGAAGAGCACCCCTTCGGTCACGGCAAAGTAGAGGATATTGCAGCTATAGTCCAGGCGGTACTGATTCTTACTGTTGGTGGCTTGATAATCTATTCAGCAATACGCCGAATAATAACCGGAGTAACAGTAGAGCTGACTGAAATCGGAATAGGGGTAATGCTGGTTTCCATAATAGCTAGCATTTTCCTTTCTCGTCACTTGCTCAAGGTATCACAGGCTACAGGTTCAATAGCGCTAGAGGCAAATGCTCGTAATATTGCTGCCGATGTCTACTCGGCGGCGGGGGTACTGGTGGGATTGGTGGCTGTGCGTTTTACCGGACTTAGTATTCTTGACCCTATCGTGGCCCTGGTAGTAGCCTTATTTATCCTAAAAATAGCTTATGATATATTGAGGAAGTCATTTGGAGGGCTGATTGATGTTAGGTTACCCCAAGCGGAAGAGGATGAAATAAGGTCTTGTATTATGGAGCACGGTGGTGAGCTAGTAGGTTTCCATAAACTGCGTACTCGTAGGGCAGGAAACCAGCGCTTCATTGAATTTCACCTAGTAATGCCTAAGAATGTTAGCGTGGAAGAGGCACACCGGGTATGCGACCACTTAGAGCAGGAGATAGAAAATAGGCTGCAACATACCAATGTAACTATTCATGTTGAACCCTGTAGCACAGAGTGTGACCAGTGCTCTGTTTCCTGTAGCCTACGCAAGTGAGACCTACTTTAATGTATTCCCCTTCACAAAATTAGCCCAAAGCCTGAACTACCAATTGGAGACCTAGATACAGGAACCAGACTCCAAAGCCGATAAGTAATAGGCTGCAAATAATAAACAACCACTCATGAAATTTTCTTCCCCAGAGCGATTGAGTTCGGTAAATAAGAATTGAAATAAATGAGAGCCATATCAAATCACATAGCCAGTGGACAGGAATAAACAAAATAAATCCGGTCAAGCCAAAATTTAGGGAGTTCATTATAAGCATACTACCTATAGTTGCCCACCATAGGATAAAAAATGGATTGAAGAGGCTAGTAACCACTCCGGCAACAACTGCGTTATAGGCTAAGTCCTTGCCCTTTTCTATCACCCCAGCCCTTGCCCTGAACATGTCTACACCAAGCCAGATTATCATAGCCCCACCGACCAGATTTAGAACGAGCCTTACTAGCTCAAGCTGGAAGAATTGAGCCAGACCAAAGTATATAAGCAATATCAGAGGGATTTCTACCACAGCATGCCCCAGGGCTATCTGCATGCCGGCAAATTGGGACTTATAGCTTTTGGCTACGGTCACGGCAAACATGGGACCGGGCATCATTACCCCTGATAATGAAATTATGACCACACTCAGCAAAAACGGGAACATAAAAGCAACCTTGGGCAATTTTAGCATACACTTCACTTAATGTCTCCAGATTGATATGATAAATCAAGGTTTATGTGGCGTTAGTTGAGGTTGCCTTAGTACAGCCATTACTGTAAAATGAGCAGTAAAAAGTTTGAGAGGTGAAGCAGTGCCTATCTATGAGTATGAGTGTGGTCTTTGCCAGTTTCGTTTTGAAAGGAAGCAAGGGTTTGATGAGGAGCCAATAGCTATGTGTCCTAAATGTCAGGGAAAAGCTCGCCGCGTCTTTCACTCTAATCCTGTTATTTTTAAAGGGAGCGGCTTCTATTCTACAGATAATCGTACTACAGATAATCGTACTACGGATAGTCGTACTAAGGATAGTCGTAGTACAGATAATCGTACTACGGATAGTCGTAAAGGTAGCCCTATTGAGCAGGCTAGGAGGAAAGCACAAGACAAGGGAAAATAAAAGGAGAAGTAGAGTGTGAAGGCGCTACTACAGCGAGTTACTGAAGCCTCGGTTAGTGTTGGCGGTGAGGTAGTGGGTAGGATAGGTCCGGGGCTGGTGGTCTTTGTCGGAGTAGCTAAAGGGGACACAGAAAAGGATGCGCAGTATCTGGCACAAAAGATTGTCAATCTGCGCCTTTTTGCTGATGAAGAGGGCAAGTTTAACCTTTCGGCTCTGGATATTAAAGGTGAACTATTGGTGGTAAGCCAGTTTACCCTGTTGGCTGATACCAGGAAAGGGCGTCGTCCTGATTTTATCGAGGCAGCACCGCCAGCCCAAGCCAAAGAATTGTTTGAGCAGTTTGTGGAGCAGGCTCACGCTACCGGGCTAAAGGTGGAAACTGGACGTTTCCAGCAATATATGCAGGTAGAAATTCATAATGATGGACCAGTAACGATACTATTGAATAGTCGGGGGTAAATTATTAAAATAAATTTCAATTGAGACTCTGTGCAATTGCACATGGTTGAAAAACTTATTTTGTTGTGGTATAACTCACGAAGAGGAAGTTAGATGAACAACCCCGGAGGTATAGGTAGTAAACTAAGCGAATTGGGGTATCGGCTGACACCTCAGCGGATAATGATTCTGTCAGCTATTGAAAATAGTGATGACCATATTAGTGCTGAGGAAATCTATGCCCAGGTGGTGGCTAAATACCCCAATGTTAACATCTCAACCGTCTACCGCACTCTGGAACTACTGAAACGACTTGGTCTGGTAACTGAGACCGACCTCGGGGAAGGCAGGGTTAGATACCATCCTGCCGATAAAGGGCATCACCATCACCTGGTTTGCAAAGAGTGTGGTGCCATAATTGACCTTGACGAATCAGTGATGGCTCCGGTTAAGGATACCTTGCTTCGTGAATATAAGTTTATCGCTGACCTAGGGCACCTAGCTATTTTTGGTCGCTGTGTAAATTGTAGTAAATAATTTTTTTGAGTTATTGTTGCATCCTGTTGCGGATGCAGTAAATTGCATCAGGCTTAAAGGGGGTAATATGGACAACGATGAAAGAGTTAAACTCAAGACTCTGTTAAATTATTGGATTGAACATAATAAGGAGCATAGTCAAGAGTTTAGACAATGGGCAGGCAAGGCAAAGGTATTTGGAGAAGCCCAAGCCTATGAAGAGATGTTACAGGCAGCTCAAGAGATGGATAAAGCAAGTGAATCCTTATCCCGAGCCTTAAGCAGGTTAGAGGAAAAAGGGTTATGACGGTTGGCTGTCTCCTTTTGCTTGTTGATACCGGCATCGGTCAGGGGACTAGTCTATGAAAGGAGCGAAATGTGTTTATCTAAGGTATATGTTGATAGAAATGGTAAAAGGGAGCTTCTGATGGAGGAGGTTACCTGTCTACAAGTTAAGGGAGAGAAGCTCCTGTTAACGACCCTTTTCGGAGAGCAAAAGGAAGTAGGAGCGGATATCAGGGAAATTGATTTCATGACCCATAGCATCTTCCTGGAAAATCTGGATGATTGGAGGAGATATAAGGAGATACAGGGGGTGAAGTTATAGGCTGGAGATGTGGTTTTACTAAGGCACAATTCATAGGAGGTACATTGTGCACATTCCAGATGGTTTTCTCAGTGTAGCTACGGTGGCAACTACATGTGTAGTGTCAGCCGGTGGTGTGGGTAATGCAGTAAGGGTGGCTAACCAAAAGCTAAGGGAAAGGCATGTGCCGTTGATGGGAGTGCTGGCAGCCTTTATTTTTGCTGCCCAGATGCTCAATTTCCCCATAGCTGGAGGTACCTCAGGGCACCTTATTGGTGCAGCACTGGCAGCCATACTGCTTGGACCATGGGCGGGAGTGCTGATAATGAGCTGTGTGCTAATCGCCCAATGCCTAATCTTTCAGGATGGCGGATTACTGGCTCTAGGGGCAAACATATTTAATATGGGCATTGTCGCCAGCTTTAGCGGTTACTATCTCTACCGCCTGGCTATCTCATTGTCGGGTGATGAGAGAAGAGGCAAGTTGATTGGTGGTTTTGTTGCTGCCTGGGGCTCAGTATTTTTGGCGTCTATTGCCTGTGCTATTGAATTGGCAGTCTCAGGGGCATCACCTTTAGCGGTGGTTCTACCAGCTATGGCTGGCTTTCATGCCCTTATTGGTATTGGTGAAGGGTTAATTACGGCAGCAGTGCTCAGTTTTGTTTTGGTAACTAGACCAGACCTGTGCCAACTAGAGAGGATTTAATACTCAGGAGGAGAAAAGATGAAATGGTGGCAAATCGGCTTGCTTGTTTGTTTGGTGGTAGCCTGTATATCACCCCTGGCATCATCTTCGCCCGACGGGCTGGAGAGGGTGGCTGAGAATAAGGGGTTCATTGACCTGGCACAGGAGGCACCGTTTCAGATTATTGCTGACTATGTCTTTCCCGGGATAGAGAATGAGGCGGTGGCAACAATAGTGGCTGGGTTAGTTGGTAGCCTCATTCTATTTGGTGTGGTCTGTGGCATAGCTTGGCTACTGAAATCAAGGGGAAGGGAAGCGGCTAAATAATGTCTTATTATCATAGGCGGCTACGGTGAAACATAGCTTTCTTGACCAATATAGCGACCGAGATAGCTTTATTCATAGGCTTGACCCTCGCACCAAGTTTATTATCACGCTAGTCTTTATCCTGGCGGTAGTACTGACTCCACCTAACAGGTGGCAGGTATTTGCCTTATACCTTTTCCTCATGGCTACCTTGATTTTCGTCTCCAGGGTGCCAATCTTTCATGTCTTAAAGCGGTCGCTGGTAATTATACCCTTCGTGTTGATGGTCGCTATCTTTATCCCTTTCTTTAAGGAGGGTGAGGTGGTAGGTAGCTATAATATATGGCTATGGCAGGTGTCAGTTACCTATACTGGTCTTCAAGTCCTGTGGAATATTCTAGCCAAGGCTTGGCTTTCCATCCTCAGCCTAATCTTGTTAACCTCAACCACGAAAATGACCAATCTTCTCAACGGCTTGGAGCAACTGGGCATGCCCAAGGTGATGGTAATGATTCTGTCCTTTATGTATCGCTATATCTTTGTTGTGGTTGACGAGGTAATGCGGATGAAGCAGGCGAGGGATAGTCGCAGCTTTGGCGGTAGCAGGTTGTGGCAGCTGCGGACGATTGGCAATATGGTAGGCACTCTGTTCATTCGTAGTTATGAGCGGGGTGAGCGTGTTTACGCAGCTATGCTAGCTCGTGGCTTTGACGGGCAGACCCGGACTCTAGACCGCCTGAACTTTAGGCAGGCAGATGCCTACTTTGGGATAAGCTTCAGTCTAATTCTTATTTTGACCAGCGTGGTTAACCTATTATATTAAGAGGTCGTTTATCAAGGGATGTTTGAAGAGGCTTCGCCCTAGAGGGCTCAAGCCCGAAGGGTTGAAAAATAATCCCCATATTAAGTTGCCAAAGGAGGAGGTGTGGAAGAGATTGTAAGGATTGATAACCTTTCCTTTTGTTATCCTGATGGTCAGCAGGCTTTGACTGATATTAGTCTGACTATACTCCAGGGGGAAACAGTGGCGCTCATTGGACCCAATGGAGCCGGTAAATCTACACTATTGCTTCATCTGAATGGCATCCTGCGTAGTAATGGGGTGGTAAAAATCTTGGGTAGACCGGTTGATGATAAAAACCTGAGGTGGGTCAGGAGCCAGGTGGGGTTAGTATTCCAAAACCCAGACGACCAGTTATTTTCACCTACCGTTTTTGAGGATATTGCCTTTGGTCCGATTAATATGGGCTATTCTGAGGCTGAGGTTGGGCAAGCAGTAACCAGAGCCCTTGATTGGGTGGGGATGGGTGGCTATGAGCAACGCTCACCCCATCATCTTAGTATTGGAGAGAAGAAACGGATTGCTATAGCTACCGTCTTGTCTATGATGCCGGAAATCCTGGTGATTGATGAGCCAACGGCAAATCTTGACCCGGGGAGTAAGTGGTCATTAATTGAACTGCTGAGAAGGTTGTCAATAACCAAAATAATTGCCTCTCATGACTTGGAATTGGTTCAAGCGCTGTGCCAGCGAGTTATTGTTTTTGACCACGGGCAGGTAATTACTGACGGCACAACCAACCGTATTTTAGCTGATATACCGCTACTTAGAGCCCACGGATTAGCGCCACCAAGTGCTACTTAACTTAACAGGGCATATCTGGTTCGTCATCGGCTCGAGGCATTGACAGCCAGCGGGCCGAACTCTTAAAATGTCCAGAAATGTTCTGGGGTAAAACAGCCGATTGAATTAAAGCTTACCTTAAGCATATATAAGCATATAATAGAGAACTTCTAGCTATCTGAATAAAAAAGGAGGAATACTTATGAAAGCCATTGTATATCAAAAATATGGCCCCCCCGATGTTCTTGAATTAAAAGAGGTAGAAAAACCTACTCCCAAGGACAATGAAGTACTGGTAAGAATATATGCGACAACAGTAACATCAGGGGACTACAGAATGCGAAGCTCCCCAGCCTCTACCCGGTTTCTGGCTCTCCTTTTTGGAATGAATTTTGGTCTCATAAGACCAAAGAACCCTATACTAGGGAATGAGCTAGCCGGGGAAATTGAAGCAGTAGGCAAAGATGTAAAACTATTTAAAGAAGGTGACCAAGTTTTTGGAGAAGGTTCTGGTACTTATGCTGAGTACATATGTCTGCCTGAAGAAGGGGTGCTGGCAATAAAACCGGCCAATATGACCTATGAGGAAGCCGCTGCCGTTCCTTTTGGGGCACACTCCGCATTGTTTTTCCTTAGAGATAAAGGAAATATCCAGAGCGGACAAAAAGTTCTTATCTATGGAGCTTCTGGAGGTGTAGGTACTGCTGCGGTACAGCTTGCCAAGTACTTTGGGGCAGAAGTTACCGGGGTATGCAGTACCACGAATTTGGAAATGGTGAAATCTCTGGGAGCCGATAAGGTGATTGATTACACTAAAGAGGATTTTACTAAAAGCGGCCAGACCTATGATATTATTTATGAAACGGTAGGCAAGAGTTCGTTTTCACGTAATATGAGCTCGCTAAAGAAAAAGGGAATCTATCTTGCAGGTAACGCTGGGCTGCTACAAATTGTTCAAATGCTATGGACTTCAATGATAGGCGGCAAGAAAGTAATATTTGGGCCAGCACCCGAGCGTAAAGAAGATCTAATTTTCCTCAAAGGACTTGTTGAGGCTGGGAAGATAAAACCGGTCATAGATAGACGCTATCCGTTGGAACAAATTGCCGAGGCTCACATGTATGTCGACACAGGGCGTAAAAAGGGAAATGTAGTAATAACTGTGGCGCATAATAACTAATTATGAAGGCAATTGTATGCACAAAATACGGACCACCGGATGTTCTTCAGCTCAAAGAGGTATTCATACCTACTCCCAAAGACAATGAAGCGCTGGTAAAAGTTCATGCTGCATCTGTTAATGCCGCTGATCTGGAAACCATGAGAGGTGTGTTTGTGAACCGAATCGCAGCGCCTTTGAGACCAATGCACAAGATACTCGGAACTGATATAGCGGGGCAAATTAGAGAGGTTGGTAGAAAGGTAAAGCAGTTTCAGCCTGGTGATGAGATATGGGGGGACTTATCTTATCCGCATAGTTATGGTGCTTTT